>Ga0315903_10009401_pt1 | contig 11823 bp, 10 predicted proteins | sample LakEriMetagenome_7_FD_203524 | JGI IMG/M metagenome (GOLD analysis project Ga0315903, IMG submission 203524) | Freshwater fungal communities from buoy surface, Lake Erie, Ohio, United States - Buoy 2 MA119 | ecosystem: Environmental > Aquatic > Freshwater > Lake | place: USA: Lake Erie, Ohio...
AAATTGTTGATATCCAAAATCAAATTCAAGAAATAACTAATAGTAGTCAAAGAAATCAAATAGAAACAACCAAGCTAAAAATTGAACAGCTTTCCCCAGTTGCGGGATTTACCGCTATGGCTGGCCCAGGTTTAACGGTAATTCTTAATGACGCGCCTCAAGTTGATTTATCAATTCCTGAAAATGAAAGACCAGATGTTAATGATCTATTGATTCACCAAGAAGATGTGCAATCAGTTGTGAATGCTTTATGGGCAGGTGGTGCTCAAGGAGTTAGCTTGATGGGCAAACGAGTAATTTCAACTTCAGCAGTTAAATGTGTTGGAAACACATTGTTATTACATGGAAAAGTTTATTCCCCTCCTTTTAAGATTCAAGTTGTAGGAGATGTTGGAAAGTTAACGAATTCTTTAAGAACTGATCCAAATGTAACTATTTTGCAAGATTATGTTGATTTATACGGTTTAGTTTACGATGTTCAAAGATCACAACTAATTGAACTTCCCCCTTACGAAGGTTCATTGCTATTAGATAACGTAAAAGTTACGGGAAATATTTCATGACAAAAATATTAGTTGTTGATAATTATGATTCTTTTGTTTTCAACCTTGTGCAGTATTTACAACAACTAGGTGCAGAAGTTGTAGTTAAAAGAAACGATGAAGTAAACGCTAATTCAATAAATGAATTTGATGGCGTGCTACTTTCTCCAGGCCCAGGAACACCAGAAGATGCTGGTGCATGTATTGAAATAGTTAATGCTGCAATTGAAAAACAAAAACCATTACTGGGTGTTTGCTTAGGTCATCAAGCAATCGGTGCAGCTCTTGGTGGCAAAGTTTCCAAGGCTCCAGAGTTACTGCATGGAAAAACTAGTCAGGTGCAACACAAAAATGAAGGTGTCTTTAAAGATTTAAAATCACCATTTAGAGCAACTAGATATCATTCACTTGCAATTGAAAACCCAAACTTTCCAAATGATTTAATAATCACGGCCACCACTGAATCAGGTGTGATCATGGGTGTTAAACATAAAACTGCGCCAATTGAAGGTGTCCAATTTCATCCCGAAAGTGTTCTCACAGAAGGCGGTCACAGATTATTGGCCAACTGGTTGGAAACCACAGGGGATAACCAAGCAATTTCGGTTTCAGCAACGATACCTAGCGTTAACTAATTAACTCCAAAATTCTCAACAAGTAGGCTCTTTGACTATGAAGGCATTAGTACTTTCCGGTGGCGCAGGCACACGTTTAAGACCTATTACCCACACCTCAGCCAAGCAATTAGTACCAGTTGCTAACAAACCAGTTTTGTTTTACGGACTTGAATCCATTAGAGATGCAGGCATTACTGATGTGGGAATCATCGTTGGAGATACCGCTGAAGAAGTAAAAGCCGCTGTTGGTGATGGTTCTGCTTTAGGAATTAAAGCAACCTATATTCCACAAGATGCACCAAAAGGTTTAGCTCACGCAGTATTGATTGCTAAAGACTTTTTAGGCGAAGAACCATTTGTCATGTATTTGGGAGACAACTTCTTGCTTGGTGGGATTAAAGATTTAGTTTCAGATTTTGCTTCTGGTAATGCTGAAGCACAAATTCTTTTAACAAAAGTTCCTAATCCAAAACAATTTGGAATTGCAGTTTTAGATGACAAAGGAAACGTAAAAACCTTAGTTGAAAAACCAAAAGATCCACCGAGTGATTTGGCACTAGTTGGCGTTTATATGTTTAGACCAAAAATTCATGATGCAGTAAGAGCAATAAAGCCCTCAGGCAGAGGTGAACTTGAAATAACAGATGCTATTCAATGGTTAGTAGATCAAGGCCACACTGTTAAACCACATTTAGTAACTGGTTATTGGAAAGATACCGGAAGATTAGAAGACATGCTGGAATGCAATAGAGCGGTACTAGAAACTTTAGATGCTTCAAATAAAGGCAGCGTTGATTCTGAATCAAAATTAATTGGCAGAGTTGTAATTGAAGAGGGCGCAGAAATAATTCGCTCCACAGTTTCTGGTCCTGCAATTATTGGTAAAAACACAAAATTAATTGACACATACGTTGGTCCCTATACCGCAATTTATAACGATTGCCTGTTAGAGAAAAACGAAATTGAAAATTCAATTATTTTAGAAAATACTCAAATTAGAAACGTGGGAAGAATCGAAGGAAGTCTTGTTGGAAAAGAAGTAGAAATTAGTGGAACTTCAGATCAACCAAAAGCTCATAAGTTAATGCTAGGAGATCACAGTAAGGTTGTAATTAGTAAATGAAAATTTTAGTTACCGGTGGAGCCGGCTTTATTGGCTCTAATTTTGTCCGAATGGCACTTACAGACAAATTTCCTAACTTTAATGTTGATGAATTAGTTGTCTTAGATTTATTAACTTATGCCGGTGATGAAGAAAACCTTGCACCAATTGCAACAGATAAAAGATACAAATTTGTTAAGGGTGATATTAGAGATCTTGAATTAGCCAAAAAGCTAATGACCCAAAGTGATTATGTTGTTCATTTTGCGGCAGAATCCCATGTTGATCGCTCGATTGAAGGTGGTTCTGAATTTGTAAGTACCAACGTTATGGGAACCCAAGTTTTACTAGATGCTGCTAGAAATTCAAATATCAAAAGATTTCTTCATGTTTCAACTGATGAAGTTTATGGCAGTATTTCAGAGGGATCTTGGCCAGAAGATCATCCACTTTTGCCAAACAGCCCCTATTCAGCAAGTAAAGCAGGTTCAGATCTTTTAGTTCGCGCATATAACAGAACACACAAACTAGATACCGTAATAACTCGTTGTAGCAACAACTATGGCCAGTATCAATTTCCTGAAAAAGTTATGCCACTTTTTATTACCAACATTATTGAAGGTAAAAAAGTGCCTCTTTATGGAAATGGTTTGAATGTGCGCGACTGGTTACATGTTGATGATCACTGTCGAGGAATTGCCTTGGCATTGACTAAAGGAAAATCTGGTGAAGTTTATAACATTGGTGGCGGAACCGAATTAACAAATGTTGAACTAACCCACAAAATTCTTGATGCCATGGGTGTTGGAAAAGAATTTATTCAACCAGTTGAAGACAGAAAAGGTCATGATCTTAGATATTCAGTTGATATAACAAAGATAAATACTCAACTTGGTTATTCACCACAAGTAAATTTTGAAGAAGGTTTGGCACAAACAATAAATTGGTATAAAAATAATGAAGCTTGGTGGAAAAAACATAAACAGCAATCCCCAGCAACAAAATGACTTGGCTAGTTTTAGGGGCTAAAGGGCAATTAGGTTCAGAACTTATTTACTTACTTCGTAGTTTAAAAATTGAAGCCATAGGTACAGATAGAGCAGAAATTGATTTTGAAAAACCTGAAGAAATATTTGCCAAATTAAATGAGATAAATCCAACCCACATAGTTAATTGTGGGGCATATACCCAGGTGGATAAAGCTGAGGAGGAAAAGGATTTAGCGAACTTAATCAACGCTGAGTCCCCAGGAATTATCGCTAAATTTGCCCTTGAAAGATACCTACCCTTTGTGCATATTTCCACAGATTACGTTTTTGATGGAACCTCTGTAGTTCCATACAAGGAAGAAGACCCAGTAAACCCGCAATCAATTTATGGAAAATCTAAATGGTTAGGAGAAAAGGAAGTTCTAACTAGAAACCCAACTGCATATATTTTGCGAACTGCTTGGGTATATGGCGCACACGGCAATAACTTTCCTAAAGTTATTGCAAAAAAATTAAGAAATAACGAAACCTTGGATGTAGTTAATGATCAAACCGGATCACCAACTTGGACTTTTGATTTAGCAAATGCAATAGTTGAAATTATGGATAAAAAACCAAAAGCCGGAATTTATCATGTCACAAATGATGACAGCTGTTCTTGGTTTGAATTTGCCCAAACAATTGCCAAGTCATTAGATGTTGATCCAAATCTGGTTAAACCAACAGATTCAAAATCTTTTGTTAGACCAGCTGTAAGGCCAAAGTTTTCTGTGTTATCAAATAGAAAATGGAAAAATGCTGGGTTAACACCACTTCGTTCTTGGAAAGATGCTTGGCAAGAAGCAGCAAAGAGTGTCTTAATTACTGATTAAGGTGTTGGACTTTCAGTTGGACTAGCAGTTGGTGAAACGGTGACTGTCACAGTTGGTGTTGGAGTTGGAATGATTGGTGGTGGAATAACAATTGCGGTTCCAGGTGGAACTCCAACAGTAACTGTTATTAGCGCACCTTCACTTGATTTTGTGCCAGGTTTTGGAGCTTGGGCTAACACACTGCCAATTTGTTCATTAACTACTTGTTGCAATATTTGAACTTGAAAACCAAGGTTTGCTAGATCAGTGCGAGCTTGGGCTTCACTTAATCCAACAACTTGAGGAACAATTTTTAGTCCACTAGAAATTGAAAGCGAAACTTCAGTTCCAGCACTAACTGCACTTCCTGCGGCAGGATCAGAACTAATGACTACACCTTTATCACTATCACTTTCTACTTCTGTAATTGGACCAAGCTTTAATCCTTTATCGCTAAGGATTCTTCTGGCATCTTCAACACTTTGTACTCCAATTAATTTTGGAACCACAACTTTTGATTTACCAGCACTAATCACAACGTCAACTGAATTTCCTGCTGTGATGGAAGTTCCTGCTTGAGGAATTTGGCTAATAATTGTGTCAATTGGTCTTTCAGAATTTTCAGGGGACACTTCACCTAAAACTAGTCCCTCTTCAATAAGTAACACAGTTGCTTTCTCAAGAGTTAATCCATCAAGTGATGGAACAGTAATTCGATCTCCTGTGCTTAAACCAAATATTTGAGTAGCTAACCAAACTGTTAATCCTCCAACAAAAAGTCCAGCAACAGCCAACATAACTAAAACAGAATTACCTCTTGGTTTAGTTCTGGTGAACTTTGTGTTTGGACTCATTTTTTTAGGTTTCGGGGCAACACTTGCAGCAGTTGGTATTCCTTGTAAGACTCTTTCAACATCTGATTGAAAATCCTCTGCTGTTTGATATCTGTCATCAGGTGATTTGGCAAGTGCATGTAATACAACTGTATCTATCTCATTTGGAATTTGAGAATCCAGACTTGAAGGTGGTGCTGCGTACTCAGAAACATGTTGATAAGCAACAGAAACTGGTGAGTCTCCACTAAAGGGAGGTTCTCCTGTTAGTAATTCATATAGCAGCACACCAGCTGAATATAGATCACTTCTGGCATCAACATTTTCTCCCCGTGCTTGCTCAGGGGACAAGTAATGCGCGGTTCCTAAAACTGTGCTGCCACCAGTCATAGTTGCTTTAGTGTCAGCTAAAGCTCTTGCAATACCAAAATCCATAACTTTGACATCACCGTTTTTAGTAATCATAACGTTGGCAGGTTTGATATCTCTGTGAATAATTCCGTGTGCATGTGAATAGCCAAGGGCATCTAATACCCCAATTGAAATTCTTAAGGCACGTTCTGTTTGTAACTTTCTGCCACTTTTAACAATGTCCCTTAAAGTTGTTCCATTTACGTATTCCATAACAATGTAGGGAACATTGGTGGCATTTCTTCCTTCACCTTCAATTTCTTCACCAGTGTCATAAACAGCCACAATTGTGGGGTGATTAAGAGCAGCAGCGGCTTGGGCCTCTCGTCTGAAACGTGCGATAAATGCAGGATCTCTTGCTAAATCATCGCGAAGAATTTTGATAGCAACAGTTCTATTTAGTCTGGTATCAACGGCTTCAAAGACTTCTGCCATTCCACCTCGACCAATAAGATCACCTAGTTCATATCTATTGGCAAGTTTTCTTTTATCGTTCAAGTTAAATTCTCCACAACATCAGTTTAGTCAGATGATTCATTTATTGCGGCCTTATTGAACTTACAACGTCGGAACAGAATGAATATGAATAATCTTTTGAACACAATGCTCGTTGGTCAAGTCTTCTCACAATAAATCTTGCTTCAGTTAATGAGTCGGCATTTATTCCCTTTAACAATACTTCCTGATCGTCTTTGGTCAGCACTAATACTTCTAGGTTAAAACTTTGCACAGGTCGAGAAAAAGAGATAGGCCCAATTGATGAGTTAAGTCCTTGAAAAACAGCTAAATTATCTCCCAAATTACTTACATAAAATTGCTTGGAAATCCAATTTGTTGCACCCCACGAAATAATTACTGCAATTAGAGCAAAAGACGCAAGATAAGCAAATTTTCTAAACCAGGTCACTGATTTGAGGGCAGGAAATTCACTTGTAATAAATGGATGAATATCTGTGGGAAATTCTAATCCTGGAAGTTTAATTCTATTTCTTGGTTCTGCCGCTGCGCCCAGCACAATAACTTTGTTTTCATGTTTTTCTTTTTGTAAATCGGCGACTATTACTGTGATGTTATCTGGTCCACCGTTTTCTAAGGCTTTTTCAATTAAGGCTGATACCGCTCCCACATAATCAAACTGATTAACAATTTCTAAGATTTCTTCATCTGCAACAACATTTGTCAAACCATCACTACACAAAACAATTTTGTCATTTTCAAAAATTTCCGTTGTGGTTATAACGGGAATGGATACAGTTATTCCATCGATTGCTTGAAGTAGTAAAGACCTTTGGGGGTGAGTTTTTGCTTCACCTTCTGTAATTTCGTTATTGTCAATTAAAGATTGAATATAGGTTTGATCTTTAGTTAATCTGATTATTTTTTTATTTCGAATTAGATAAGCTCTCGAATCTCCCACATGTGAGATTTTTATTGAACCATCTTGAATAACAGCGGTAGTTAAAGTTGTGCCCATCCCAGCTCTTGAAGAATCTTTACTAATTGCGTTCTTTAATTCTTTGGTTATTACATTTGGGATATCAGTTAACTTCTTATCAAGATCATCAAGTTTATCCTTATTGCTATCCATTTGGGCAACAATTGCAACAGTTGTTGAACTTGCTAATTCACCTGCGGCATGACCACCCATACCATCTGCAACGAGTAAAAAATGTTTTCCAATAAAACCAGAATCTTCGTTATTTTCTCTAACTAATCCAACATCTGATCTACCAGCAGCGCGAAAACTTAAACTTTCAGTCATCTATTTTCGCTGACAATTTTAATTTCTGTGACACCAACTCGAAAACTAATCGTATCCTCCACAATTATTTCTTGAACTCGGTCAGATCCTAAAAAAGTTCCATTTGTCGAATTTAAGTCCGTGACCACAACTTTTTCATCAACTGTGATTGATAAATGTTTTCTTGAAATTCCTGGGTCATGAATTTGTATATCAACTTCAGTGCCTCTACCAAGAGTGTAGGTGCCTGGTTGTAAATCTTTCTTCAAACCGTTTATATCGAGTATATAAATTTTTGTTTGGGTTATTACTTCTGAGAATTCTTCAGTAAATATTTCAAGAGGTGATTCAAATGAAATCAGTGGAACACTTTTTGCAACACCTTGTTCAAGGGATGAGTCTTTAATTATTTCAATTTTGGTGCCCGAAATAGAATTAATTCTTTTTAATTCTCCAGATTTTTTGACTAAATCCTCTAAACCATCTTTGAGGAGGGTTTCAAATTTTGACAATCTTCGATAATCATGTGGAGATAGGAAAATAGAGATTTTTTCAACATTCTCAGATGGACTCAATTCATTCTGAATTCTAGATATTTCCTGATTCACGATCCCAGCTAATTCAACGGGCTGCAATTCTGAAAGTTCACCATCAACGATTTCGCCATTGGAGAGTTCATTGAACTGGACTTCGAATTGGTCTAACAGGCTCACATTAATTCCTAACAGTTATATAAAATAACTTTAGAGCCTTTGTTAACTCTATGCTGTATTGACACGAGAAGCCAAAGAAAAACTAGTCAAGGGGTGCCAGATTCCTGAAATCTTAGTTTTCGTTCCAACATTTAACTCCGAAAAATATTTGAGGCAATGTTTAGATTCTGTGCTAGATCAAACTTTTGAAGACTGGCAATGTGTTATTTCTGATGATGCATCAACAGATAGCAGCGTTGAAATTGCGAGGGATTATGAAAGAAGGGACCCTAGATTTAAAGTTTTAACCCACAGTCAAAATGTGGGAGCTGCCAACAATTGGAACAGAGCAAAGGAAAACAACAATAGTTTTGCAACAAAAATTCTTTGTGCAGATGATTACCTTCTTCCCGAAGCATTATCGATACAGTTAACAATTTTAAAAGAAAATAACTCATCTATTATTTTTAGCGAAAGATTAATCCTTTTACCAAACGGCAAAAAACTTCACCCAAAATTACCAATTTACTCTAAGTCAATCTCTTTCAACGACGCATTTAAGTACTACATAAAATTAGGTAGAAATATTTTTGGAGAGCCAGTTGCCGCATTATTTAAAACAGAACATTTTCAGTCCTCAGAAGGTTTTCTTCCACAATTTGAATACACGCTAGATACCTCTGGATATATGACGATAAGTAGAAAACGGGAAGTAACTTTTGATAACAATGTGGTCGGGGTTTTTAGGGTGTCAAAAGGTCAATGGTCTCAGCAGTTGAAAACTAAACAGGTTTCTCACATCTTTGAATTTATTGATCATTTAGTTGAAGTTGAAGGTGTGCGCGTGTCAAAGTTTCAGGTGTTAGTGGGTAAAATAAAGGTAATGGGAGCAAACTTGGTTAGAGTTTTCATATACAAATTTTTGAGAGATAAATAAACATGTCAGGAAAAATAAATCAAAGAGGGCCAACTGTAACTCTTGTTCCAGCGGGAAGAACTTCAGGAGTATTTAAGGATTTTAAAGATCTGTTGGGAACCAGAGAATTATTAGGCGCGCTTTTAGGTAGAGAGTTGGCTGGACAGTACAAGGGAAGTTTTCTTGGTTTAGGTTGGACATTGATTCGACCTCTTGTGATGCTTTTCATTTACGCAGTTGTTGTAGGACAATTCCTGGGAGCAGCTAGAAGTGTTGAACAGTTTGCAATTTTTATTTTCGTTGGACTTATTTTTTGGAATTTAATTTCGTCCTCAATTAGCTCAGGCTCTACTTCAATGACAGTAAATGGTGCCCTGTTAAAGAAGGTTTGGTTTCCGAGGGAAGTGTTGCCATTAACAAGTTTTGTTGTTTCTGCGGTCAATTTTCTTGTTCAATTCGGTGTTCTAATTTTGGCATTTCTACTTTTTAATTCCTGGCCGCAAGTTGGAAATCTTTTATACCTTCTTCCTATATTTCTCATAGTTTTTCCTGTCGCATTTGGTATGAGCTTGATCTTTTCTGTACTCAACGTCAGATTTAGAGACACACAATTTATAGTTGAAGTTGGTTTAATATTAGGTTTCTGGTTAAGCCCAATTCTTTATCCTTGGACTTTTGCACACCAATTTTTAGCATCATTACCTTTTGGGGCAATTTGGCAGCAACTTTATTTACTTAACCCCTTTGGTTTAGTTGTGATGGCTGCCCAACAAGCACTTTGGCCACCAATGGGAACCGAAGCTGGTAAGGCCTACCAATTTTTTGATTCCCCTTTTGCTACACGACTATGGCTTGCCGTTTTAGCCAGTTGGTTATTTTTATACATTGCCCAAAGAATTTTTGCGCGAATGGCTGGAACGGTTGTGGTTGATTTATGAGCACAATTGTCAGTGTTGAAAATGTTAGTCGAGAATTTAGAAAGTATTACCAACGAACCTTTAAAGAGTTTTTAACAGATCGTCATGCTAAGAATTTCAATAAAGTTTTTATGGCTTTGCACAATATTTCATTTGAAGTAAAAGATGGTTCGACTTTGGGACTTTTGGGTAGAAATGGTTCAGGTAAAAGTACATTATTAAAAATTATCAGTGGAGTACTTACCCCAAGTCAGGGTCAAGTTACCAGACCAGTTTCGACCGCAGCACTTTTGGAACTTGGTGCAGGTTTTCAACCAGATATGACAGGTCGAGAAAACATTTATCTGAATTCATCAATTCTAGGAAGATCAAAAAAAGATACTGAATTAGTGATTGATGACATTATTGATTTTTCAGGAATCTCTGAATTTATTGATACTCCAGTAAAATTCTATTCAAGTGGAATGTATGCAAGGTTAGGATTTGCTATTGCAATACATACAGATCCAGAACTTCTACTTGTTGATGAAATATTGGCGGTAGGAGATGCCCCTTTTCAAAAGAAATGTTTGGATCGAATTAAACAAATGCAAAATGAAGGCAGAAGCATAATTTTAGTAACTCATGACACCAGCACTGTGGAGAATTTTTGTGATGCCGCAGTTGTGTTAGATCACGGAAAACTACTTGCCCAAGGCGACACTAAAACTGTGGTTGCTGCCTACCAGGCTTTACCGTAGCTAAGCTCTTCCGATTAGTTTCTTGACAACTTTCTTGGCAAAAGCTTTTAAACCTTTATCTTTAAGTAGTTCGGCTGCTGACATCAAATTAGAACGAGTAAGTCTTGGAAAACTTGCCAAATAAGGATTAGCAAACCTGCTTTCGCCTAGTAGATCTGGCATAAGTAATCGATCTGCTGCTGGCGTGGCCGTCTTGATGAATTTATAAAGTGGTTGAAGCACCTTGTTCCAAGTGAAATTTTGGCTTAGTTTTAGTGAATTCTCTTTGAAAGTATTTCTTAGTTTGTCATCTGAAATCATTTTATTTAATGCATTAACCCATGCATCAACATCTTCAATTGGCACAGTTAAACCAGCGTTATTGGATTCAATCACTTCAGCTAAGGCATCGCCAGTTGTTGAAATTGTTGGTAGCCCTGACCAGAAATGGTCAAGTAATCTTGTTCTGAAACTAAATTGGGTTTCAATGTGTTCTTTATGTGCGCTTACGCCAAAATCCGCGTTTAATAAGAATTGTGATCGATCTTCGTAGTTCACCCAATCTTCAACAAAGAAGATTGAAGAATTTGTTATTGCTAATTCATTACTTAGATCCCTTAACTCTTGCACCGCATTCATCACCGGTATTTCACTATTCGGATGCTTTAGGCCCATGAACACAAGCTTTAGTTTTGGATTATTCAGTTTCTTTACAGCTTTTACAATTACTTGCGGATCTAGCCAGTCATAAACTCCACCAGCCCAAAGGGCGATTACATCATCAGTTTTAATTTGTGGAAATAGTTTTCTTATTGGATCAGATTTTTTCTCAGGAGATTTAGCTGAAACTCCAAATGGAACAACATCAATCAGTCTTCTTAAATCAGTGGATGCGTCATAGGTATAAGGGTTAACTCTTCCCTCTGCTGCAAGTTGACCCAACCACAAACTTCTTTGGCGCTCAGATGCACAAATGAAGTAATCAGCCCTTCTCAATTGCCTGTTAAGAGCATCAGTTGTGTCTCTGCTACCACGAAGGCGGTTATTGATTCCTTGTTGTTTTCTTTGCTCAAGAATTTCCAGATGAAATGGATCATAAACATCTGCGATAAGAATTTTCTCAGTATCAGCTAGCCAAGGGTTTTCTGAAATTAACAATCCTTGGAAAACAACAATATCTGCCCATTCAACTAATAATTGCAGTTTTCTATGTCTGGTACTAATTGTGGAAACAGTTTCGTGTCTTAAAGTATTACCTTTAGTTGTAGCAAGTAACACATCAAAGTCTTGCACAAGAAATTTCGATATCTCTAAAGCTCTAATGGCAGGACCAGCAAGATTTTCAGAAAGAGGTTCTCCTGTTACAACTAATACTCTTTTTCGTTCACGGCCAAATGAAGATTCGATATTAAACACATCCATTAGTTTTTGGTATCCCTCAAGATATCGTGGCCATGGATAAGCAGGCTCTAATGCTTGCCTAAATAAGGCAA
>Ga0315903_10009402_pt1 | contig 11823 bp, 17 predicted proteins | sample LakEriMetagenome_7_FD_203524 | JGI IMG/M metagenome (GOLD analysis project Ga0315903, IMG submission 203524) | Freshwater fungal communities from buoy surface, Lake Erie, Ohio, United States - Buoy 2 MA119 | ecosystem: Environmental > Aquatic > Freshwater > Lake | place: USA: Lake Erie, Ohio...
ATATTAAAAACTGTTTTGCTGGCTCTAATCAAATATCTATAATCTGATTTTTTATATTGGGTGTCTTCTTGACCTAGTGCAAATTCAATATTGATGAAGGTTTCATTAGGGTCTATATCACTTGGTATAGAATCGGATATTACTTCCATAGAATATGGTTTGAATAATACTTCTCCTTTAACTCCATCATCCGTAACAAATATGTATTCATTGTTATTTACTTTAGTGAATTCATATGGAGTAATATTGGTTAATTCTCCTACTTCTTTTAACACCTCATGCAAAATAGCTTTTAGCCTTAAACTAGCACTCATTTTATTTTTATTTAAATTTAATATACAAAAACTTTTTGAATATTCCAAGGAAAAAGAAACCTCCACGATAGCGAGTGTTGGAGGTTTCGCCGTTACAGTTTTGTAACGGTCCTAAATGTTATTTATATAATATTATTATTAAAGGCATATTCTTGAGCTGCATCTACTAGCTCTTTAGAGTCAATGTCTGTTTCACCTCTTGCTACAAGTGTTTCATAAGCAATATCTTGTAGATCACTATAGCCATCTGGGTCTGTTTTATCATTGGCATAAAAAGATGGTCTTTCTTCTTTTGGGAGAGATTTGTAACTATCTATAAAGTCTTCGATTACTCTATCTGTGATTGTGTTATTTTCATTCAATCTAGCTTTATATTCACTTTCAGTGATTAGGCCAGCTAACATTTGCATTCTAAGAGTTTCTTTATTCATTTTCGTATTGTTTTAGTAATTGTTGGTTACGAGCAATCATGTTGAGACGTTTTACTAAGTTACCTCTGTTACGTTTTGGTTTGCCTTCTTTTCTTGCTTTTGCCATCTTACTTTAAAATTCCAGCTAGGCGCTGCATTCTTTTCATTTCCTCAATTTGAGTCCCATCTCCCACAACTGCTTCATAATCTATCATGCTAAGAGTTCCAGCAAAACGAGATAAATCAATTGCGTTTTCTGCTACACGGTGTAGATCCATATCATCTTTTGCATCCTCTCTAGCATATTCTAGAAGACGGATGAATAGAGGAACATCTAATTTGATTGTGTCTTTTGGATTCATGGTTTATTTGTTTGAACTTGATTTTACTTTAGCATAGTATTCATAAGCATCTTCAATAGCATCAAATTCTTTTGTCTCAAGTCTAGTAGCTACGGGGTGAGCAACTATCCATTTTTTTCCTTCTTGGTATATAGATACTTTTGATATGTCCTCACTTAATTCATCTTCATACACTTGAGCAGCATCTGTCTCTTCATGTGAAGGTGCTTCGGGCATTTCATCATCCATTTCTTCGTTCAATGAAGTACTTTTAGTAAAGTGTTCAAATGCAAGTTCGTAATCTGTTTTTTCACGATCGAAAATATTTCCAACCATTCCCATACCAACGAAGTTTTCGTTGAGTGATTCTTTTGTTGAACCGTATTTATCATTTATTTCATCCCATTGATCATTACTTACATATATTACAGATGTTGATCCATCATCATAAGTAACCTCATATGAACTATCCTTATTTTGTTTTGCACTAACAATATCTTTATTTTCTTGCAATTTTGCTTTGTATTCGCTTTCAGTGATTACACCTGAAAGTAATTGCATGCGTAGGGTTTCTTTGTTCATTTTTTATATTTTATTATAAATATTATGGATTTTTTGTCTCTAGCATTTTTTTAACCTTCTGGAGGTATAGGATAGCATCCATGTGTTCCTCTAGAGCGTGGTTGATATAATCTATTAGGTCTAGATCGGTACGATCTAAATCTGTTCCATACTTTTCTTTACCCATTGCTGCTCTTTCAACAAACTTATCAATTATTGAATCAACAATTGAATCTGTTTTTGGGATTGATCGTTGTGGGGTATCTTTAGTGGGATGCCTAGGATTCCACTCAAAACTTGTTTTGCTCATTGCTTTAATAATTTATCTGCTTCTTTATCATCAACTCCCATATCGTAAAGTACTCTGCGTGCTCCCGGTTCACGAAGGATATCAAGGTATTCTTCCGCCTCGCCTAAACTACATTCAAAATGTTTTGCAATATAGTCTATTACCTCCATGTTTTTCTTCTTACGATTAGTCTTCAAATACTTAAAAAATGTTTTTTGTTTCGGGATCATCTCTTTGTAAATGTTGTAAAGTTGTTTTTTATTGTCGTATGGGATGGTTTGGACATAATTTACAAATTCAATGTAGCGTATATCCATCGATACGTATCGATTGATCATGTAAGAATTCCATTTATCCCACGATTCTTCCGAAATTTCTTCAATAGGAGTTTTATAAAGGGTGATTTCATTCAACCACCCAAATATATCCTTTATATATTTTTGTTTACTCACAAAGTAATATCTTTATACTCTGCACGAAGTTCTGATGGGAGAGAATCTATTAGGATTTTCTTGCTTTCCAAATCATAAAATACGGGAATGGGGATTAGGGCATCTTCATCTGCTCCAATCATAAATTTGGAGATTTTACGGATAATAACTGCTTGTCCGAATAGTTTTCCTCCGTTGAATCCTTCAACAGATGTTGTTTTTGTAAAGTCAATGTTCAATTGGGGTTGTTCCATGTTTATTTGTTTTTATTGGTTTTTTCTTTTTTATATTCTATAAAGTCGTGTATAAATCCTGCTGCAACTATCAGGTTCATTCCGATTGAGGCTAATACTTCATGTATATCTTGGTATACTGTGTTCAGTAAATGTAAATGTCCTACTGCCCAAAAAGGTATGGCCAAATTTTGGGATATCCAAGAAAGTGTATATTTTAAGAAATACTTCATATTACCTCTATAATCTTTGCAATTGCAGACATTACATTAATTTCTTTATCTATTCTAAAATTTGCTTGATATAGATGCTCGTTTAATACAATTGCAACCATACCTTCTTTTCCCGGAGCGTATTTTGGAGCATATTCATATAAGCTACGATATAATTCTTCAAAATCTTTAACATTTGAATCCGCTATAATTTGCCGAATGGTCAACCAACTTCTTATACCCATCAACTCCTTTATCACATCTTTAATATAGTTTGTTGAGGTTAAAACTGTTTTATCAAGTACAATAGCATCATCTTTTACAGACATTTGTAAAACATTCAACATTTTACGCATGTCAGGGTAATATTGTAGGATCAATGTTTTAATATCCTCAGGTGTATATGATAAATTTAATTGGTCTGTTAGCATCCAAGTTAAATGGTTGTACACATCTTTTTTGGTGGGAGGTACAATTTTAAGTACCTGGCAACGTGATTGTAAAGGATCAATGATTCGCTCTATAAAGTTACAAGTTAAGATAAAGCGAGTTGAGCGTGAGAATGTCTCAATTACGTTTCGCAAGGCGGCTTGCCCCTGAATGGTGATAAAATCTGCTTCATCTAATATTACTACTTTGATACCTTTCCAAGATGCAGCACTAGCAAATCCCTTTACTTTTTCTCTAATAGTGTCAATTCCATTCTCGTCGGATGCGTTGATGTAAAGGTAATCGCAATCTAAATTTTTAACTATAATTTTTGCTAGTGTAGTTTTTCCACAGCCAGGCGGGCCATAGAAGATAAAATTTTGGATATCGCCTTGATCAAGGTATTTTTGAATTGTGTCTTTAATATTCTCGTTTCCAACATAATATTCGAGTTTGGTAGGACGGAAACGTTCTACAAATAACGTATTTTCTTTCATAACCATAATATACAAAAAAAGCTTGCATTTTGCAAGCTCTTTAAACTATTCTATTTAACAGAATTTATTTTTTAATGTATTTTTTAAAATTATCTAAATTAACATTATTTACAGCATCAACAAAATTATTCCATTCTGGGTTGGCCACATTTATATCATCCTCTTCATATTCACTGGTGAATTGGACTGCATCGGCCATGTCATCAAATTTTTCGTTTAAGTCATCTAATGTTTGATAATCAGCAGGCATAAATAAATCTTTTTCTCCACTATAAAGGTTAAAAGGAAAGTTTCTTGAAGTGGTTGAATTTGATAAAAATTCATTAAAACTATCACCTGCTTCTTTATCTCCTTTTTGAAGACCCGATTGAAGATCTTTTAATTTTTTAAAAAATTTAGGTGTTACATAATTATGGTCTACAATTCCTTCTTTTTTCTTGGTGCTTTTGCCCGTATCCATATTATAAGTGGTAGTTTCAGCATTAGCAGGGATTTTAACAAGGATTTGAAAAAGGGTTGCAAGTTTTTCGAAATTTAAACTTTTAAATTTCCCTTTATTTTCTTCAATTTTTTCTTTATATTGACCTTCAGTAATAATACCAGCCAACATTTGCATTCTAAGTGTTTTTTTATTCATTTTATCTAGATTTTTATTATACATATTATCAAAGATAAAAAAAAATGAAAATGTTTCCAAATTATTTTATTTTTCTCCTTGGGAATACCATCCAATATATCTTAATCTATTTTCAGGCCAATATCTATTTAATGTTGCTTTATCTACTGGGGTATTTATCCATTTATCTCTCAATTTATAGTCAGTGTATCCACTTTTTGGGTCACTATGTGAGATATGTACATTTCCATCTGGATCTGTAAACCTATATGTATTAGCTAAAGTATAGTATGTAATATCTGGGGTTCCATTTCCATTATCTGTGGTTAGAGGAAGAAGATTGTTTTGATAGCGTTCTCTTTGTTCAGCATCTTCTTTGTCCCTTTTTTCTCTATAATTTTTTCCCCAAAAATCATCGCGGTATTTTTTTGTTATTCTAGTAACTTTACTTTTTTCTTGGGGTGTTAAAGGTCTACCCATTATGTTTTGAATATGGTCTTTAGCTTCATATTCGTGGGACCACTGGTTTTTTTCTGTGTATGGGTTGTTTTGGAAAAAAACATCCAGTTCAGAAGCTATATCAATTTCTTCGGTGAGGATTTTTTTGATTTCCTCTTTGATTAGCTGTTTGAGTTGTGAGTGTTTCATTTTATTTTATAATTCCTGCTCTAACAAGCATTTGACGTTGTTCCCAGTCCATTTCTTCCTTTAGCTTTTGTTTAAAGTCAAATGCTACGGGTTGGAGTTTGGCTCTTTGGTCAGCTGATATTCCAGTTACTATAAGTTTGTATTGTCTGTCAGTTCCAGTTCCAACAGGTTCTATTTCAAATTTGGCTGTAGGTACTTCTCCTAAACGGGCTTGTAGTTGTTTTCTTAATTTATCTGCTTGATCAGCAGTATTTACTGTGGTAGAAAGAGGTGGAACTGTTGCTTTTTCAGGTTGAACTGTTACTTGTGGGGTTTGTTCTTCATCTTCTCCTTTAGCAATATCTATAAAGTTAAAAGAAACATTAGCATTATCCATTATAGTTTTTAAAACTTTTTTAAGATATGCTTTTGGATTAAATGGTGATTTTTCTTGTGGAAACAAAATCATTCCATTATCCACTACATAATGTATATCTTGTTCCATTTTACCTGCATATTTTTTCAAATTATCAGGTGTTTTCATAGGAAAATAGTTCTTACCATATTTTCCATAAAACTCTAGTGGTAAAGATTTTCCTGGGAGGGTTTTGAGCCAATCTTCAAATTCACCTTCATTGTCTTCTGCTCTCCAGGCTTCAAATTTAGATTGGTTTTTTTCAACTGTTTCATCCCATGCTTCAGGAGCTCTATTCTTGATATCAGCTATTTTATTATCTTTTTCCAAGTCAGAACGTGAATCCCAATCTTTCCAAGCAGCGCCTGCTTTTTGAGCAGGAATTGAAGGACCAAATACTTTAGCAATAACTTTGGAGTCCCTCATATTTTGAGCGTATATTCCGTAATTTTTAATATCGTTTAATGCTTTTAAAGTATCATCGATGGATTCAGGTTGTATAGCTATATCATATTGGGTGCGATTAGCTTTTTGTTCTCCACCTTGTTCGTCTTCTATTTCGCGAAGGATATCAGTTAATTTCATAATTTTTTAAACTCCTCTCCCTTTAGGAGAATTTCTAGTAAATACTATAGTTGTTTCTTCTTTACCCCAAGGTTTAACTCTGAAATGAACTTTATTTTGTTTATCAAAATATACGTTTCTTATTCCTGAGGGGGTTTTTCCTTTGATTGGGAAACTTTTTTGGATATCTTGTTCAATATCAACCCCAGATTTGTGATACACATTTATGTAAAACTCAGAAGAAGACCCTGAGGCGAATCTGCTCAGGGAAGAAAAACTTGAATTAGGTAGAATATTTTTAAGAGTTTGAATCGTACCTTCAATATCATTTCTTAAAACATCCTTATTTGTTGGGGTCCAATTTTCCTTCAATATTTTAGAAATTTCTTCTTTGATCAATTTTTTAAGTTGTTCTTTTCCCATGTCTATACATATTAATATTCACCGTAAATGTTAAAACGTTTTGGTGGTTCGGGTTTGATTTCTTCTATCTCTGTTTTAATAGCAAACAGTTTAGAATTTAAAGGTTCAAGCCTAAAATGACACTTATCACCCGTTTTTTGAAAATACTCCTCTAAAGCATCAGTGAGGGAAGAACGTTCAATGTCTTCCCCCACTAATTTCCAAGTATCCCCTTTACCAGCAACCCTGGTAGCAATGAGGGTATATGTTTCTACTTGTTTTGTTTCCATATTACATCATTCCCATCATTGAAGGATCATATGATGGTTCTTTTTTATCTTCTGGTTTATCAACTACAACACATTCTGTCAATAGGATAGTTCCTGCAATTGAAGCAGCATTTGAAAGCGCTTGTTTAGTTACCTTGTGTGGATCTAAAATACCTGCTTCTTTCATATTAACCACAGAACATGTTTTAATATCATATCCTGCCCACTCACTATTAGCAATTTTAAGATCATGTTGTATAATCATACGAGCATCTGCTTCTGAATAACCAGCGTTAAATAGGATTTGCTCAAATGGTTTTCCACAAGCATTGTATACTACTTTATATCCAAATTTGAAATCCTCAGTTGTATTTTGGTTTTCAATATCTTTAAGAGATTCACGAGCATTCAATAGAGCAATACCTCCACCAGGAACAATACCATCCACTAGGGCTGCTTTTGTTGCCTGTAGAGCATCATCAACACGATCTTTCTTTTCTTTCATTTCGGTTTCTGTGTTTCCTCCAACATGAACAACTGCTACTCCACCTACAAATTTAGATAGACGTTCTTGCAGTTTTTCCATTTCAAATGGAGTAGTTGCAGATTCAATTTGTTGTTCAAGTTCCTCTACTCGTTGAGTAATTTTCTCTTCTGTTCCTTTACCATCAATAATTGTGGTTTTTTCTTTAGAAACAGTAATTGTTCGAGCTTGTCCAAACCAATCCCACTGGAATTTATCCAATTTCATTCCTTTATCCTTATCAAAGACAGTTCCACCTGTTAGAACTGCAATGTCTTCCAAAAGTAGTTTTCTACGATCGCCAAATTCAGGGGCACGTACAGCACATACTTTTAGAGTACCACGCATTTTATTTACCACTAGAGTGGAAAGTGCCTCACCATCAATATCATCACAAATAATCAAAAGTGATTTATTTGATTGGGATACATTCTCTAGAATAGGCAACAAATCTTTTACTGAGGAGAATTTATAGTCTGCAATAAAAACGAATACATCATTCAATGTAGTAGACATTGTAGAGTTATTTGTTACAAAATAAGGTGATTTGTAGCCACGATCAAATTGCATTCCCTCTACTGTTTCCAAATATGTGTCGCCAGTTTTAGATTCTTCAATATAAACTACTCCTTCACGTCCAACTTTTTCCATCGCTAGAGCAATCAGTTTTCCTACTTCAGGATCATTGTTTGCTGAAATTGTAGCGATTTGCTCAAGCTGCTCTTCGGATGCAATTTTTTCATGGATTTTCTTCAATCCTTGAAGTACAACTCCAACAGCACTATCAATACCACGCTTAATTTCAACTGCATTTGCTCCATCATTCAAGCGGTTCAAACCTTGCTTAACAATTTCGCGTGCCAAAAGAGTTGATGTAGTTGTTCCATCACCCGCGTTATCTGCTGTTTTGATGGAGGCTTGCTTGATCATGTTAATTCCAAGATCCTCAATTGGATCCTCGAGTGAATTAATTTCTTTTGCAACGGTTACACCGTCCTTAGTTGAAAAAACTTGACCTTCTTTAGTGTAGACAACATTTCGTCCGTTTGGTCCTAAAGTTGAAACTACAGCATCTGCTAGGGTGTTAATACCTTTTACTAGTTTTTTACGAGCCTCTGCTCCAAATTCAATTTGCTTACTCATTGTCTGTTACTTTTGCTAAAACTTGTTTTTCATTTCCTATAAAGTACTCTACACCTTCGTGTTCTACTTTTGTAAAACCCATTGTAGGTAGTACCACAACATCACCTTCTTTCAATTCAGTTTTAATAAATGTTCCTGCTACAGTATATGTACCTGGCCCAACTGCAATTACTGTTCCGTGAACGTTTCTGTCTTTTCCCATATCAGGCACAATAATGGAGCCATACTGGGTTTCCTCAATTTCAAGAGGTTTTACGATAACTGCATCAAATAGTGCTTCTAGTTTACTCATATTTCGATTGATTTTAAAATGTTTTCTAGTCCATTTTTTACTTCATTCCAAGTACCAATATATTCTTTGATAGAAGAATATTCACCTTGGTTTTGGTAAAACTTTTGTTTTGCAATACAATTTAGTGCATTTGAAAAGCTACTGTAATAGCCAACTACTTTTTCTTGTTCTTTACCAGTGGCTGCTTTTCCTCCAAAACCACGAGTGGTTATGGATTTTTCAATAACTGTAAAATTGGTTGCATCTTTGACAATATAGAATGGTTCCATTGATGGATCCTTAATTGTGCAAAGTGATGATTGTGTGTCAGGATTTTCGCCGCGTGCAGGACGGCCTCTACGTTTTGTTTCTTGCATAACTTACTTTAAATTTATAACTTTAATATATGAAAACTATTTTAAAAAACCAAATTATTTTATTATACATATTAGAAAGCCAAGTCTTCTTTACGGATAATATAGTATTCGCTTTTAATTTCTTCATTATCAAACTCTAGTTTCATTAAACCGTTTGAATTCAAATATAATGCTCCCGTTTTCAAATCCTTATTTATATTCAATATGTTTTTAAACTGTGTTGAATTGAATGGTAATTTTATATCAACATCATTTATAGTACCATAAATCTGATATGTGATTTTATTGTTATGCCCATGCTCGTCTCCAAATGTAAAGAGGCACATTTTATCTCCGTTCAGATCTTCCTCTATAGAAACTACCATATTATCTACGTCTCCTAAAGCGGTTTTAGCTTTAACCAAACTTAAAAGATCTTCCGAGTCAAGATTCAAAGACACATGCCATTCAGGTTCAGTTACGCTTCCTACTTTTGGGATCAAAAGTGGATCAGCTAATGCGTATGTTAGGTTAAACTTTGTATCTTGAAAATGTAGTTTGGTTGGAATTGATTTGTGTTTTTCAAGGTTCAACAGTAGTTCACCTTGTGTAATGTTTAAGAGTGATAGGAATTTTTTGGTATCAAAAATGGCAAGTTCACTATCTTCAATATCAATGTTTGGGCAAGTGATTTTGCCTATAACTTCTTTATTTAAAGACATAAAGTCTATTGTGAGTGTTTTGTCTTTGATTTTCCACTTGACGGATTCGTTTTCACCCAAGTAGTATTTGTTGATTGCTGCTTGTAGAACTAATTTATTTACCATGTGTTAAAGATAAGAAAAATATTTTAAATATCCTAATTAAATTGGAAAAATTTAGCCTTATATGGGTTTAAGTTTAACTGCCAACCAATATCTTCATACACTGTTTCAAGCTTGTTTCTAATAATACTATCAAACAGACCATCACGATCAATATATTTATTGACTATCTCTAGAATGTCTGGAGCATCATTATAGCCATTTAGAGCTAGTACCTCTATTTTGTATGGGTTTGGTTTTAGAGCAGCAATATAAATTTTATCTCCAATTGTAAATTCCGGATACTGTTTAGTTAAACCTTTAAAACGCAAAATATCATTTGTGATAGTTGCTGCTTTTGTGTTAACAGGACACTTTAATTTTAACTTTGAGAACAGCTCACCAGCCATAGGTTTACGCTCAATATATTCGTCCATCTTTTTTAGACCAACGGGTTTCAAAAGTTTTTTCCATTCTATAGTTTGGATTGAATTTTTAAAGTTCATTACAAACTTATCTATGTCTTCTTTTGGTTTGGAGAATAGAATAGATTTGATTAGTTCTTCTCCAAATTCTCTAAAGTATGCTGGGAAATTGGATTTCATGATATCTAGACCTTTCATCTCAAGTTCCTCAATGTCTACTCCTTCTTTATTTACAATATAAATAGCGTAACGGCGTTTACCAGACCAATATGCTTTTTCAGCAATCACTTCTTGTTTTAACTCAAAGTGGTGTGAACCTCTAATGTTGAATAAGTTTGTGGAAATGTTAGATAGATTTTTATTTGTTACCTCTTGCAGCTCATCTGTTAGCTTTAACAATCGTTTAATTTTTTCCTCCCTATTTGAATAATCCAAATCAGGATTACGGTGTAGAAGTAAATCAGTTAAGTGCATATAAAGAGAATCCGTGTCTGATGCGATAACAAACTTTTTAGTTTCAATGTTTAGTTGTTGGGAAATATATTCATTAGTGAACTCGATTGATTCTTTTGTTAAGCGCTGTCCACTATTAGTGATAGCTGCAGAGCATATCTTGTATCCATCTGTAAAACGCCAAGAGTTAATTGCATATGTACCATAAAGTGCATTTTGCAAGATTTTGAATGCTAACTGGTACAGGTCATATAATTTATAGTTTGCCCAATCCTCTGCTTTACCCGCTTTTTTCTTTAAACCTTTATAGTAGTTTCGTTTATCAAACCAGTCCTCCAATACCTCACACGAAATGCTTTTAACATCTGTTCTAAAAAGTGCTCCACTAGCTGAAATAGTCCATTCATTGTCCTCTATAAGTCTAATTAGGGACTCGATTGTTATAGTAGCATCTTTAAGTTGATAACTGTGTTTGTTGAGTTTTTGTATATGGATTTTTTCCTCTGGGTTGCGCTGTTTGAGTTGCTCAAGGGAATTATATTGCTCGTAGTTATCTTTAGTTACAATTCTTCCCATCAATGTTTCAATTCCCAAATTGAGAGATTTGATGATTGAAGGATATAGTGAGGTAAAGTCCAAATCCGATACATCCGAATATAAACCAGGGATAGGATCAAGCAGATATCCACCAGCATACCCATCCTTTTTTCGAATAGTTTTTATATTACGTTGAATGTACTGGTTTGATTTGGTTTTAACTATTACTTTGTTTTCCTCTATACTGTAAACTACCCCCTCAACTGTTGGGGTTCCTCTCTGGTGTTGTACGGGGTCTCCAATTTCTAGTTCTCTAATTGAGGGGTTTGTGGTGGTTGGCTTATTTGGTGCAATTATATTTTTACGTTTTAGATACGTTAAAATTGCTCCTTCATTCAACACAGTATTATAGTAAATGGATTCATATGGGGTATGGCATAGGTGAGAAATCAAAATAGTTAACTCGATAAACTTTTGTTTTTCCTCTAGCGCCTCTATAATCTCAACGTCTCGAATGTTGTACTCAACGTATTTTTCTTTGTCTTCTTTGAATAATTTATCCAAACTACCATTGTACTCTATCTTACCTAGCTTGGCATATTTCAAGCCAATATCTCCCAACTTATAAGATTGTTCTTCTTTCATCATATACTTTCGCAACAAAAGCATATAATCTAAACTGTTAACTAATCCTATACGAAT
>Ga0315903_10009403_pt1 | contig 11821 bp, 12 predicted proteins | sample LakEriMetagenome_7_FD_203524 | JGI IMG/M metagenome (GOLD analysis project Ga0315903, IMG submission 203524) | Freshwater fungal communities from buoy surface, Lake Erie, Ohio, United States - Buoy 2 MA119 | ecosystem: Environmental > Aquatic > Freshwater > Lake | place: USA: Lake Erie, Ohio...
AACATTACTTTTGATGATGAGCCCAATGTCCTTAATGGTTCATCTGTCAATAAATCTGCTTATCCACCTAAAAGTGGGTTCAATTTTTTATCTTCTACCGCCAAGGAACCTTGGACTGATTTCACTGACAAAAAACCCATGGTGAATCGTCAATGTTCTAAAGCCAAGATCATTTCTTTTCCCAAATGCAAACTTTTAGGAGGTTAATATGCATTCATTAATTGGAAACTCAACCTCAGCAAAATTTATCTTCTTTGCACTTGACGACGTTACACCAACCATAGATGAAAAAAAGATTAAAAATCTCTTTGCTGTAAAACGAATTAATGTTTATCAACGGCACGGACATTACAGTTCTCAATTAGGTCCGATCAATAACTTCTTCTTTTTAAAAAGGCAAGGTATTTTTGAATCTCAGTCATACAACGATCAGGGGTTTACCCATGTGGTTCGTCTTGATCAGGACTGCGAACTCAATGTAACTATTGAATTGGCATTCAGCGATACCGTTATGGGCTGTTTACATTTAAATGATGACTTGCTGAAATCATTGAATACTATCCTTGACGAACTCTCTGAATTAAAGAGGCATATAGGCGCTGTAGAGTCAGGGAAAAATAGGTTTTTAAGCAATTTAAATGAAATCCGCGAATTAAAGTTCATGAGGAATCAATTTTTAATTCCAGAAAACCAAGTGGTTGTTGATATCTTCAAAAACTATGCACTTGCGGAAAGACAATCTATTCAACAACGCTTTAATGAGTGGTATCAATTAGCTCAGTGGAAAGTCAATCCAATTGCAAGTAACGATGAACTATCTCAAGCTGCGTAAGCAAAATTCTGATGAACACGAATCAACTAAATTAGGAGAAATTTATGCCACAAAATAAGGAAGAAATTCATGTGATTTATCTCGGGGACGGTGAAACTTGGGATTTAGCCAAAGAATGCACACTCATTTTTAATGCTGTTTATGATGAGTCAACCAATTTACCGCTACCAAGTGGAAATAGCATTGCCATCAAGATGACGGAGCTAATACCCTTAGCCCTTCAACAGGTGCTCAGAAATAAAGCGATAAAAATTTCTAAGCCAACTTCTCAGCCGCCATCATAGGAGTAAGTTTTGAGTAATGACGCTCAATCATTAGTGTGGAAGTACCCATTTGCCTAGCTAGGGTGTGTATGTCAACACCTTCAGCTAGTGCGAATGTGGCATAGGTATGGCGCAGGCTATACAAGGTTCTATTCTTGCCAGTAGTATCCTTAAACAAGCCAGATTCAACCATGAGCCGTTCAAACACGCTATCTAGACTGTGGGGAGCATCCCCTTCGGGAAATACAAACACCCTGCGATCTAGCTTGGCCTCAATGACAGCATCGAGATTGGCATAAGGTAGAGCCTGCCAAGCAATCAATCGCTCTAAGGCCTCAATGACAAAATGACGAGCAATCAGATATCTAGGGCCGGTCTTGCCTGATACCCAAATCCGTAAATACCGCTGCTCACCTATCCAATGCCATTGCAACGATTTCCAACGGATCGGCATGCTCTCAGTGCCCTGCCTTATGCCTGTACCCAGCAAGAACTCCACATACACTCGGCAAAGTCTACGCATATGATTACTGCGTTGATTACGGCCAAAGCGTTCCCAGTCCTGCATGTATACCAACAAGTAACTGACCTCTTGTAGATTAAAGGCTGGTCTGATTTCTGCCCTATCAGTAACTACCTCTAATAAGGGAACAGTTCTATGCTGGTGAATCAAGCCCTGAGCCCTAGCACGCTCAATCACTCGCTTATATAAGCCAGCATGGCGCCTTTGCGTATATGACTTGGGATCCTTGCCCATCCGAGATATTCGCCAAGCTGAATAGTCATCTACTACTTCCTGGGTAATGTCATTGATTTGATAGGTGCCGAAGAATGGGATCAAGTACTTGGTATAAATATGGATGTAGTCAACATGAGTTCGTTTATTGGGATTGGCATGGACTACTCGGGCAGCTAGAGCTAGTTCTTGCTCAGCCAATTGGCCAAAGGTTCGAGTCTTAATGGCTAAATCACTGGCCAGCTTGACCTTAACGGTTTCATAGATGGCGATGGCTTGGGTAGTGGCTTCGGCTAACTGGTCAGATCCAGTGCTAGAGGAATGCCAAGCACCTGTAGCCAGCTTGAAGCGGCATTGCCATTGTTGACTATGAGGCCTCTTATAGAGAGTCAGATCACCATCAAGGAGTTTGATGGGCTCTTGATCAAGAGTTGTAGCAGCAAATAAAAACGATAGATTATTCATAACAAGCGTCCTTTTAAATGACGCTTGTAGCTTAATTTCAGATTTAATTAAGGTCGATCGGAAAATTTGTCAGGTAAACCGACATTTTGGAGTGTTTTATTTCGCGACATAGATGGATTGATTTCAGATTGGGGTTTGGAGGAACTGAACATGAAAATTGATTTAAAGAGTACTTAAAAGTGCCGATTAAATAAACGCATAAAAATGTAGTAGCATTACCTTATGTCTGAAATCTCCGAATTAACTCACAAACTTATTGCTTTTAGAGATGCTCGTGATTGGAAGCAATTTCACAATCCAAAGGATCTAGCTGTTGCACTCTCTATTGAATCAGCAGAATTACTTGAAGCATTTCTTTGGAAATCTTCTGAAGAAGCCTCTAAAGATAAAATTAAAGAGGAATTGGCTGATGTTCTAGCCTATGCCTTTCTACTTGCTAATGAATGTGGACTAGATGTTGCTGAAATAGTCTCTGCCAAGATTGAAGCTAATAGTCTCAAATATCCAGTTGATAAAGCTAAAGGTAGCGCAAAGAAATATAACGAGATTTAATTCTTAGCTCTTAGCCTATCTTGAAAATATGCCTGGGTTTCAGGATCAGTACAAAAGACATAGCATCCCTTCATTCCACGAGTCATCAAAGTCCTATAGGTATTTCTAATAATTCCATCAGCTTTCTTATTTGCCAAATCTGGATTCGTCTTCAATAGTTTCTTAAATCCACTAATTGATTTATCAGTCTTAGCTCTTGCGTTGGGATTCGTAATTACTTCACCGTTACGCACAATCAGATCGTCACCAATGATCACACCAACATAATCAACCTCTAAACCTTGACAGGTATGAATACAGCCCACTTCTGATACTGAGTCAGGGGCTTGTATCCATAAAGATCCATCTGTATCTAAATTCCACTGCATTCCAAAGTCGAAATTTGGAAGACTAATATCGAATGTCGATTTATCAGCCCTACTAATCCAATTCCAACAATAGCCCGCAACAATTCTTGCTTTATTGTTAATCTTATTTTTATTAAAGATCAATTCTTTTAGATCATTAGGATTAGATAAAACTTGAAAATCATACTCAAGTCCATCTAATGTCTTGTTTGCCGTCTCCCTAATTCCCAAAACATCATCTAGCCAAGCTAGATAACCATCAGAACCATTACATCTAAACTGTGACTCTAATGCCATATGGTGGACTGTGGCATTTTCTAAATTCGCCCACTTTTCAATTTCCTCTTTGCTACCAATATCACTAAATGTAACTTTCTGATCTTCATCAATAAAGAAGATGGCCAACTTACTAGATTTAATAATTTCTTTAACTTGGTTTTCACCGATATTTTTAAACATTCCAGACTTTTCATTCAAGCGATGTGCTTCATCCACAACTAGAACATCAAATGCATTGGGCGCCAATGAATGAAATGATCCTGAGCCAGTAAATAGGTTTGAAATAGCAGACTTCCTCATTGACCCAGTCAACTTCGCTTCATATACAGCTCTTGGTGCCGCATTTTTAGTAATGTATTGAGCAACTAATCTAAGCTGTTGAATAATGTTTACTAACAGATTAACTGCCACGACTGACTTCCCAGTTCCAGGCCCACCCTGAACAATCAGAACATTTTTGTTGGTTGGAGAAGATTCTTTCGCCAACTTAATTGCAGTTTCATACACTAATTTTTGCTCATCGAGCATGATGAATTCAGGATTTCCTGCAATCATCTTTGCAAGACTGTCAGCTAGACTCTTAGATGGCTTGATTTTCCCATTCTCTATACGGAACATTAAATTAGACTTGTCACCATGCCTCACAAAACTTTTAATAAATGTCTTTAGCTTTTCTTTTTCATCTTTACCTTTAAGAAATACAGGTGCCCTCTCAATATAGGGCTGATAGAAGCTATTTTTGATTACATCATCTTCAATATAATTATGAAGATAGGCGCAAGGTGCAAGATGAATATTGTCTGTATAGACTGTTTCATTCAATTGATTTAGTAATTCACTGTACGACCATGCCTGATAGGAAGGATGGCTTGTCTCAGCCAATCCATGCTGGAATCTTGTTTTAACAATAGCATCTTTATCTGTTAATTCAGCAGACTCCCATTGTTTTAATTCAATAATTACAACTTGATCATTATTTGCTTGATCTTGCCCAGTTAATATGAAGTCAATTCTTTTGGATGTTTGCGGGATTGAATACTCAATACTTACGCCAGCATCATTTGGGATTTCTTCATCATCCATGACTGCGCCCATAAATCGCATAGACTCTTGCCAAGACCTTAATTCGTTTTTAGCAACCTTATGTCCTGTCTTGAGCTTATAAGTTACCTCAATGATCTCGTGTATTTCATTTGAGATTAGATCTTTTATAAAACGTTCTTTATTGGATTGGTAGATGATCATTTTTTATATTTCACCTATCCCGCAGATCTTTAAAAAATCATAAGTCTGATCGTAAAAAGTCTTTTTTCTTGTTGGGTCAGTATCATTACCATCTGGAACAAAAATGACTATCCCTTGTCTGCCACGAGTTAGTAAAACGCGATAAGAGTTTGCGATGTACTTTTGTTTTTCAAGATCATGAACTGACTGCCATTTTGAGCCAGAGAAGTTATAGGTGATCCATTTGCCATCTTCAACTCTAAAGTTCGCATCCCAACATACGCCAACCCAATCAATCTCTAATCCCTGCACATCAAATTCTGTAGCAACATCTTCTAAATAATGCGAAGAACGAATATCAGATTTACCTTTCAGAAACCATAGTGTTGGATCTATTTCGCCTTTAACAAAGATGCCAGATGGCTTTAATCGTATTGCGTTAGATGAAGCAACCAATCCAATACGCTCGCTTCCTCGAGCCCACTGCCTCAATTGATCTTTTGCCTTCTCTAAATCACGAGTTAGATAAATTGGATAGTTAGTTAGATGCTCTTTAATTTCTCTTGCCCTAATCGCATCTCCTGAAATGACTGCACTTATAAATGCGGATAGTTTCTCGGCTCTAAACGAACGTAATGAAACAGAGAGGTTAAGATCAGGCTCAATGTGCAGTTTGAGTGGCCCTTGGTCTTCCAGCCACTCTCTACTTAATGCGTAATCCGATTTAAAGATTTCATCGGAAAAATGTATTTCCCAATCCTGATAGTTTTCTTTTAGGGCTGTAATCCACTCTGTAATACCAGCCTCCCCAGTATTAATCTCCTGCCCGCCACCAATCAAACATACAACGACACACCAGTCTTTGTGGCGATTCATTACGGATAGCAGGAAGTCAGGTTCAGACATGGAAAAGTTATCTTGCCCACGCTTACGTTTCATAAAAGAAGATGTCTGCTCTCTATTCCACGCTCTTTGTGCTTCGTCAAAAATTACTACTTTTTCAATCGGCGCCTCATTCGAAGCTAAATTATCATCACGAAAATGATGGATATTTTGAATAAATGCTGATGCCTTTTGCTCAGCCGGCTTTCTCTTTATTCTTTCATCTTTTGGTAACAAATCATTCTCAGCCAATTGATCTTGCACCAAAGCCTCTCGCAGTACAGCTACTAATGGTCCATTGCCGGATAAGAAAACAGCATGTTCATTTTCTAGATAGCGCATACGCTCTGTGGCAATATTCAAACCAGCCAAACTTTTTCCAGCACCAGCTGTACCCGTTATTAGGCAAATTACCTTTTTATTGCTAACTTTAGCGTCATCAATGACTCTTGATACATGGCTACAGGTCTTTGTAAGATTTATTGCACCCGCATCAGATCTTGATATTTCTTCTACCTTATGCCCTTTATACAAAGCCTGAGCGGCCTCTACAATCGTTGGCGTTGGATGATAGGTAGAGTTTATCCAAGCATCGGTATCTAACTCTACCTTTGGAAGATCGGTCGAAAGAAGATTTAGAACGGTTAAGAGATTGTCAGAATTAGCTAATAAGGGGCTTGCTATCCCATCTACGCCAATCTTTAAAGTAGGGCTTTTGCTTGGTGCATCTGTAGCGATCAGAACTGGAACAATAGTTAAATAATGGCTAGCTTTATGAAAATTCTTTAGGTCTAGTGCGTAGTCGTAGGCTTGATCTATTGAAGTTGCATCATAAATTTTCGCACCTACCTTATATTCCAAAACCAAGATTGAACCATTCAATAGCAGAATTCCATCTACACGCTTCCCAATTCTGGGTATCTCAAACTCAAGTAATAAGGTTGCCTCTTGAAATCCAGTTAAAGTCTGCTTTAACTCTCTAATTTGACGGAGCCAAGCGTTAATTTGCTGTTGCTCTAGTTGTCTGAATCTATGCTGATTTGTTAACCGACCCAATATCTCATCTTCTCGACTAACAAGAAATTGATTTACTTTTGCTTTGTATGCAAATCTATTAGATAAGTTCATTTATACATTTTGGCATGTTTGACATATATCCTTTAAAAGGACATATCAATCTAACGGGCTCCAACTATGAAAAATGACCGTTTTTGCTTTTTCATAAAAATCATTCAAATATCTCTTCCGGTCGCTTGTTGATAAACCGGTTTGTTGAATTAAAGTTTCTCTTAGCGGATGATGACTGCCAATTAAGTACTCATTTCTTTCAAACAACCAACTTAGATACCTAATCTTGGGCAACTTATCAAACTTACCTTTATCGCCTCGATTACATGCCTTACAAGCCAAAACCAAATTCCAAACTCCATCAACTTGAAATAATCCAGCTTGCTTTAGCTTGTGTGGGAAAAAATGATCAACATCTACTTCATCTGCTGTGTCCACCCTAATATTTAATCGGCAATAAAAACATTTACCTTTTTGATAACCATTAAGTGCACTTCTTGAGCTAGTCACAGCCTTTCTCTTTTTCAACTTATCTATTGCAAACAACTCATTGTCATCAATGCTATGTTGGATTGTGAGAAGGCTTTTTGAGATACCTAATTCCCATGCCGTCTCCACTAGTCGCCATCTAGACTCCACCTCAGATAAAAGATTTACTGACTGATAGCCTTCAAGTAACTTTGAGAATTCATCAGTAATGCGAATGCCTTGATTTGCAGATCGCTCATCTATATAAAACCTCTTTGGTACCTCGCCTGAGCCAACAATATGAAAAGCATCTATTACATTATTAAATCCAAGCCTTACTGTCTGATCCACTAATTTCTCTTTATCGTCAGAATCGATAGCGTAGGATTTGCAAGCATCTAGAAACTTGCTACTGGCTGAAGTTGCTTGTTTAGGTGAGTGTCTGAGGTGTTCTGCTATATGTCCCGCAAAATAGGGTGCAAGATCTGTTAATTTAATTAACTGACCAGACTCAGCCTTAATATCTAACAATGACTTTGCTAGAGCAAACTTGTAACTGGCTACATTCCGACCAAAAAGAATAATTCCACGCCAATAATCTTCTAGGTTAGGTTCTTTACTAATAAAGCTGTCTGAGCCCACTTAGTAAAACCCTTTGCCTGGAATTGTGTGCCTTACTCCACCGCGAGGGTTCTCTACATCACCAGTTCTTCGTGGGATTAAATGGATGTGACAATGAAATACTGTTTGCCCTGCAGACAGTCCTACATTCATGCCAATATTGAACCCGTCTACCATGGCATCTTCAGCCTTTATATCTTGTTGTATTTTCTTAATTAACTCGTCGCATGCTAGAAGCTCTTCTTTGGTTAGCTCAAAGTAATCCACGGCATGGCGCTTAGGAATTATTAAAGTATGTAAGGGTGTTACTGGAAAGCCGTCCCTAATGGCGTATGCCCTCTCGTTCGTAGTAATAATTCGTTCTTGAGGAACAGCACAAAATAGGCAGGTCATAGTTAAAAATATACACTGATATATTTAATTTAACCAAATTTAAAGCTCAACCTGTGAGCCATCCTGGCTTTATCTTAGAAGTACTTACTAGGAGGATGTATGCGTAATCGTCTCGTTGGTTTAGGTCTTGGTCTTGCTCTCGTGTTTGGGGTACTGTTTAGTCAAGCGGCCTTGGCGTACACCACACAAACATTGATGGTGGGTGGGAAGCTGATGGTGTGCACCATTTACGGCACGATTGTGTCGTGCATGTGAGGCCGTCATGAAAATATCGCGTTTATATCTCCTTGTAATCACCCCCTTCATGATGAGTTCAGTTTGTGCACAAGGAGCACTTAGTTGGGAGAGTAGCCCCTTAAACTTTCAGAACAGTCCACTGAACTTTGATAACAGCTCGCTTAATTTTCAGAATAGTCCACTGAACTTTGATAATAGTCCGCTTAATTTCAATTCGACCAATGGGGTCTATAACAACAGCGGCAATCGCATTGGTTATGGAGTGACCACCCCATCGGGGGTCACTAATTTCTTTGATAACAATGGCAATCGCTCGGGCTACAAACCAAGTAGTCGTTAGTGTTGTTATCCTGACAATGGAATTAAATAAAAAAAGGGGGCAACGTCCATTATTTAGACGCTGAATTCCAATTTGTCGGGAAAACCGACATTTTGTAAGATCCGCTCAAAGACCCGTTTGCCTCAGGCTATTGACTTTGCTATTCCAAATCTGCTAAAGGTAGTTCTCACCCCACCAAGGAGACCGACATGACAGCCGAAACCATGCCAGAAATGCTTCAAGCCCTTGAAGACTCTGAGTTAGACAGCAACCCACCAATCCCTTCTAAAGAGCTGCTGAACCCCATTGTGGACAGACTAAAGCAGTCCTCGTTCCAACCTGATATTCAGTCATATGTGACATTGGACGCCAAGATTTATGAAGACAAAAGCTATTGGCTGGAACTACATGCCAAGTATTACAACTCTGAGATGGAGATATGGGTTCACAAGCATCATGGGGAGTTGGATGAGGCAATGAAGTTCTTAAAGAGCCTAAATCAGCTAACTGGGGACATGATGGAGTTCATGAAGCAGCATAACCTTAGAAGTGCAATCGAGATCAATTAGCAATGGGTTTTATTCAAAATTTAGCTTCTAATTTGTTCGATTCAAGTACAGAAAAAGCAAGAAAACGTGCTGAAGCCATTCGATTTGAAAATGTACTTAACGAGTTTATGAGTGAGTCAGAAATTCGATACAAACTTACAAATAAAGATAAGCCTTTTGAAAAAGAATATGAGTTATATCGATATGTTTTCAGAAGATGTAAGGTCATCACTTATCTCCTGGAAAATAAGCTTCCGGTTGGGACTTGTATTTCGATTGAAGATACAAAGGAAATTGAACAATATGCAGTAAAGCACTACTTCAAAAATTGTCCTGAAACTTTATATGGGCCAGTTAAACTTAAATTAACTATGCCGATGGTCAACAAATTAGAAAGGCAAGAAAGTCAAACGCTCGCTGAATTACTACAAGGCAAAAAATTACCTATATCCATTCAAGGTTACGTGTACATTGGCAAATGCACAAGTGGCAAAAGTTATATTGGACAGACCATTCGATCGCCTGAGAAAAGATATCTTGAGCATAGAGAATTTGGCACGGGCCCATATAAATTTGGGGATGATTCTGTTGAGTGGAAGGTCATTCATAAATGCGCCCCTTCTGAGCTTGACTATTGGGAGTCTTACTATATTGGTATGCATAATGCTCATGAAAATGGATTTAATGATAATCGTGGAAAAAATACGGACTCATATGAGCTAGGTAAAGCGAATTCTGCCTAGCTCGTTCTGCCTTCTCTTTGCCACCCCGACTCCAATTTTGTCGGTTTACCCGACAAATTTACTCACAACCCAGTTGCCCATAGTTGGCCAGGATCCTCCACGCTAGACCAAGGCCTCCCCCAACGCTGGCCAAGCCGGATCATGATTAATCACAATCGAGCCAATCAACCAGCCTGAAACAACATTAAATAGTGAGATTCTGGCCTGCCCAGCACGATTCGAACGTGCGACCTCGGCCTTAGAAGAAATCGTGGCTACTGGAATGTGTATATATTTCAATGACTTATACGCTTTAATCGAGGCTGTGTAATAAACTGTGTTGCAACATTATTAAAACTTTTATTCAAAACGCCACGTGATGCCAAAACCAATTTGTCTATCTATTTCTGCACTATTAAGCCCCTTCTTATAACCAACGTCAAATTCAAAATTATCGCTGATTGAAAAAATTGCTCCAACAATAGCAAATTGCGGTTTTTTTGGTTGCGCTCGATCCTGAGAATCCGCTATTCCAAAATCTGCTACAAGAGTAATTCCTTCATTAAGCTGAGCAAGGATAGCAAAAGAGGAGCGAGTAATAGATGTTCGTTTTTCGTCTAAATCAATTTGGCGTGAAAAACGGTTATAAGTTTTCCCAAAATTTACTAAAAAAATAAAAGGTTTTAGGTCATATGCAAGCATTAAGGTGTAAGCATAACTATTTTGCCCATTACCTAAGCCTTTGTTTTCATTCGCACTAGCAACAATTAATTCAGGCTTTACACCAAAAGATACGCCTTGATTTTCAAACAAACGCCACTTTAATCCAACGCTACCATCATTTAATCCAGCACTTTGACCACTTGTATTACCCCATGTATATGGTATGTTAAAAAAAATATCGACTTCATTTGAAATACCATATGTGTAAGTAAATGCTGCGGTATTTGTATCTACATTCGACATTGAAGCAAAATCAGAATTCAATTCAATTTGCTTTCTACCGCTACCTTGGGTAGTATTATCTTCACTAACTAAGGGATGGGCTGCATAAGCACTAAATATAGAAAAATACAGCATAACCACCATGAGCAATTTTCTAAAATTAATTATGGGCATTTATTGATAAATTTTCTATTTGCTGTGGGTAGTTCATTAACTTGACTATGAAGTAATTACCATTTAAAAGTCAACCTTAAATCAACATCAAGGGGTATATCTAATGGACAAATACGTATTTTGGGCGGGTATTGTCGGTGCATTCAGTGCAATATCTCTATTAATTGGCTCAGTTATTGGTGTTAGTTTCAAGCTTCCTAAAACTTATATTGGGTTATTTGCAGCATTCGGAGCCGGTGCACTTCTGTCTGCTCTTGCTATTGAATTAATTGCGCCTACTGTTACTGCGTTTACATTAGCAACAAACGAAATCGATCGACTACGCGAATCACATCATTTCCTAGTTCTTGTCATTGGTTGCGCTTTTGGCGGTGTGATTTTTGTATTACTCGATCAACTAGTTAATGCAAAAGGTGGCTATCTTCGAAAAACTGCATATATACTTTCAAAGGTGGCAATTGAAAGGAAGTCATTTCATCACAAAGCACTTAATGAGTTGATTAAATCTCGCGTATTCGTAAATCTTCCGTATGAAAAAATATCACTTGTAATAGATCATTTTCGTCCACGCTTTTTTAATGCAGGAGAATCAATCTTTGTACAAGGTGATAAATCACATGGGATTTATATGATTCGCAAAGGTATTGTAGAGATTTACCAACAGGATCATCCGCAACCTATTCAACTAGGGCATGGAGAAATTATTGGTGAAATCTCATTTATTGCTGGTCGTCCATATAGCGCGG
>Ga0315903_10009406_pt1 | contig 11820 bp, 8 predicted proteins | sample LakEriMetagenome_7_FD_203524 | JGI IMG/M metagenome (GOLD analysis project Ga0315903, IMG submission 203524) | Freshwater fungal communities from buoy surface, Lake Erie, Ohio, United States - Buoy 2 MA119 | ecosystem: Environmental > Aquatic > Freshwater > Lake | place: USA: Lake Erie, Ohio...
CGAATAGGCCTTCCAAAATAAATGGAAGTTGAATGGCCAAACTTGAAGCGCCTACCAGGCGCATGATTCCCAGCTCCCTTCTCCTTGAAAAGGCACTCAGTCGAATAGTTGTGGTGGTCAGCAAAGCAGCACTGAGCAGCATGACAGCTGCCACAAAACCAGCAGCAATCGTTGCGCCGTTCAGCAGAGTAATTATCGGATCAAAGTAAGCCCTCTGGTCTTGGACTTGAGCCACTCCCGGTTGCTCCGCAAAAGACTCAACGACAAGAGCTGCTTTTTCGGGATCTTGCAGATTTACCCAGTAAGCCGCATTCAACTGTTCGGCAGATAGAAACTGCGCAGCTGAAAGATTGGGGTTTTCCTGAATGAGACGTGAGTAAGCCTCGTCTTGACTTTCGAAAAAGTACTCATCAACATATGGGGACAAGGCTGGGGACTTGAGCTGAGAGGCTACTGCAATTTGTTCATTTTCTGTGATTGTTCCAGTTGGGCATTCAGCTTCGGATGAATAACTGTTGCAAAGGTAGATAACCACTTGAGCTTTGTCATACCAGTAGCTCTTGAGGTTTCCTATTTGAATTTGAAGCAGTGCAGCTATTGAAACGAAGGTTAGGGAAACGAATGTCACGAGAACGATTGAAGTAACCATCGAGAGATTGCCTCGTATACCCTCCCATGTTTCCTTGAGAATGAAACCAAGACTCATAAATCAACTGCCGTAATCTTGGATGTTGGGGCTGATGGAATTTCTCTGTAGCTTGCTGTCTGAGCGTCTCGCACCACTCGCCCTTGTCTGATCTCGACTACTCGCTTCTGCATTCGATCAACGATTCCACGGTCATGTGTTGCCATCACAACAGTCGTACCCGCAAGGTTTATCTTCTCAAGCACGCTCATTACTTCTTGACTGTTATCAGGATCTAAGTTTCCAGTTGGCTCATCGGCCAAAAGGAGTTCGGGTTTATTTACTAGGGCTCGAGCGATCGCCACCCGTTGTTGCTCGCCGCCTGAAAGAGCGCTTGGAAAGCGGTCCGACTTTTCTTCTAAACCAACAAGGCGAAGAACTTCAGGTACCGAAGTTTGGATAAAGGCTCTAGATCGGCCCAAAACTTGCACTGCATAGGCGATGTTGTGGAATACAGACTTATTTGGAAGAAGTCGAAAGTCCTGAAACACCACGCCCAACTTTCTCCGATAGGACGGAATTTGCCGCTGAGATAACAACCTGAGATTCTCCCCAAGGACGAATACTTCACCTGAGTCAATCGATTCTTCTCTCAACAAAACTCGCAACATGGAGGATTTTCCAGACCCAGATGCGCCAACAAGGAAGACAAATTCACCTCGAGAAATCTCCAGACTCACCGCATCCAAGGCAGGATGGGCAGCTGCTGAATATCTCTTCGAAACGGCATCTAAGCGAATCATGGCTTTCTAAGCCTAAGTTTCAAAAGACAAATTCAAGTCTTTGAACCTCGTGTTAAGACTTTTGAGAAGCTCTCCATCTGATACCAGCAGAAATGAAACCCTCCAAGTCTCCGCTCAAGACGCTGTCAGGATTATTATCTTCGTACCCGGTTCTAAGGTCCTTGACCATTTGATAAGGAGCTAGGACATAAGAGCGCATTTGCTCGCCCCAACTGGCCTTCACTTCTCCGGAAATCTTTCTCTTAGAAGCGTCCTCCTCTTGACGTTTCAATTCCAATAGGCGGGACCGCAGGACACGAATCGCGGACTGCTTGTTCTGCAATTGACTCTTCTCATTTTGACACGAAACAACAATGCCGGTTGGGATGTGTGTAACTCGCACAGCCGAATCTGTAGTATTCACAGATTGCCCTCCGGGGCCAGATGACCTGAAAACATCAACCCGTATTTCGGTCTCGGGTATATCAATGTCATCAGTCGACTCAATGAGGGGCACCACTTCAACGGCAGCGAAAGATGTCTGCCGTTTTCCGGCGGCATTGAATGGACTCATTCGAACGAGCCGATGAGTCCCGTTCTCAACTGAAAGTTTCCCAAACGCATACGGTCCAGAGACCTCTATCACTGCGCTCTTTATGCCGGCTCCCTCGGCAAATGAAGTTTCTAAGACCATTGCCTTTAGGCCCTGCTGCTCGCAGTACCTTAGGTACATACGCATCAACATTTCTGCAAAGTCAGTTGCATCATCTCCGCCAGCACCAGACCTAATCGTAAGAACAGCTCCATGGTTGTCAAACTCTCCTCCCAAGTAAGTTTCAATCTTTAGCAAATCAATCAAGCCACTGAGCCGCTTCGCTAGTTCTTCTGCCTCAAGCTCGAGCTCAGCAGAGTCCGCCTCTTGACGAAGTTCTAGGCAAGCCACCAAGTCCTTTTGCAGTTTTTGAAGCTCTGCAAAACGCTCTAGCTTTCCCTTCGCACTCGCAAGGGAACCGCCAACTCGCTTTGCCTCCTCCGGATCTCCCCAAAATTCTGAACTGCTAGCTTTCTTGGTAAGCTGCTCAACAAGACTCTTTATCTCAGGAACTCCCAGACTCTCGAAAAGGTTGGCGATTTCTGAGTCAAAAATCACCGTTTTCGCTCTGAGCTCAGCTAAATCCATAGTGTCCGACCTAACGAGCTTGAGAGAGAAAATTGTGGCGGTGACGGTGGGATTTGAACCCACGGTGGGCTTTCACCCACACAACTTTTCGAGAGTTGCACCTTCGGCCACTCGGACACGTCACCGCCCGATAGCTTAGCTCAAGGCCTTTTCTGCTCAAAGAAATCAGATAGAAGTCGGGCACACTCATGCTCAAGTACTCCTCCGGTAACTTCGGTTTGACCACCATGTGCTGGGTCTCTGAGGATGTCATACTTTGACCCCGCCGCGCCCAATCTCTTATCCCAAGCGCCGAAAACTACTCTTGAGATTCTCGAATCAGAAATCGCCGTAGCACACATTGCACAAGGTTCCATAGTCACGAACAAGGTGTGGCCGTCCAGTCTCCAATCTCTCAAGTCAAATGTAGCCTCACGAATAACCAGCAGTTCAGCGTGTGCCGAAGGGTCATTGTCTCGAATTCGACGGTTGCTGCTCTTAGCGACCATTTTTCCTGTTGGACCTAACAAAATTGCACCGACTGGAACATCGGGATGCGAACTTAGGGCTTCGCCTATTGCCAATCGCATGAACTTCTGATCACTCATGCATAAAGATTAGGGCCAGTTAAATGGGAACTGGGTGGGATTTCTCCCACCCAGTCCGGTTCTAATCAGTAATTACTTACTTGATAGTGATTGTCTGTGAGTTCTGTAGCTCTCCGTCAACCCATACCGATACGGCGATGGTTCTACCAACAACCGACTTGCGGCTGAAGAGGTAGTTGTTGTTTAGAGAGGTGAACTTAACCCAGCGGTTACCAGCCTTGACTGATACAACCGAGCCCTTAGCGTTCTCTACACGAACTGCCCAACGTCCATTGAAGGAACCAATTACTGCGTTCACTTCTGGAGCTGTTGCAGGTACAACATTGACGGTCTGAACAGATGTTCGCTTGTCAGCATCCACAGTAGATGATCCCTGTGGCATGTAAACGGCTGTCAATGTCATGGTTCCGCTGTCGGCTGCAGAAGTCAGAACAGAAATCCTGAACTTACCATCAGCATCGGTCTCTGTAGGCATTGTGCCTACAACGATTCCAGCAGTTCCTGTGTAAGTAACAACAATTGAAGCAGTACCTGAGTCGCCAGCAGTTCGACCAACACCAGTTGTGTCAACGCCGTTACCATTCATGTCGGCGAGAGTACCAGTGATGACACGGGTCTTTCCAGCCTCAATCGTGGTGGTGTCCCAAGTAATTGTTCTACCCATGTCCGACGCAGCAGCAGCTACAACTACCTGAGAGGTGGTTGTCGCAGTGCCAGTAGTCAGAGTCATTACCTTGGTGCCAGCCTTTAGGCCTGCAACCTGGAATGAGTAAGCACCACCGGATCCAGCGTTCATGGTGAATGTTCCTGAAGTTGTCGCTGGAACAGATGAGTTCAGTCTGAACACAAGGTCGGTTCCAGTTACGTTGATTGGAGCACCAGCTGCCGAGGCATTGCCAGTTACGGTCACCCAGCTGACTGTGTCAGCGAAGTAGCTCACGCTAGCAGCTCGACTTACAGCCAAACCAGAGCCAAAGGCAAGGGCCGACGAAGTAACGGTCACTGTTACAGTGTCCGAACCCGCAGCGATGTCGGAAAGGTAGGCTCCGTTTTCCAGCCTTACAACTTCAGCCAGCACGGTCGCCGAACCAGTTGCAGTTGCGGGCGCTGGCGTGAAGGCAACAGTAGCCTTACCAGCAGTTACAGCCTGGTAGGAAACTGTCGTTGCATAGTTGAACCCACTACCTCCACGAGTGACCTTAAGGAACAAGTCAGAACGTGTCGCTAGCTCACCCCATTGGTCTTTTACAACGAATGGAAGGCTCACTGCGGCTCCAGGTGTCGTCACAGCAAATCCACTGACTTCGTCTGTAACAGCAAAGGAAGCTGACTGAGCAGTCAGAGTTACCTGAGTGGCACTGAAGTTTCCAATCTTCGCGTTGACTGTCAATGTTTCACCATTTAGGAATCCAGAGGTAGCAACGGTAAAGGAGCCTACGCCGTTCGTTCCCGTAGTAACTGTGAAACCAGTCGGTGAATAACGTGAAGTGAATGCTGCTCCATTGATCGAAATTTCTTTCGAGCTAGTCGCAAGAGTCGCACCGCCTAGAGTCACAGTAACATCGGTACTCACCGAAGCAGAGCCAGTTGAGGCCAGAACACGAATTGTGTAAGTCTGGTTCAAGCGCACGTTGTACGCGGTTCCGCCACCAACAACATTTGCACCGGCAACCGCTGAAATGCTAAGGGAAGTTACGCCTGGTCGAGACACAACTTTATTAACAATCGCACCAATTTGCACACCATTGCTAACCGTTGGAGTTGTCTCGGTTGCATACCTGAGGTGACCAGAAACAGTGGTTGATTCCGTCAGAGACGTAACACCGAACGAGAAAGTCACGCTTCCGTCGCGAAGAGATGCTGTCGCACCACTCAGCGCTGGAGATGCAGAGGTGTTGTCGTTACCTGTGAAGATAGCGGTTGTGTCAGAGGACGAAACCTGGAAAAACAGCTTTCCATTTAGGTTCGACCAGTTGACTCCGCTGACTTGAGCACTAGCAGTTACGACAGTGTCCAGAGCAGCCGGTGATCCGACCGAAGCACCGGTCGATAGGTTTCCTGTTGCAAAGAATGTGATTCTTTGAGTTGTAAACCACTCACCAACATCGTACTGACCATTTGAACCACCGAAATCATCGATGTAGACACGCACATCGTAAACAGCGTTCGTAGAGGTAGATGTTAGGGCTGAGGTTGAAACCGGTCTCAAGTACAGCTTTGCCACTCCGGCACTGACTGAAGCAGCGCGATCAACAGTCGCAACTCCTCCGACCACCGAAGTAGTGTGAGATACAGTTACACCCTTAACGCCCACGGCTACAGTTCCTAGAGCCGAGAGTGATGCAATTTGGTCTGAAGTAGAGCTGGCTCCGTAGCCATCGCGAATACCTGTAGTACCAATGCTTCCGATTGTTCCCTCGTTAGTCGGAACAACTGCCAAGGGCGCAGTTCCTGAAACGTAGGTTACTTCCCACCTAAGGGAATCGGAAAAACTTGCGTTAGACGTTCCAGACTTAAGCTGAGCATAAATCGGAAAGTCTTCCGTAAGCAATCCACCGAAGTTCGTGGTAGAGGCATTGCTCGCTGGGCGAATGTCAATGTGGGCACCATTCGTGGTCGCAAAGCTCGCAGGAGCTGCACCAAAGAACGTACCAATCATTGCAATCGCGGCACCGATGGCCAAACCACGACGGTTTGTCTTCGTTTGCATAGATTTCTTTCTTCTTGGTTTCCTGCTTACCCGGCCGGACAAGCAGGTTAGAGACCCGGCGACCACCAACCAAGCAGGAGATCACAAAGCCTCTAGAGAACTGTAGCGGAGGGGTTACCCGTTTGTTACGCGAAAAGCACCGAAATGGGGATATTTAGGCCCTTGGAATTAGGCGTAATTTGGCGGAAATAACGCTTCCCTGGGGGTCAAGAACCAGGTCAATCATCAGTCCTGAGCGGGAAAACAGGGTGTTATCAACCGAAACGTAGCCAAATGAGCCCCCAAAGTCCCCAATCATAAGGTCAGTGGCCGCATATGAGACCGAGACCTGATCATTCCGGTCAACGAGGGAGAGGCTTACTTTAGGCACAGCTGTCAGCTGATTGCCCTCGACCTCGAGAACAAAGTAGGCATGCTGAATCACGGTCTCGGAAGCAAGGTCATAGGCAACGTGGGCGGTGAGACCATTCTTAGCCTGGATTACAACAGTTCCAGATCCAGCCTTTAGCTCAGCCGTCTCGAGATCTCCCGCAAGCTTTGCAGCAAGTCCGCTGTCAAGGACGTTCATTAGCTGAACCCTCTTGAGGTCATCCTCAGTTGGAGCCTTGGGTTGCTCATCGACTTTCGCAGGAGTAGACATGTTCAAAGCTGTCTCCGCAACTAAAACCGCATTCACGTCTTCAGCCTGGGCAACTTGCACTTCTTCAATGGTTTCAGCATCACTTTGTAGTGACTCTTCAAGTGGCTGCTGTGTTTCAACAATTGGTTCTGGATCTGCAACCTCAGTGCTTGGTGATCTGAAGAGAGCAGGACCAAAGCTGAGAGAGAGTGCTAGGACAAGAAGGAAGGCTCCGGCACTGGCAACAATCTTTCCGGAGTCCTGTGCTGCCTTGCGAGCCGCAATTGAAAGAATCTCTGAAATTGATTTGCCTGCTGTTTCTGCTTCACCAACCAGAGCTTGTCTGAAGGAAGCTCGTGCGCGGAAAAGAAGCTGGCGGAAAGCATTATTTGAAAGACCCATCTGCTCAGCAACGACATCATTTGACTTCTCCTCATACAAAGTTGCAATCAAAGCTTCGCGGTGACGAGGTTGCAGCTTGGCAAGAGCAAGGCTAACAATCGCTGCATCATCGACTCTCTCAAGTCCTTCGCTGATGTCAGGTCCGCTAGCAGGCATTTCGGGTGCAAACTCTAAAGACGAAACACTTGCCTTGGAATTGGCTCTGATCACATCGAGTGCAAGGAGTCTGGTCTTCCACTTCAAGAACCTAAGGACTCCGAGTTCTGAGTCAAGCTCGGGAAGTGTGGTCATTAGATATAGGAATGCATCCTGAACAACTTCTTCAACCTGCGATGGGTTTTGCAAGAACCTTCGGGCGTGACGCTCAAGGTGTGGACGGAAGCGAACATAAATGGATGCAAAGTCCTGAGCAGTCCAATCCTTTAGGACTGCGGGGGTCAAAGTGTCAGCAAGATGCTCTTTGAATTCAGGTAAGCCAAAGTCCTCGTCAGACTCTTCGTCAAGCAGCCTTTCGAGGTCAGTAGGGTCTATTCCTTGCTGATCCGCCATCTGAACCAATATACGAAGAGTGTCAATAGGTTGTTACGGCTAAGCCACCAATTAGGCCCTAAAGATAGGCTTTTGGGGTGAAAGTAAGCGTTATTGGCCTTGGCTACCTGGGAACCACCCACAGCACCGCCATGGCCAAGCTGGGTCACCAGGTTATTGGGATCGAATCAGACCACTCCAGACTGGCCCTACTTCAGTCTGGAAAGGTGCATTTTCACGAGCCAGGTTTGCAGGAAGAGCTGCAAAGGCAGCTCGCTTCAGGAAGATTGGTCTTTCAGTCTGGCCACAACGAAGCCAGCAAGGACTGCGACATACATTTCATATGTGTAGGCACCCCGCAGGGGTCTAACGGCGAAGCTGACACATCATATGTAGTCTCCGCCGCCAAAGAACTAGCTAAGAACCTCAGGCCCAAATCGGTGGTGGTTGGTAAGTCGACCGTCCCAGTGGGAACAGCGAAGGAACTAAAGAACCTGATGTCAGACATTGCTGGTTTTGAAGTTCACCTTGCCTGGAACCCTGAGTTTCTTAGAGAAGGAACCGCTCTGGAAGATTCCCTGAAGCCTGACCGCATTGTGGTTGGGGCATGGGATAACTATTCAGTTGAAAAAGTCAATGAGGTCTATAAACCAATCCTCGCTACCGGAACCCCTTTCCTGTCGCTCGATGTGGAGACAGCAGAGCTGGTGAAGGTCGCTGCCAATGCCTTCCTAGCAACCAAGATCAGTTTCATTAACGCCATGGCCGAAGTTGCTGAAGCAGCGGGAGCTGACGCGGTTGCTCTTGCCGAGGCAATCGGTCACGACGAGCGAATCGGAAAGAAGTTTCTTCGTTCAGGAATTGGATTTGGTGGTGGCTGCCTGCCAAAGGACATTAGAGGGTTTATTGCTAGGGCCGAGGAGATTGGTGCAGGTACTGCGCTGGAATTCCTAAAGGACATTGACCAAATCAATCTTCGAAGAAGAGACAGAGTGGTCGAGCTTGCTAGAAAAGAGCTTGGAAATGTTAGCGGTAAGAAGATTCTGGTGTTGGGAATATCTTTCAAACCCGATTCCGATGACCTAAGGGATTCACCATCTCTAGAGATAGCGCGCAAGCTTGCAGGCCTAGGGGCATCTGTGACTGTTCACGATCCAGTTGCCCTGCCCGCTTTGAAAGATAAATCAGGGCTGACTGTTGAGAGCGACCTCGTCAAAGCTGCCAAGGATGCAGAACTGGTAATCCTGGGAACTGAGTGGAAAGAGTATCGAGAACTTGATCCAAGCAAGCTTGATGTAAAGGGCAAGATTGTCATCGATGGAAGAAATGCTCTTGATGTTGATAAGTGGCAAAAAGCGGGTTGGAAGGTAATTGCGCTTGGACGCAACATCAAAAACTAGCTTCAAAGATGCAAGCTTCGTGATACCAGTTCGCAACGAAGAGAAATACCTTGCGAGCGCCGTTGAATCAGTCTTCGCCCAAGCGGCCCCCGGAAAAACAGAGCTGATTCTGGCAATAGCTCCCTCGGTCGACAGGACCAAGGGAATTGCCGAAGAGCTTCAGTCAAGGTTCAAGAGCCTAAAGATTGTCGATAACCCAACCGGCGACACCGCAAGCGGTTTGAACCTGGCCATAGCAGCTGCCAGCTACGAAGTAATTGTTAGGGTCGATGCCCACAGTCAGCTGACCGAGAACTACCTCAAGAAAGCTCTTGAGGTGTTGAGCGAAACCGGAGCAGCTAACGTCGGGGGCAGGATGCACGCCGTGGGAGTGAGCCCCCTTCAAAAGGCAGTTGCCTTTGGTTATAACAACCGTGTGGGCCTTGGGGGTGGAAGCTTTCATGTCGGGGGTAAGGCAGGTGCGGTAGAGACTGTCTACCTGGGCGTATTTCAAAAGTCATGGCTTCAAAAGGTTGGCGGGTTTGATCCCAAGTGGGTCAGAGGTCAGGACTGGGAACTCAACCAGCGAATCCGCGCAGCAGGTGGTGTTGTCTGGTTTGATCCAAGCCTGGTGGTGAACTACTTCCCCAGGTCTTCGCTTTATGCTCTAGCCAGGCAGTTCTATCAGACAGGAGTCTGGCGAGGGGCGCTCACCAGGCAGGCTCCGTTCCAGTCTTCGATTCGCTACTGGATACCCCCCCTGTTTGTGGTGGCTGCCCTGTTTGGTTTTCCCCTCTGGCTATACCTTCTATTTATAGGTCTAATCGCATTCAATGCTCTAGAGCTACCCAACGGGGTGAAGCTGAGGGTTCTGCTGGTTCTACCAACCATGCACTTTTCCTGGGGTATTGGATTCTGGGTGGGTCTTATTCGAGGGGCAAAGTAGTGCCTGCTGGTAGTTTTCTAACGTGATTCGCGATGTCATTGTCTGCTCCTTCTACACCCCGGATGAGTACTACGCAAACCACGCCAGGGAGCTAAAAGAACAGCTGGCTTCTCTAGGCATCGCAACCGAACTACTTGAGATTCAGAAAAGACCGGGCGAGGACTGGGCCGACACCACCAGGCGCAAGATCGGCTTCATTAGAGATGTCTGCCACAAGCACCCCGACAAGATGGTGTTCTGGATCGACGTTGACTGCCGAATCACCCACCTCCCCGATTACATCTCTAACTCAACCGCTGACCTAATTGGCTTCCAGAGAAGCTTTGGCAATCCTCTTCAGATTGGCTATAGCAACAGAACCCGCTTCTGGGAGCCAAGCTTCTGGGGAGTCAATGCCACCGAGCAAGGTAGAAAGCTCGTCGAGGATGCCTACCAACTTGAGCAGCGCGCAACCATCAAGGCAACCGATGACTACTTTCTGGAAGAAGCCTGGCGAGGCAATGCTCGCAATCTCACCTTCCAGCTGATTCCCTCAACCGCAATTGTCAGAGACGGTAAGCCGCTTGAGGGCGGCTCACGAAGTGCCTTCTTTGTCTTTGGTTCATCTGGCAATGTCGCAGAGTTTAAGGACAAGGTTGTCCAGCACGGTGCAGGCAAGAAAGCTAGCCCCAGACGAAAGCTGCTTCAGCAGGCAAAGAACATAGAAAAAGCTCTGCCAGATTCGATCAAACTGCCGCTCAGAAGAATTGCCGATGCAGTTGGCTTGACAGCCATCCTCACTCAGGGAAGACAGAAGTCAATTGACCCTGAGAGAAATACGATGCTGGGCGAAATGATTGGCGGAGCACTCAAGGGCGACAGACAGCTTTATGAAAGCGCCAGAGAAAACTTTGACAAGAAGTTCGTGCCTTCGTATGGCGAAGCCTCAACCATCGAGGCAGCAGAAGCATTCATCAGCTACTCGGGACGTAGCAGTAGCGAAACTGTCAGGCTCGCCTGGTGGGCAAAACCGTTCCCCGGAAACTTTGGCGACTGGCTCAGCCCATTGATTATTGGCAATTACACGGATGCCAAAGTGATTCTCCAGCAGCCTGTTAAGCCAACCACGCAGAAGCACCTGTTTGCACTTGGGTCAATTGGCAGGTTCATCAAGTCCCGATCAGTTGTGGTTGGGACTGGCATCTCAAGCGATGATGTGGAGCTGAATCGAAAAGCCAAGTACATCTCTGTAAGAGGGCCACTGACGGCTGAGGTTCTAAAGAGATCCAGCGGGCTAGAAGTAAGCGCATTTGGAGACCCAGGACTGGTTCTTTCAAGGATTATTCCTGTTACGCGAAAAGGTGGTAACAGCAGAATCGCTTTTGTTAGGCACTTTTCCCATGTGGCAGCGCCCATCCAACTTCCAAGTGGTGTTGACGAATACTCGGTTCTAATGTCGAGAAGATCAGACATTGAGAAATTCGTTCAAAAGCTAGCCGAATACGATGCGGTGATTACCTCCGCAATGCACGTGATGATTACCTGCCAGTCCTATGGAATCCCCTGCGGACTGGTCACCTTCGAGGGCTTCGAGGAAAACGTCCACGGCAGTGGCATGAAGTATGAGGACTATGCCCTAGGTGCCGGGGTTGAGGTAATGAACCCGAAAGTAATTCCACTGGACCTTAGGAAGTTTGACCTTCGCTCTCTAGCTAGAGATATAAAAGTCAGCGAAGAAAAGAAGGACGAAGTAATAGGGCACATCAAAGCAGCAATTGCTGAGGTCCTCAAATGATCAAGATGTTCACCATGCTGCTTAGCTCGACCAAGCTGCTTGTTCCAAAGGGCAAGTACAGGTGGCAGCTAGTGCTGTTGGTCATGATTGGGGCAGCCATTCCGGTCACTGAGCTACTGGTGGCGAAGCTCTTCACGGACCTGGTGGTTGCAGGGGCATCTAAGCCTGTTTCCGAGATTGTTCTGTCGGTAGTGCTGTTCTCTCTGCTGTTTGCCAGCACCCGAATAGCGAACTACCTGCAAAAGACCTACCGAGTCAAATTCTTTGACAAGGCTTTTGGAGCCGATG
>Ga0315903_10009407_pt1 | contig 11820 bp, 3 predicted proteins | sample LakEriMetagenome_7_FD_203524 | JGI IMG/M metagenome (GOLD analysis project Ga0315903, IMG submission 203524) | Freshwater fungal communities from buoy surface, Lake Erie, Ohio, United States - Buoy 2 MA119 | ecosystem: Environmental > Aquatic > Freshwater > Lake | place: USA: Lake Erie, Ohio...
TTCCGTTCCTGATCCGAGATTCAGATTAATATTTGAACGGTTTTTATAGGGGTTTGGAATAGCCGATAAGGTGAGTCCATTTCCAGATAATACTGCAGCAATAGTCTCGCTCCATTCATAATTTCCATTAAAATCAACTTGCCTGAGTTTGTAGTAATAAACTCGTCCGGGAGTAACATTGAAATCATCGAATTCATATTGAAGCAGAGAGCTGGAGTTGCCGGCACCCGCCACCCATCCTATGTTGTTGAATTCCGGTGGCGACATACTTCTGAACACCTCAAATCCTGAATTACCTGTTTCAGATGCAGTGGCCCAGTCAAGCCTGATGAATTTTTGCATACTTGAGGCACTGAAAGACAGCAATTCAACCGGAAGAGGCAAGCTTGATTGTGCAGTAGCAAATTGAGTCAAGTTTGATAAATTAACCAGTCCTGATCGGCGTACAGCATTTATCGTAGACGAAAGATCACAAGCTCCTTCCAATGACCATAATCCTGCACCTTGTCTTGTCTTTATAGAAAACCCACCGCTGGCATTAGTAAAATTGTTATTATAAGCTGTCACTGAGTATGGTGTCAGTACGTTCGCCGGAGTAGTTTCCACATTCCATAACCCATTGTTTAATGGAGCCTGATCATAAATGGCCGAGGCGCATTCCGGACCTAAAAAAGGCGCTTGAGTTGCAGGGGCGCTATTCGAGAACCAAACGGTTGAACTGGCTCTGTTATTTGAATTACCAAAATTGAGACTTAGCCTTTGATACCCTTTAGATGTTGTTCCAACCGGATATTCATAGGTTCCTCCTGAGGCGGCGTAAGCCCTTTTTAGATTTCCATTCACAAAACTGGTCGTATTCCCAGCAGAAACAGATCCGGGAATAGTGTTAAGGACATGCACCCTGTTAACGCCGGTAACAATTTGACCCATTGTCAGGGTCAGGTTACCGGATATTTTCATCCAGTCTGTCGTCAGGGAGTTACCGAGCACTACCCCACTTCCCGTGTTGTTTAAAACAAGGTTGTTAAGGGTACCGGCATTGAAATAATTTTGTGTGCCGGATCCATTCAGTTCGAGGGTTGATGCGCTCGCGATGTAATCTGCCAGTGGCGGAGCATTGTAGTAAACCCGAAAGTCACCGGCAACCTTATGGTATTTCCCGTTAACATTAAATACTCCACCTGCGTAGGTCGCAGAATTGCCAAGAATGAAATTTCCGGCATTATCCATATCATTATTGAGCAATACTGTATTACCTCCAGTGGTCGATGGCTTGTTGACGGTTAAATTCCAAATTTTATTTGATCCTGTAAGCACGCCTGTTATGGATTGGTCCTGAATCGTCAAATCACTTTGCATTAAAACTGTTGAATTACTCAAAGAATTGAGGGTTCCATTAACAACCAGGTTGCCGCATATCTGCAGATTTGAATTTGGCTGAAGAGTTAATGATGACCCAGGGGTTAAATCCAGGGAACCGCAAATAGCAGAAAGACCGCTAACTGACGGCTGATTGACGGGAATAGAAGATATACTGACATTATACTGGCATGCAGGCACTGCGCATCCTCCCCAGTTTTCGGGATTGAACCAATCGGTATTCAAAGATCCTGTCCATATCAATGTACCACCTGCTGATGGCGTTGTTGCAATTGGAGAGCCGGATGAAAAATTGAGCGAAAATCCGGATGTACTGTTAGTAAAGTTACTCACATTGAGCAGATATTCATCACCCGCAGAAACAGCAATTCTTTGCATGTATGCGTCATTAAAGCCGGGATAAGCAGCAGGAGCAACACTGTTTGCCGTTCCGAAACAGCCCGTTACACCAAGGAAGCTATAATCACATGATATAGGAGCTACAGTTCCAAGGTTACTGCAATTGGCGGGACCCGGCACACCTGCGGTTTGAGTTCTCCAAATTGCAAAATCATAATCCGTAGCAGTTGTAGACGGAGCACCGGCCCAATCGTTTGGAACTATATCAAATTCCAGAAAGCCATTACTGACAATTCGAATTTTATACCAAAAAGATCCTCTTTCTCCTGATGCAAGGCAATTAGCACCGGAGGTAAACTCACAAATACTGCCTACTGCCTGTGGACCGGGATCAGCAACAAAAGTTGATTTTTTACATAAGGGAAATGCCAAAGAACAATCCTGTCCAGGAACAGGCGGAAAAGGAATATTACAACCTACTCCTGCATCTATTATCAGAATCGTAAATGAACCGGTCTGACCTCCGTACCCGTCGACCGATACATAATAATTCATACCGGAAACAAGCCCGCTTAATGTCAGCTCTGATGAAGGGTAGGTATTGGTGCCGCAAGGAGGTAAATCCTGATTGCAGGAGATCAGCGGAAGTGTACTCCCACTTCCGGCAGCGATATTACCGGTGACAGGACCATATGCAGCTATTTGGGTATTCTTCAATGTCCCAAGGCTCGTTCTGATTTTAACACAACCGGAAGAAGGGGCAGTAAAAGAAAACCATACTGTATTTACCGGATTGGCACCTGCAGGAGCAAAACAGGAGGGTTGTGCAGCAGGTTCATCCTGATTGGAAGAACAGTTGTTGTTACCCGGAATAGGAATGTTAAAAATTAATGGGGTCGCCTGAAACGGCCTGTCATTTGACGCTGAGGAACCTGAAGCTGTAACTTGAATATTATAGTTTACCGATGGACCATCAGAATCAACAATGATATAATAGGTACCGGCAGCCGGCAATACTGTTGAGTAGGAAAGTGTGCCGAGTGTCGCTGTATTGATAGTTCCCAAACACACTCCTCCCGATCCGGGGCAGCCTTGATAAACCGACACACTTACAAAGTTATAAGACAAATTTGAAAGACTGATTCCAATACACTGAGAGGCAGAAGTTGTGAACTGATAAACTTTGTCTTCGCCAATATTTGACAATCCGGTACAACTTCCTGCCAAAGCGGATGAATATTCATTACCCATACACAACGTGCTTTGATTAGTAGCGGTATAGGGTAATGTTTGAATTATTTCGGGGTTAGAACAAGTTGTACCGGCGGGATTCTGAGTAACTGCAGAAATAGTCAGGTTATTGTATGCATTGCAATCCGGTAAAGGCCATGAATCCAAAACAAGAAAATACTGCTCGCCGGCAACTACGTTTACACAGAAAGACTTACTGCCGCTTGAACTTTCTGATATTGCAACACAAGTGGCTGAACTCACAGCACAGGGACCAGATACCGGACAGCCACGATACAGTATCAGACTGGTCCAAGAGGCTGCAGGGGCATCAAGGCTAATTGTAATCTGACCGGAAGCTGAAGGTGTAAATGACCAAACCGCATCCTCTCCGTCCAGGTAGTAATTGGCGCCGCAAACAAGAGTATTGGCAGACGTTAGATCATTTACAGATCCACACGTAGTACCACTGCCTGAATTGTAGGGCAATGTTGTGACTGTCGTCAAGCCGGTTCCAAGCAAAGCCGAACAGGATACAGGGCCAGCATTTCCAATTAATGAAATATTATCGATTGCAGCAGCAGGGTTGTTTCGGGTGCTATTATTGTTTCTCCATGAGAAAACAAGCCTGATGGTTGTACCTCCGAGATTGCAGGGCAAAGGAAGTGAAGCCGATTGCCAGGTACTTGAGAGATTGAAATTGGAGCCCAACTGCCCGTTTGTCAACAAGGTGCCTGCCGTTGGAGTAACATTTGTTCCAACTACATATACTCTCATGTAATCGGCACCGTTCTCACCAACACCTTTCCAGTTGAAACTGAGGTCCAGCGATACAATTCCTGCCGGAACAGGAATATCTCGGTAGAAATGAACCACTGAAGTAGTGTTAACATAGTTGTTGGTGTTAGATGCAGAGCCGACATAGGCACAGCGGGCCCCGGTAAATCCGGATGCTGCCGTACCCACGAACCATTTATTGCTTTGAGTACCATTTACCTCAACCCATGAATTTGCTGAAAATGTTGTTCCCGACTCAAATCCGCCATTGCCGGTCGGGCTTACCAGCACAGTCTGTGCAAACAGAGTTGCTTCAGAACCTGAAAAGACACTTAAAATCAATAAAAATGACTTTAAATAAGCTTTAAAATAACTCGATAATTTTTTCATAAGGCTATCTAAGAATTACTGTGCTTGATTGTAAGCAGAGTTTTTTCGAGGTGGTTTAACGAAGAAAAAAGAAAGTAGATACACCTAAAGCAAAAAAGCGCGAAACAAACAGGAGGTTCATACACAGTGTTTATTTAAAAACACTGTATATCAATTATTTAAAAAAATAATCGCAACTAAAAAATAAATATCTGACTGAACAAAATTACTCGACCTCGAGAAGTTTAAGATAAACAGATTCATCATTGATCGTTACCCGGGCGGTGTAAACACCTGAGGGAAGACCCGATCCAACTGCTCCAAAATCAAAAACATGAGAACCGGAATCCAAAATACCGTCATATAGCACTTCTGCCAGTTGACCGATTGAGGAAATTACCTCAAGAGTAACTTGTGACGATTCATTTAACTGAATGGATATTGTGGTTTTATCTGAGTAAGGATTTGGGGCAGCAGAAATCATGAATCCTGATTTTAAAATACGAGCAGTAACCGGATTAGTCCATTCGAAATTTCCGTTAAAATCAATCTGCCTGAGCTTGTAGTAATATACAGTACCTGCCTCAACATCATGATCATCTAATTCGTACCGAGACTCATTACTGATGTTCCCGGCGCCTTGTCTCCACCCTATCATCTTGAAATCAATTGAGTTTTCTGATCGGTAAACTTCGAAGCCGTGGTTATTGATTTCAGAACCGGTGATCCAATTCAGACGAATGAACTTTTCCCTGGCCTTTGCTGTAAAAGAGAGTAACTCAACCGGCAACGGAGAAAGTGCCTGCGCGATTGCAAACTGGGATGTAGCAGACATTATGTTCATTCCGGTTCTTTGCACAGCAGTAATAGGTGAAGCAGCAATGCAACTTCCTTCAAGTCCCCAAGCCGCAGTGTTATGTTTTGCCATTAAGGTATAACCCGACATGGCATTGGTATAATTGGTGTTGTATGCTGTCACGGAATAAGTGGCACTTCCGGTTGAGGGAGTGGTTTGCGCATACCAGGTTCCGTGATTCAACGGTGCCTGATCGTACAATGCCGACACGCATTCCGGACCAAGGAATGGAGCAGGAGTTGCAGGTGCGGTATTGTTAAACCATACCGTAGAATTACTCCTGTCGTTGGATGATCCGAAATTGTAATTGATTCTTTGGTAACCGCGCAAAGCGGTTCCTACAGGAAAATCATAGGAACCTCCTGTTGCCGCATAGGCCCGTTTCAAGTTACCGTCAACAAAACTGCTCACATTACCTGACGAAACCGAAGCCGGGATGGTGTTAATCACACTAACACGGTTGGCACCGGTGATGATTTTCCCCTGGTTTAAGGTGAGTGTACCTGCAACAGTCATCCAGTCTGTAACCGTACTGTTACCTAATGTCACTCCCGGACCGGCATGATTCATCAAGACATTATTAATTGTGCCGGGATTGAAATAATTTTGTCCGGCAGTACCGTTGAACTCAAGAGTGGATCCGGTGGCATTATACACTGCAAAAGGAAGGGAAGCATACCTGACATTGAAATGACCGCCTACCCGGTGATGCTTTCCGTTAGCATTGAAAATTCCGCCTGCATAAGCCGCTGCAGTACCAAGTGTGAAATTCCCAGTGTTGTCAACATTATTGTTCAGCAATACCGTGTTTCCTCCTGCTGTTGCCGGTTTGTTAACGGTGAGGTGCCAGAACTTATTGGTGCCTGTCATACCTCCTGTCATGGCTTGGTTCTGCAAAACAGAATCACTTTGCATCAGAACAGTTGAATTTGACAAGGCATTTAAAATTCCATTGTTTACAAAGCTTCCGCAAACTTTTAGTTGTGAATTAGCCTGCAATGTCAGTGAAGCACCCATGGTAATATCCAGGCTGCCGCAGGTGGCGGTTAATCCTGTAATGGATGGCTGATTAACCGGCACAGATGAAATCGAAACGTTGTAAACACAATTAGGAGCGGCACATCCTCCCCAGTTTTCAGGATTATACCAATCTGTATTGAGTGTTCCTGTCCACACCAATGTACCACCGGCAGGCGGAACGGTTGCTATCGGAGATGTGCCGGAAAAATTAAGTGTAAATCCTGACGTGCTATTGGTAAAATTACTGACATTTAGAAGGTATTCATCACCTGCCTGTACGGCAATACGTGGTTGATAAGCCGGACCAAAATTCGGGTATGCTGCAGGAGATGTGCCTGCTGTTGCGCTAAAGCAACCCGTTACTCCAAGAGAACTGTAATTACAGGAGACGGGAGGTACAGAGGCGAGATTTCCGCAATTTGCGGGGCCAGGAGTACCTGCGGTTTTGGTTTTCCACACTGCAAAATCGTAATCAGTTGCTGCCGTTGAAGGTGCACCGAGCCAGTCATTGGGTATGATATCGAATTCCAGAAATCCGTTGTTGACTATACGAATGGTGTACCAATAGGAACCTCTTTCTCCGCTAAGCAGACAATTGACATTGCTTGAGAACTCACAAATATTTCCTACTGCCTGGGGGCCGGGATCCGATACGGAGATATTTGTTTTGCAGACGGGAAATGCAAGAGCACAATCCTGACCGGGTGTTGGAGGGAACTGAACGGTACAACCCACTCCACCATCCATAATGAAAATAGAAAAGGAACCGGTTTGATTGCCGTAGCCGTCAACTGAAATATAATATGTCATTCCTGAAACAAGTCCGTTCAGACTAAGTTCGGATGAAGGGTATGTATTGCTTCCGCATGGTGGCAAATCCTGATTACAGGTAATATATGGCAAAGTATTTCCGCTACCGGCAGCAATAGTTCCACTGACTGGTCCGTAAGCGGCAATTTGTGTATTACCCAGAGTTCCAAGATTGGTTTTGATTTTAACACATCCTGAGGCTGGAGCAACGAATGAGTACCATACGGTGTTCATGGGGTTGCCGCCGATAGGGGCGAAGCAAGCTGGCTGGGCCGTTGGTTCATCAGTGTTGCCCGAACAACTGTTATTGCCGGCTATAGGTATATTAAATGGCAATGGCTGAGCCTGAAATGGTCTGTCGTTGGCTGCACCGGATCCAAAGGAGTTCACCTGAAGATTGTAACTGACATTTGCGTCAGGGCTTTGTGAATCTATGATGATATAATACGTTCCTGCTGAGGGTAGATTGACTGAGGTGGAAAGATTTCCAAAAGATGCATTTGAAGCACTTCCGATACAAACGCCTCCAGATCCGGGGCAACCCTGGTAAACAGCCAAAGAAATGTTATTGCTGGAAGCTCCGGAAACCGACACACCAATACACTGTGGCGATGAAACCGAAAAAGAATATACCTTATCCTCACCCCAGGCAAAAGCAGCATTGCAAATTCCCGAAGTAGAACCAATATAGTCATTTCCTGCACAAGCGGTTGACTGGTTAATGACAGAATAAGGAAGCGATGCAATACTAATTGCATTGGAACATGTTGCCCCAATAACACTTGCAGCAGGAGCAGAGATACTGACGTTGTTGAAATTATTGCAAGCTGGAGAAGGCCAAGAGTCAAGCACCAAATAGTATGTTGAACCGGCCGCAACGTTTACACAAAACGATTTGCTTCCGGAAAAGTCTTGAGCATTTATCACGCAGATTCCCGGAGCCGCACCACAGCCATTTGAAACAGGACACCCTCTGTAAAGCATTAATCCGGTAAAGGAAGCGGAGGGAGCATCCAGATTTACAGTTACGAGTCCGGAAACTGAGGGTGTGAACACCCAGACCCGGTCTTCGCCGTCAAGATAAAAGGTGGAGCCACAGGCATTGGTATTGACCGGTGTGAGATCGTTACCTGAGCCACACGTAGTTCCCGAACCTGAGTTGTAAGGGAGAGTTGCAACGTTGGTGACACCGGCACCAAGCAAGGTGCTGCAGGAAGCACCGCCTGCTGAAGGTGCGGAAATAGACAAATTGTTGTAAGCGTTACATGCTGGAGATGGCCAGGAATCAAGCACCAGATAGTAAGTAGCCCCGGCAGTGACAGTGGCACAAATGGATTTGCTTCCGGTACTACTCTGGGCATATGCGATGCAGGTAGCCGAACCGGTGAGGCATGCGGTGGTCACCGGACAATCGCTATACAACATCAGGCCGGTATAGGATGCTAAGGGAGCATCCAGATTGATGGTGATCTGGCCTGACGTAGCCGGTGTAAAAGTCCAGACACGATCCTCACCGTCGAGATACCAGGTTGATCCGCAGGTGGCTGTGTTCGCGGGAGTCAGGTCATTGGCCATACCGCAGGTGGTACCAGAGCCTGAATTGTATGGAAGCGTTGCCACTGAGGTAACGCCCGTCCCCAGGAAAGAATTACAGGAAGCTGAGGTGGAAGAGACCAGTGAAATGTTGTCTATGCAAGCAGGTGGGTCTGTTCCGACACTGCCATCATTTCTCCAGCTGAAAATAAGTCGCATGGTGGTACCTGCCACATTGCAGGGGAGCCCAAGACTTGCAGCCTGCCAGGTGCCATTCAAGTTAAAATCACCTCCAAGCTGTCCTGTAACCGGCAAAGTTCCCGCTACAGGTGTGGTAGTGGTGGGCACCAGATACACCCGCATGTAATCGAATCCTGACTCCCCATATCCTTTCCACCGAAATGAAAGTGTTACATTGGGTTGTCCTGCCGGAAAAGTGATATCCCTGTAAAAGTGAACTACTGAGGTGACACCGGTATTGTATGTATTGTTTGCTGAAGCGGTACCAATGTATGCGCACCTGGTTCCCACAAAACCTGTTGCTGCTGTGCCCACCCACCATTGATTGGTTTGGGCACCGTTGACAACTGTCCAGTTGTTAATTGCCCATGTAGTGCCGTTCTCAAAGCCTCCGTCTGTTGCGGGATTGATAATTGTGGTTTGAGCATGGATGTATCCAAACTCTATCAATATGCAAAACAGCACCATGATATTGAAGCGAATAGGTATATTCATTCAAATGGATTTTGGAGGTTATGTCATTTCAAATAAGATCATTTACAATAAACAAAGCCTATCGGTTTCAATAAAACTTCAAGGATATCACATTTCAGTAAAACAACCAGGCGGGAAAGATAAATAATTATTAATAAATGAGCAAAATTTTTATCTTAAGTATTAAAAGTTAGGGTAATTATTTTCATTCTTGAGAGGAGGCATCAAAAGAAATCCGTTAATTTAGCATCCTAAAGGAATCAGCTATACATACTTTTTTTCACCCTTCATTGAATGCTTTTTAATTCTATTGAATTTGCTATTTTTCTGCCGGTAGTGTTTATACTTTATTGGTTTGTTACCGGAAATAATCTTCGCCAACAGAATTTGCTGATCGTAGTTGCAAGTTATGTTTTTCTGGGGTGGTGGGACTGGCGATTTCTATCAATCATTATATTCAGCACGGTGTTCAATTTTTCGAGTGGTTTAGCCATTTCAAAATTGACCGATATGATGAACAGGAAAATTCTTTTGTGGATAAATATTATTTCGAATTTAAGTCTACTCGGTTTTTTTAAATATCACAATTTTTTCATCGAAAATTTTGTTACAGCATTTACTTTTTTAGGATACGACATTAAAGAAGTTAGTCTTAATATAATCCTGCCAGTAGGAATAAGTTTCTATACTTTTCAGACTATGAGTTACACTATAGATGTCTACCGCTTAAAGCTGGAGCCAACAAGGGATCTTATCGCATTCAGTGCATTTATAAGCTTTTTCCCTCAATTGGTCGCAGGACCTATTGAAAGAGCAACCAATCTGTTGCCCCAATGCCTGAACAAAAGAGTCTTTGACTACAATCATGCTGTAGACGGGATGAAGCAAATTTTGTGGGGACTCTTTAAAAAAATAGTTATTGCAGATAACTGCGCTGAACATGTCAACCTGATCTTTGGTGCGCATGAAAACTACACCGGCAGCACGTTGTTTTTAGCGGCTATTTTATTTTCCCTCCAAATCTACTGTGATTTCTCGGGCTATTCAGATATTGCAATAGGAACTGCGAGATTGTTTGGATTTGACCTGATGAAAAATTTCGCCTTCCCGTACTTCTCCCGTAATGTTGCTGAATTCTGGAGAAGATGGCATATCTCACTTTCTACATGGTTTCGTGACTATGTTTACATTCCCCTTGGAGGAAGTCAGGGCACAACAATCATAAAGATTCGCAATACTTTCATCATATTTCTCTTGAGTGGGTTTTGGCATGGCGCTAACTGGACATTCGTCTGCTGGGGAGCAATAAACGCCTTTTATTTTCTTCCTTTGCTGTTAACAGGAAAGAATCGAAACGATCTGGATGTAATTGCTCAGGGTAAGATGCTTCCATCTTTACGTGAAGGAATTTCAATGTTATTCACTTATACGATCACGGTTTTTGCATGGATATTCTTTAGAAGCGAATCCGTAACTGATGCAATTAATTTCATTAAACATATTTTCAGCCCTTCTCTCCTAACGCTCCCCTACTTCAACGGAATAGGATACCTGATGCCTCTTGCTGTAATTTTAATTGTATTCATAATCATAGAATGGATTGGCAGAGAACGCTCATTCGCATTGAACAATTTCGCGATCACGTGGCCTCGCTTTTTACGATGGGCGTTTTACTACTTGCTTATTTTCGTGATATTCTGGTATTCGGGCCAGCCACATGAATTCATTTATTTTCAGTTCTAACATATGAAAAATTTCATCCGATCACTAATGATCTTTTTTTTGCCTCCAATTATCTGGATGGCAGTTAGCGCTACTTTCAATATTTATTACTCTCAAACACACGCCCCGATAACTGAAAATCCCCGGATTATTATCATGGGAGATTCCCATACTTTAACCATCGACCCTGCCAGGCTAACTTCTGCAATAAACATTTCTCAATCTGCAGAACCTATGGTGGTGTCATATTTCAAATTATTAAAAATAATTGAATATCAAAAGCCCGATACTATTATACTGGGATTCGGCCATCATAATATATCCGGCTTCAATGACCTTAAATTTATTGACCCTCGCTGGGCAGATGAAATGTTTTCCAGAACATATTCCATCATGTCTCCATCTGATCTTATGGGATTACAATACAGCCGGAAATCCTGGCATAAATCCATATTCAAAAACATTTTGTTATATCCGCACACAGATCATTTCAGATATATTGGGAAATATCTTTATGGAAATAATGCATACGAAATAGCCTCAGAAGCTACAATTAAGCGACACTTTTATCATAATCAGAAATTATTGGAACACTCATCAGCAAGTATTAAATCCGTTGAATTGATTGCTGAATTATGCAAAAAACATCAAATAAAACTTTTCCTTGTCGCGACCCCAGTACACAGAAGTTACTACAAATTGATCCCTGAATCATATAAAAATATATATACCTCTGAGAAAATTCGTTTACAAAAACTTGGAATAAGTACTTTAGACTACGCCGCTACTGATTTTAATGATTCACTTTATATGGATGCAGATCATCTACGAGGATTAGGTTCAATTTTATTCTCTGAAAAACTAGCGGAAGACTTGAAGAATCTCAAGTAGCATTTTATATTAAATAATAACAATAAACCATGAGCTTTATTCTTTAAATACCCGATCAAATATTAGTATTTTTCGATGGAATTAATTATTCAATTCGAACAATACCAGCCTAGCTATCTATCATCATCCTCAGCATCCTTTTCCCCGGTGCTGATTTGTAATATTTTTCGAGCCGTCGG
>Ga0315903_10009408_pt1 | contig 11820 bp, 19 predicted proteins | sample LakEriMetagenome_7_FD_203524 | JGI IMG/M metagenome (GOLD analysis project Ga0315903, IMG submission 203524) | Freshwater fungal communities from buoy surface, Lake Erie, Ohio, United States - Buoy 2 MA119 | ecosystem: Environmental > Aquatic > Freshwater > Lake | place: USA: Lake Erie, Ohio...
TTCATCAAATCCTCAATTGGAACGGTAGAAGATTTTCTTATGACCATCTTGACCACAGCCTCAAACCTTGAGGATCTCCTTGATACCAAACCAACGGCAAGAGGACAAATACTTGGAAAGTTTTTGGGTTTGGAAGTCCTTAGAAAAAAAGAAGATATTGCAAAAGAATTCTACTCAGACTTCTCCAAAAAAATGTATTCTAATGTCTATAATCGTGAGACGCTTAAAAACGAAATAGATCAGGGTAATATTGATATTACAGATTATGAGTCCAAGATATTAGATTGTGATAATAAGATTAAAGAAGCTGATGATAGACTTAAAAAAGGGACAGATTACAAAGAAGATCTTATCAATAAAAAATATACAGATATTGACCAACAAATCTTGATATTAAATCCTGATGACTTGGCAAATCAAATTAAAGATCTTGATGGTAAAATATTATCAACGACCAAACTTATGAATGAGGTTAAAGTTGTTGAACCATCAGATTTTTATCACGAAGAAGACCACGATCAAATTAAGGAACAATATAATACCGCCTATAAGAAAAACTTACAGATCGAAAATAAAATTAACGAACTTAATGAGTTAAAGAGCTCGGTCAGTGATGGTATCAAGTGTGAACACTGCGGTATCGAATTGATGAATGCCGCGATTACCCAATCAAAATTGTCAGAACTTGATGGACAACTTGAATTGAACAAATCAATGAAAGATCTTCTGAATGAACTTACAACCAAAGAAAGGTCTTTCACCCAACTCAAAAAGGAATTCGATGAATATGAAAAGAATAAGTTGATTCGTGAAAAGTATGAGGTTAGTGTGGAATCTTTTGAGTTAAAAAAACAACAAGTTCAAGACAAGGTTAAAAGATATAATAGGGATCAAGAAAAAATTGTTAAGAACAAACAGATTGATGAACAGATCTTAAAAGCTAAGATTAGATTAGAGTCAATAATATTAGAGAAAGATAATATCTTACAAGATAAAACCAGATTTGAACTCACTATTAAGAATATTAAGGAAAAGATTGTTAAGAACACCGACTTGATATCTAAAATCATTGAGGAGTCTGAAAAGGAAAAAATCTATAAAATATATTTGGAATGTTTTGGTAAGAACGGAATATCAAAATTAATTTTGAGAACAATGTTACCACACATTAACTCCGAACTTGAAAGGTTGTTACAGGATAGTGCAATGTTCAAGTTAGATATCAGGGTTTCAGACAAGAATGAAGTAGAATTTTGGATGATCGATAATAATACAGGTATTGAGAAACTAATGATATCTGGATCTGGATATGAGAGAACCATATCATCTTTGGCTCTACGAGCAGTTCTCAGTAAGGTTTGTTCTTTACCCAAACCAAATATAATAGTAATGGATGAAATTTTTGGAAAAATTTCAAATGAAAACCTTGATATGGTTGGTGAATTCTTTGTTAAGATTAAAGATTATTTTGAGAAAATATTTGTTGTTACCCACAATCCATTGGTTAGTCAGTGGGCAAACAATTCAATCAAGATCAAGAAAGACGATAACATTAGTTATATTCAATAATTATTTTTTAATTTTTTCGCATTGTGTCGAAAATTATATTATCTTTGTAATCTAAATCGAAAAGAAAATGAAATATCTAATCTTTGCCTATGGTGAATACAAGAACAATAATAAAATTGTCAAAGGTATTGTGAATCAATTGATTCCAATTGCCTCAGATGTGAACCTCAAGTATAGTTACGGAGATCAAAGTATGATTGTGGCTTTTGATAGTGATTTAGATTTTGAACACATAAAAAAGTATGTTACATTTGTCATTAGTCAGACCTCAGCAATGTACTTTTTAATGCCTTGTACTGACAAAATGTCATACTCCGTACCCGATGATATGATGGAACTATTTTTTGGTGAAAATGAAGAATTATTGTCAAAATATGTGGATGAGGTATCAGAAAATGACATCGATAACATTTTCAATAACCTAACTGAAAATGATTTTGAAGATACATATGAAGAAGAAGATACTTTGGAACAGATTTTGAAGCAGTCCAAACAAATCAAAAAAACAGAAGTTTCACCAACTTTGGATGAAATACTTGACAAGATTTCAGAAAATGGCGTATCTTCGTTGACAACAAAAGAAAGACAAGTGTTAGATTCATACTCAAAACAATAAAAGATAATGAAGGAAAAAGCATCAATACCAATTAACCAAGAGGAAATCCAATCCTATCTAAAGGATATTAGGAAGATAAAAGTAATGACTCCCGAGAGAGAGAAAGAACTGGCTAAGATTATGACATCTCCCAGTGTAAGTGACGAGTCTCGTAAAGAGATTAACAAGGAGATTCTCGAAGGTAACCTACGATTTGTTATTACAATTGCAAAACAATACCAAAATCAAGGATTAGACTTTCCTGATTTAATTGCGGAAGGTAACTTGGGTCTTATGAAGGCAATTGATAACTTTGATTGGACAAAGAATCTACGATTCATATCATATGCTGTGTGGTGGGTTCGACAATCAATTTTACAATCCCTAAATGATAATTCTCGAACAATTAGGTTACCCGTCAATATTGTTCAGGATCTACAAAAGGCGAAGAAATCTATTGAACAAACTGGTGGTGAACTTGAAGATCGATTCGTTTATTTACCAAGCATAACACCAATCGATATGCACATTAATGATGATGGTGATACCCTAATCGATGTAATCAGTAATGAAAACGCTGATATGCCTGATCAGGTATTTAACTCCAAGAAAGAATTAAAAGAAAAATTGTTCGAGATACTAAGAAAATTGGATGATCGTGAAAAGGTAATTGTTGAAGATTATTTTGGTCTTAGTGGAACACCAAGAACACTTGAAGAAATAGGTGAAGACTTCTCACTCACTAAAGAAAGGGTTCGTCAAATCAAAGAAAAGGCTCTTAGAAAACTCAGAAACGAAAGTTCAATCTTATTTGATTACTTATAATGAAAACCTACAAAAAATTACCAATACCTAAGAAATCTGCTTGGGATAGAAAATCCTATGATCCATTCGTGTGGTTATACAAAAAGTTAGGAAATCCCGAACATTTGGAAGGAATGTTTGACATATACTTTATCCCAAAAGAATTTATATTAAAAGTTTATGCCTACCTAAAGAATGTCGTAAAATGGACACCAACACTTTGGAGTGATAGGAATTGGGATGGACATTTTATATATGAAATTCTTAAAAAGAAATTAGAATTCCAAAGAGAAGAACTTGTAAGGTCAAATCGACATAGTGATGTTTGGCGACAAAATAGAGATATAACAATATGTTTAAATCTAATTGAGAGATCTCAGAATGATTTCTATGAGTTGGAGTATATGGATTATTATGAGAACAGACATTGGTTTGAACCAATCAATGAAAAGGACGATGATGGGAGAGCTCTATATGAAATGAAGTCGATAAATGTTGTTGACAATCTTTCATTATATCTTCAGAAATACCATTTGGATGTTAAACAAGTTTTGAATAATTCAAATAAAAGTTTTGATGGATATGAAGATGATTACAAAATAAAAGAAAGGTTATGTTTGTATGTTTCATCATATCGGGCAGAAAAAGCAAGAAAACTTCTTTTTAGTATAATTTCAGAAAGACTTGAATGGTGGTGGGACTAGTAATTAAAAATGAAATGACTTAAAGCATTGATCGCAACCAACACAAAACCAATTGCTAAAATTTGTAAGAGGGTTCCCAATATCGGGTGACCCTCTTTTTTATAGTTTTTGATACCAGCAAAAATGTAACAGAATGTATAAGTTAACATATATGTAAAACTGAAAAATGTTAACCACATTATTACTGGATTAAAAAAAATTGTGTTTAAAATTGAAAAAATAATCAAAAGAGACAAACCTGTGACCCCTTTATACTTGAAGTTTTTATACCATTCTATAATTTTCATTATATAAAATATTTATAATATAAATATATGATGATATTCGAAACTATATTGGCCTTATTATCTCTTCTGACTTTTTATGTATCGACCTCATTGGTTGAAGGAGCTTTGTTCCATTTAAAGGCGAAGAGTAAGTTAAAAATCAAAAACCAACACTTTTATTTGGTGGCTATGAGGATTCCGTTTTGGGTTCTATTTTATTTAGTTACTTGTAATTGGTTTTTGTTATTATTTATGGTGATGTTGTTTCCATTTATACACGATGGTGTGTATTATTGGACAAGAAATAAACTTAATCCTGAAGTATATCCTTATGGATTTTGGGATGAACCAGATACAATTAAATCTGACGCGGTATTTGATTTTACTCTAAAACAAAGAATTTGGTTGGCAATTATTGGTTTAGTTATTTGGTTAGTATCTGTTATAATTTAAAAAAAAATAAAAAATGGAACAAATAAACAAATTCGTTACAAAGTATGGAGTGATCATATTAATCGCTCTTTCATTACTAAACTTCTTTAATAGTTGCGGTACTAAAGGATCAATTAAACAAACAAATAAAAGAATTGATAATGTTGTAAAAAGAGATTCTTTAAATGTGGAAATCCAATCAATCGAAAGAGAGATTGTTATCCTAAAAACGGCAAGAGAAGTAGTCTACACAAACAATGCAATTGTCAGAACAACAGCAAGACCTGATGATGTAATGAACGAATACTCAACTAAGATTGACGAATTACAAAAAAAATTAGACAAACTTAAGAATGGAAAATAAAAAATCGAATAGTATTGTTTGGTTAATAATCATTTCATTTCTACTGGTCCCACTTGTGGTAAGTGTTGTTAGTACAATCCACGTCATTAACTTCTTTGCTTTATCCAACGGGTATGGACTCGCACTTACACTGGCATTAGCTTTTGAGATAGGAGCTTTATCCGCCCTTGCAGGATTAGTTGCTTTGGGTAAAATAAATAAGAATGTTGTTTGGTTTATATTCTTGATCCTGACTTTCTTTCAAATGATGGGTAATACCTATTATGCTTATGATCTTTTGAGTATTAAAATGCAAACAAATCCTGACTTGATTAGAAATTGGACAGAATTGTTCGGACTTTTAGAAGAAGATCAAATAATGGTAAAAAGAATTATATCAATTTTGTCTGGTGCTATTCTTCCAATAGTTTCTCTATCATTTTTAGATTTATTGGTTGATTATATTAGAAAAACTTTTGGTATCGAAGATCAAGAAAAACCGAAACAAGTTACTACAAATGAGTTAACAGAAGAACAATTACACGAATTAAGTAGGTTTGCAGGACAAATTGAAAAACAGAATGTGGAATTGGAACCACAACCAAAATATGAAAATCTCGATAAAATCGAGGAGTATTTAACTAATTTACAACCAAAAGAAGAGGTTACTGAATCTATTCAAGAACTTATTGAAGAACAAACTCCTAATGAAGAAGTTGTGGAAAAAAACAACGAACAAGAACCCATAAAGAGGATAGTTTATCATAGACAAAATGCTTGAGGTCTTAGATTATAAAATTAGAGAAACCATAAAGAATACTGACAAATACGAAAGAATTGTTTTATGTCACACCAGTAGAAAAATTGACGAGTATTTGGTGTCACTTAAACACAGACACAATCGTACTTATAATAAAATACCCCATTTTGTAATAAAAAGAGATGGAGTTATTTTAAACACTCTCTCGTTGGATCAAAACAGTAAAATGGTAATCGATGAACCAATCAATGAGACTTCTATTTTTGTATCTTTAGAAAACTTAGGATGGTTAGAAAAAAAACCTTTAGAAAAAGAATACCTTAATTGGGTTGGTAATATTTATAAAGGAGATGTTTTCAGTAAGTCTTGGAGGGATTATGGATATTGGCAACCCTATACTGAGGAACAAATCATAAAACTTGCAGAATTATGTAAAGATTTGGCTAACAAATTCGGAATATCTAAAAGCAGTATCGGAACAAATACAAAAATCAAAGGAGCTGTTTTATTTGATGGTATTATCAGTAGAAGTAATATGTATGAATTTTTAACTGATGTCAGTCCGGCATTCGACTTTGAAAAATTTACAAAACTATTAGAAGATGAATAACTACGAAGAAATAAAAAAACTATTATCCGCATCTCGTAAAATGATTAACGAGAGTAATTCTCAATTACAGGAGGATATAAAACATATTAAAAATGTTCACCAATTAATTACTGAAGAAGATAATGATGTTACAACAAAGATTGATGTTGGTAAGTCAATTGAAAAAAATATAGACCAAGACACCAATCAAACACCAAGAGATAAACAACAATCATATAGAGTTTCGGGTGGTTTAATTACATTACACGGAAAAGATAAAATGGACATACAACTGACCACAGAAGAAAAAACTTTTTTCCAAGATACAATGAATGAATTTGTAGACGAAGTTTCTAATTTGTCAGATTTTGGTGTTTTGAATGTTTATGAAAATAGTGTTGAGTGGTCAGGAAATATTATAGAATTTGATCTGACATTTTTCTATACCATTGGTGAAGAGAATGGTGTATATATTGATGCGGAAACAATGAAACTAGATCCACAATCATTGGAACTATTAGAAAAGTTATCATCTTTTTATGAGAAATTTAAATCTAAATGGGCAGGAGTACTGGCCAACCGTAAAAAAACTAAAAAGGTAGAAAAATGATTATTGATTTTTTAAATAAAATACTAAGAGAGGAAAACATAAAGTATTTCCTAATTGCTACTATAGTAATATTGGTACTATTGAATTTAAAATCCTGTTCAGATAAATCAGATATGGTACAGGTTCATAAACAAAATTTGGCAGCCATGACTGATTCTGTGACATACTATAAAGGATCTTATAAAAAGGCCTCATACCAATTAACACAGGCCGAAGCAGAACTTATGGATCCAAACTATAAAACCATTTTCAAAGAAATCGAAAAAGTTAAAAAGGTTAAAGAAGTTATATATGTTCAAGCTGAATACAATAACGAAGTTTTTGTTGAATCAGGAATACAAAAAGTTAACGACACACTCTATACCATAACTTTTAACGATTCAAATATGGTAAGAACAATAGATGGTGAAACATATGTAAAACTTTTAACAAAAGAAGAAAGAGTATCTGATGATAGTGTAGTAACAACATTTCAATTAGGGTTATTCAGTAAAGAAGGAAAAGGTAGTACAAAACTCCACGACAAATTTAATTTTGCTTTGGCATTATCATTAGTTGAAGAAAAAGGTATACAAAAAGTTATTGCAACTCCATTCACCACAAGAATGGAAAACGGTAAAATGGTTTTAGGTGAAAAAATACCACAAGACATTTTGAATATTCCAGTTCTTGAATCTGTAATCTTAGAAAAACCAAAAGATGTTAGGAAGAATGGAATTGCTCTTCATTTTGGTCTTGGTGCATCCGTTGGATACGATATTACGGATAAAGGTGCTGGTGTGATCATTGGACCTTCTGTTAGTATTGGATATAGCATAAGAAGTATTAAAGAATTATTTAAATAATGGCACTTACTTCATCTGAAAAAAACGAAATTGAAGTATTGATTCGTAAAGAAATTAGAGACTTTATGAATTCGAATACTATTAAGCAATTTGAGGATAGACTTATGGATGATATCAGAAAAGAACTCAAAAGAGGTAAGATGGAATCTGAAGTTAAAGACATTGTTGTAAAAATGATGAGAGAGTTCTATCAAACTTTATGGACACAAAGAAGTTTTTGGGAATCAAGAATTAAAAACGCTTAAAAAATGAAAGACAAAATAAAACAACAATTTGTTAATGGATTACAAACAGAATTGGGTTTGGCAGGTATATCATTAAATGATTATTATAAAGAATCTGAAATGAAAGAAGGTGATACTGAAACAAATGAAAAATGGTCACAAAAATATAAAAATAGTATAGATTGCTCAAACCCAAAAGGATTTAGTCAAAAGGCTCATTGCCAAGGTAAAAAAAAGAAAGAAATGTCTGAAGAGAAGTTGAAAGGTGGAAAATCAGACAAAAAAACAATTAATGACATTGTAAAAAAACATAAAATAAATTTAGATTCTATAAAAAAACAACTTATAAAAGGTATGAAGGTCGAAATGGAACATACCAAAGATAAAAAAGTTGCACAAGAAATTGCTATGGATCATTTGTATGAAGATCCGAAATATTACGATAAGTTGAAAAAAATTGAAAATAAAGAGGCCACAGGATCAGGATCTGCCGGAGCATTTGTCGCACCAATAGGATTCGACCCTAATAGCGACTTTGTTAAAAGAAGTTTCAAAGAGACACCTAAAAAAATTGAAGCAAAAGAAGCCACTGGCGGAGGTGGAGGTGTTGGGGCTTATGAAACACCAGCAATGTGGGCAAAATCTACAGATAAGAAAGATTGGAGAGGTAAGTCCAAAACACAAATACCTGGTGGAAAATTTGTTCAAGTTAAGAAAAAATGTAAGAAATTTCCATATTGTAATCAGGGGGATATAAACGCATTGAAATTAACAGAGTCTGAAGTGTTAGACAGAGTTATTAAAAATGTATCAAAAAGAACAAATCTATCCGAACAAACAATAATCAATATTCTCAGTGAATATATTAATTAACATATGATATTTATATAAAAAAAAGAAATGAAAAAAATAGATTCCAAAATAGAAAGTCTTGTAAATAAAATTTTAAATGAAAGTTTACAAGAAAAGGCCGATGAAATGGTTAGTAAAATCAAAACCGAAATGGGTGAGGAAGAAGAAATGGAATTAGACATCGAAAATATGTCTGATGATGAAATATATAATGCGTATTGTCAAAAATTCGGATGTGATGATCACGGAGATGGGCAAGAGTTTGACACCGATGGTGAAGTTACAATGAATGATTTTGATGATAGTGAAATGGATACTGACAATGAAGAAGAAGATTTTGAGTGGAAATACAGACACGGAAAATCAAACTTTGGTGAAGCGGAAACCGATGAAGAAATGGAAGAGGGAAATGCTTTTACCGCGGCCCTATCAAAGGCTAAAGAAGAAGGTGATGACGAATTTGAAGTTGGTGGTAAAAAATTTCCAGTAAAAGAAGCTAAGAAGAACTTAAAAGAAAAATTACACGGGGGACAAAAGAATTTAGATAAAAATAAAAATGGTAAAATTGACGCGGAAGATTTTAAATTACTAAAAAAATCTAAAAAGAAAGGTGAATCAAAAGAATCTGTAAAATTGAAAGAATCGGAAATGATTGATTTGATCGAAAAATTAGTAAAAGAAGAAAAAGAAAAATCTAACATAAAGAAATTATCCGCAAAAGGAGAAGAGGTTTACGGTAAGGCTCATAAAGAATCAGGAAAAGAAAATGAGGATTATATTAAATCCGTAACTAAAAAATTAAAGGATTATTTGAAAGACGGAAGCAAAGGTGAATATGAAACCAACCCAAAAATATTCCCAAAGGGAAATGGTGAACTTGGTGAAATGAGTAAAAAGGCTTATAAAGCATCAGAAGCTGCTGAGGAATATATCGAAAACTTCTCAAGAATGAATGGTATGGAAGATTTAGATTACGATGAAATTCACCCTGTTGACGATTGGATTACTAAAAACATCGAAGGATCCTCAATAACAGGTAATAATCCTGAGTGGGCAAATACAGGTGAGACCGATGTAAACAAAAGACTTAATAATAGAAGAAAGAAAGGGTTAGTTAGACAATTGAAAAGACAAGCCTACAATAAGGTAGAACAACCAATTGTTTCTGATTCCGCAGGAGAAGAAAAAGGATCAAAATCACAAGTTAATAAAATATTCAAAGCGATGGAATCAACTGAAGAAAGAAAAGATAGACTAATCAAAGAGGAGATTGAAAAAATGAATAGACTTTTGAATTACAAAGATAAAACACAATAATGTTTTAACAAATTATAAAAAAGGTGTCTTATGACACCTTTTTTTATTTATAAGAATTAAATTATTACTAATTTTCATTATGGATTCTAATTTTTATAATTATATCTCAAAAGAACTACCCGATGATGATGTTGAGATGTGGTTAAGAATTAATAATATAATTCCTGAAAAGATGGAATTGTTTGATGATTTTTGTGTGTCTTTATATGACAAGATACAAAATACCTATTTAGGTGATGACACTGGACAAGAAACTAAAATAACATTATCTGAAGAGGATAACATAAATCATTTCGATTGGTGTTGGAAAGAGGTTATTGAAGATTTTAGGAAGGAAAATATAGACTTCAATTTAAGAGGTGAACACTATACATATTTAGTAACTTTTTTTGAAGACGCTTTTTATAAACAAAAAGACAAATTGATCAAAGACTCCATAAAACAATTTATGGGCCAGTTATTTAGTCTAAACGCTAAATACACCAAATCAGATTTGGATATGTTATCTTCGGTATACAAATCTTTGGAAAAAAATATGTTGATTATATAAAAATAATCATTATCATTTATCTAATTATAAAAAATAAATTATTATCAAAATGGAAACACTAGAAAAAATTAAAGAACTTACAGAGGTTTTGTCTGCAGATGTAACTAAATTTTACAAAGGAAATAAATCAGCAGGTACTCGCGCTAGAAAAACAGCTCAAGAACTCAAGTCATTACTTCAAAATCTTAGAACCGAAATTATAGAAGAAAGAAAAAAAGAAGAGGCATAATAATATGATTCCATTGAATCAAATAAGCACATTTTTTTTTATTTTTTCTTTATTAGTATTAATTAGAATTTCCTTTATTTTTTTGAGAGCCCTACTACAAAATCCACCTGAAATACTAAGGATTAGTAGTAGGGAACTCATTTTTATAGGACTAAACATAAGTTACTTGATAACATTCTTAATATCTTGAGAAAAATGAAAATGTATAAAGAATTAATTAATTTAACACCATACTTGGGTTCTATCCGAGTTATTGAGAATGTTATAACTATCGATGTATTGTTTCCACAAGATTGGAAAATATTGAAAAAATATGTTGATGAAAAATCCGTGGTTGAAAACGATAGTCCTGATCAGTCATATCGAGCATTTTCTTTTGTGTGTGAATTATCGGAAGAAAATTTCACAAATATATACACAAGTGTGATTAATGTTATAAAATATAACAAAGAAAGAGAAGAGAAAGATCGACTCTTCCAAGAAAAGGTTAACGAACTCAAAGGGGTGTTTGAAAAACAATCATTAGACGAGTTAAAAGATCTAAAGTTTAACATCCTTAAGGAAACGAAAACTAAAGTAAATGTGGTAGAAAACGATGAAAATTGAAAAATTACTCAATTGGTTCGAATCTGAAAAGAAAAAGGATGAAAAAGAATTGAACCGATTTAAAAAAACAACAATACAAGAAATTAAAGGTCTTTCAAAAAGAGACCTGTTTTACACTGAACCAAAAAAATTGACACTATGGCAAAGATTAAGAAAAACATTGATGGGATATTAGGAGATCTTGCTAAAATATCAGATTTGAGTGAAGGACTTTTCGAATGTAAAACATCGGTAGTATTTGATATGGATATGTCCGAAATAAAAATGCTTCAAATGTATTTTAAAGAAAAAGATATGGGACACAAATCATTTAAGATTGACATTTCAGGAACAGAATTCATATTCATTTCAAGTGAGTCGTTGAGCGACGATAAAGAGCCTTCTTAGGAATACCCAAGTCCCCTAACAAAGAATAAAGATATTTTTTTTGATTGGAATCGTAATCACGAACCATTAAACAATCTTTTTTCATATTTGTTGTTGTATAATCTTCAATCAAATCAAAGAATCTATCACAATCCTGTT
>Ga0315903_10009410_pt1 | contig 11819 bp, 13 predicted proteins | sample LakEriMetagenome_7_FD_203524 | JGI IMG/M metagenome (GOLD analysis project Ga0315903, IMG submission 203524) | Freshwater fungal communities from buoy surface, Lake Erie, Ohio, United States - Buoy 2 MA119 | ecosystem: Environmental > Aquatic > Freshwater > Lake | place: USA: Lake Erie, Ohio...
CAATGGGCTTTGCCCTATTTATAATTGCATTAACTGCTGCCAACCTTATTTCAAAGGAAGCTAATCGAACTGTTTTGGTTTGGGCAACAACCGGTGAGCTAGCCCCTGGCCAGATAATCCAAGAATCTGATATCACTCCTGCATCAGTATTGCTGGCCCAATCTGCTAAGAATTACTTATCTGCCTCAGCAGAGATTGTTGGCACTACGGTTTTAACAAAGATATCAGCAGGAGATTTGATTCCAGTAGCAGCAATTGGAGCAGGAGATAACCCAGTAAATCAAAGGTTTGTTCCATTAACTATTGAGATCTCTGATCTTCCAATCTCCTTAGTGAGAGGGGATTTAATTGATCTTTATGCGATTAGTAAATCAAATGCAAAAGAGGTGAATGCGCCAGCATTACTGGCCTCTGCCATCACTGTTGAGCAGGTGTTAGAGCGTAATAATTCAGGGGTAGTAAGTGTTTTAGTGATCCTTGAAAATGAGCAAGTTCTTCCCACTTTGAATTTTCTTAGCGATAGCAGATTAATACTTGTTAGAACTCGCTGAGCCTCGTTTAAAACTAGTAACTGCAATCAATAGCAGTGAGCATGAGGAAAGAGTTGCAACTTTGTTGCACTCACAAGGTTGCAACATCATCTATCGAGCATTGAATCACCAACTTCTATCTACTTTTCTAGTTCAAAATGAAGTGGATCTTTGTGTGCTCCACACCAAGGAGTTTGCACTAGCTGCCGAAATAGATCAGTTACGGCAGAAATATCCTAACCATAGATTTATCGAAGTAAGTGAGAAGATTGATCAGCAGCAATTGATGAACCAGCTAACTGCATTAAGTAGACCACCCCTGATACATCAAGTAGTTAGAGTAAGTAACCTAATTTCAGTGTTTGGAACACCAGGCTCACCTGGAATCTCAACTTTAACCAATCACCTAGCAGCCCTTAAATCTGCACAGATAATTGCTGCTACCCATCACAATCTACGTCCACAAACTTCACTTAAGGTTGAAAAAATCTCAGCAAATGAGTTAGATCAAAAGCTTGCAAAGCTTGGAGATAAATTCACAATTATTGATGCTGGCGCAACACTCTCGCTAACTAAAACTCTGGCTGACCGACGCAGTAGTGCTAACTGGCTCAATCAAACTCTTACCTGTTCGTCAAAGATGATTTATGTAGCCGGAGCAAATGAAAACGGATTAACTTACTTAAGTGAATTCATTGAAGATTTCAAGAGATTAATCGATCCTCCGAAAATAATCTATGCATTAAACCAGCAACGATTTGATCGACAGGGACAGCTCATTCAGAAAAAGTTCGTCGAGTTAGTGGGCCAGATGAATAGTGCACAAATACCCTTTGATCGCAGAGTAGATCGATCGCCAGGAAATGCTCACAGCAGCAAGGTATTTTGGCGCAGCAGCACCTTCACCAGACAGATCGAAAAAATTGGTAATCAACTGACATAAAATAAGCTCTACCATTGGGCTATGGCCACCCTCTCTGAGTTGATAAGTGAAAACTCAAATTTAAAGGCTAATGAGGTTGAGCATCTGTCTGAATTAGTTGCTGAGTGGAGATTATTAGCTGATTTATCATTTGCAGACTTGTTGTTGTGGTTACCAATTCGCCGCGATGAAAAATCTTGGCCAGAAGGACATCTAGCAATTGCGCAGATTAGACCAACTACCGCAGCGACTGTTTTCACAGAGGATCTAGTTGGCACCAGTATTAATTGGGGGCAGCGACCATTAGTTGATCAGGCACTTTCTGAGGGTGAAATTGTTAGAGATGCCAAACCAGAACAAGTTGGCCAAATTGTGATCAAAGAGGAGACGATTCCAGTAATTTTAAATGGGAAAATCTTGGCAGTTATTTCCAGACATCGAAACGCAGATTTAATGCGACAACCTTCAAAGCTAGAGTTAAATTATCGAGAGATCGCCCACAAGATATATAAAATGGTCGCAGAAGGTAACTTTCCAATTAGAAATTCTCTATATAGCTCTGAATCTTCACCCCGTGTTGGCGATGGTTTAATTCGATTAGATGTCAACGGAACAATATTTTTTGCATCTCCAAATGCCAGATCCGCCCTAAGCAGAGTTGGTTTTCAGAAAGAGTTGGAGGGTGAGAATCTCGGAGTAGTTTTTTCAAATTTAAATAAGGGCGATACTCAACCAACAGATGAATCCTGGCAAACCATGCTCAACGGCAAATCTTTGCGACGCACCGAGTATGAATCTCAATCTGCAGTATTAGATATTTTAGTTATTCCCTTAACAGAGGGCAGTGATCGAATTGGTGCCATCGTTTTGATCCACAACATAACTGAGCTTCGTAATCGAGACCGGGCATTACTGACAAAAGATGCCACCATTAAGGAGATTCACCACCGAGTAAAAAACAATTTACAAACAGTTTCAGCACTCCTGCGGTTGCAGTCAAGGCGGGTAACTGACCCAATTGCTAGCTCTGCTTTGGATGAGGCAGTTCGTAGAGTGGCATCTATTGCACTAGTTCATGAGACGTTATCAAATCAATCCTCTGAATTTGTGGAGTTTGATTTAGTGCTGGATCAGATTATAAAAAATGCTCTGGATCTTAATCCCAGGTCAATTGGGTATAAAAAGATAGGGGAGTTTGGATCCTTTGACTCCAAAACTGCAACTGCGCTCTCACTAGTAATCACTGAGCTAATTCATAATGCACTAGAACATGGGTTGAGTGAAACTGGAGATCAATTGACGGTTGAGATCTCAAAAAACGGTAATCAATACTTAGTAAGTGTTTGCGACAATGGTTCTGGGTTGCCTGAAGAATTCAATATTGAAAAGTCAGCCAACCTAGGATTACAGATAGCAAATACGCTGACAAAAAATGAATTGAATGGCAGCATAAACTTGGTAAGAGTAGAAAACTTAACTCGAGGAGATATTTCCTTTAAAGTAAATTAAAAGGAGTTTTGATTTTCCATCTGGCGGGCACGGTTTCTAGCAGCCCGTCGTTTCATAGCTCGTCTTTCATCCTCGGATAATCCGCCCCAAACACCAGCATCTTGTCCGCTCTCTAATGCCCAAGCAAGGCAAGGCTCTTTAACTGGACATCTTTCACAAATTTTCTTTGCCTCTTCAATTTGGGCTAAGGCAGGGCCTGTGTTTCCTACCGGGAAGAAAACCTCGGGATCTTCCTCGCGACAAGCTGCTTCATGTCGCCAGTCCATAGGGCAGCAACTCCTTCGACAGTAGGTGTTAATTAGTTAGTAGAAATAAAATCAACTGGCTTATTCTCTCCTTAATTTAATTAATAAACAAGGATATTTAGCAGGGAATTTAAAATTTTTTAGATAAATAGACAAGTTCACTACCTAGATATGCCGTTGGCAGCAAACAATCTTCATATTCTCCTGCCCAGAACCCTGCTCTATCTACTGGGGTGATAGGGCTGTAAACGCAGCCATAGCTCCAGATGCTAAGTTGAATAAATCACAACTAAGTTTATTAATTGTTCATATTGCACTGGTGCAATCAATAGGAGAGAATTATCCAATGAGCCAAACCGCATATTTTGCTACTGGATGTTTTTGGGGAGCAGAGCGCAGGTTCTGGAATTTAGATGGCGTAATTCAAACCTCAGTAGGTTATATGGGTGGCAATAAACCAGATCCCACCTATAAAGAGGTTTGTACTGGTGCGACAAATCATGCTGAAATCGTTGAAGTTATCTTTGATCCACAATTAATAAGTTATAAAAGATTATTGGCAGAGTTTTGGGTGATGCATGATCCAACCTCACTAAATCAACAAGGTGGAGATATTGGAACTCAGTACCGATCAGCAATATTTACTACCTCAAATGAGCAAATGCAACAAGCGCTTGAAAGTAAAGAGATTTATCAAGGTGAGTTAAGTAAAAATGAGATCGGCAGAATTGTTACTGAGATTTTGCCAGCAGCAGGTGTTACCTACTGGCTGGCAGAGGAGTATCACCAGAGATATTTAGAGAAGAATCCAAATGGCTATGACTGTCACTCTTCAACTGGAGTGGCTTTTCCATCAGCATTAATGAGCAATAATGGATGAGATCAAACCAGTAAATTCAAAGGGTGATCCATATAAGGTACAAGTTGATGAAAAAGAGTTAGCAAGTCGCATCGATCCACTTTCATTTGATGTATTAAGAAAAGCTGCAACTGAGACTGCTTTCACTGGCGAGTACACAGATACTGAAACAATCGGTGTATATAAGTGCAAAGCCTGCAGCGCTGAATTATTTAGATCAGATACCAAGTTTCACTCTGGATGTGGCTGGCCATCTTTTTATGCACCCACAGCAGATGATGCCGTTGAGTTAATTGAGGATCGTTCGCTATTTCCAAGAATTCGAACTGAAGTCAGATGTTCTGCTTGCGGGTCACACCTTGGACATGTCTTTTCAGGTGAGGGATATGCCGTACCAACTGATCAACGATGGTGTATTAACTCAGTTGCATTACTACTAGAGCCAAAGAACCAAAGTAATTAAGTTATAATCGCTCATTATTAGATGGGCTAGGCTTAAACAATGAGCAACGAGATTGATCTAAACAAGCTAGCTACTGAAAGCAAAGTAGTTGCTGCTGGTCGACCTGCTAAGCAACCCGATGGAGCACTAAATCCACCAATTGCACTTAATTCAACTTTTCATGAGGGTGGACCAATTGGTTACGGCCGATATGGCAATGAAACTTGGAGTGCGCTAGAGGATGCTATTTCAATTCTTGAAGGTGGAAAGACATTACTGTTTTCATCAGGCATGGCTGCGATTAGTGCAGTTTTTTCCTTACTGCCTGAGGGCTCAGTTGTCGTAGCAGCTAGTAATGGATACCAGGGCACAACTACATTATTAAAGAAATTGCATGAAAGTGAAAAACTCAAAGTTAGATTTGTAAACCTAGCCAACACCGATGAAACAGTTGCGGCAATTCCTGGAGCTCAGATGCTCTACCTTGAGTCACCACTTAATCCATTACTTGAAATTATCGATCTACCAAAGTTAATAGCAGCAGGTAAGGCGGCAGGCAGTGGCGTCGCAGTTGATAACACCTTGGCAACACCACTGTTGCAAAATCCACTTGCCCTTGGCGCGGATATTGTCATTCACTCTGTAACAAAGTATCTATCTGGTCATAGTGATCTAATCTTGGGTTCACTAAGTACAAATGATTCAGCACTTTATAATCGATTAGAGCAATCTCGCAGATATGGTGGCGCAATTGCTGGACCCTTCGAAGCTTGGATTGCGTTACGTGGAGTTCGAACCTTTGCACTTCGCATGCAAAGATCTCAAGAAAATGCCTTGGAGTTGGCCAAACGCTTATCCAATGATGGGCGAGTAGCAAAGGTTAGATACCCAGGATTACCAAGTGATCCTTATCATGGACTGGCAAAAACCTTTATGAAAGGATTTGGCGCAATGATCTCCTTTGATGTTAATGGCACAGCAGATCAGGTTGATTTAATGTGTAATAGCTCAAGATTGATTACCAATGCCACCTCCTTAGGCGGGGTGGAGTCAATCTGGGAGCGCAGGCGCAGATGGGCAACTGAGAGCACATTGGTCCCTGAAAATTTGATTCGATTTTCAGTAGGAATTGAGGATGCCGGTGATATTTGGGCAGATATCGACCAAGCTTTTACGGCAGCAAACATCAAATGACTAAGCCAACAATTAGGTCTGCTGAAGTTGCAGATGCACCTTTGATTTTGCAGTTCATTCATGACCTAGCAAAGTATGAGCGGGCACTAAATGAGCTAAAGCTTTCGACTGAAGACATAAAGAACACACTCTTTTCTCAAAGTCCACAGGCTTATTGCCTGATTTCAGAGTTAGATGGAGTTGCAACTGGATTTGCAGTTTGGCATCTGAATTACTCAACTTGGGTAGGTCAGCACGGGATATACCTAGAGGATCTCTATGTTGATCCTAAGTATCGCGGCTTAGGTCATGGCAAGGAGCTGCTTAGAAAGCTTGCTCAAATATGTATTGAGCGTGGATACAAAAGATTGCAATGGTCAGTGCTGAACTGGAACGAACCAGCAATAGAATTCTATAAATCCCTTGGAGCAAAACCAATGGATGAATGGACTGTGTATCGAGTATCTGAGAGTTCACTGGAAAAACTCGCCACTGAAGGAAACTAGTTAACTTAAAACTAGAAAGATAGTAGATTTACCCCATGATAAAAGCCTTTAAACGACTATTTGCCCTCCTTGCCGGAGTACTAGTCATATTTGGCGCGGCCAAAAGTGTTTTCAATTGGTTAGCCCGCTCTGAAAATGATGAGTATGAAGTATGGAGCGATGATGAAGAACGAGAAGACGCTTAATTGAGTAGCGAATATGTTGCAGGTAGCTGCAATATTGGCAAAGGTGAGATTAGACGCCGCCAAACCGTTGCACTCATTGGATTATTTTTAATATTTTTTTCAGCATCCACAATTCTAGGAACAGAACAATCTAGATCTGTTCGGTTATCAATTTTTCTGCCAGCCATGATTTTTTCAGTTGGCTTTATTCAGGCAAGAAAAAAGTTTTGCCTAGCTTATGGGCTTGCTGGAACATTTAATTTTGGCAAACTAGGCAGCATTACCAAAGTTCAAAGTGAGCAGGATAAAAAGGCAGATCGTAAAACAGCAATCAATATTTTAGTTCAATCAGCCTTATTAGCTACAGCAATTACTTTAGTATTTTTTGCACTACCCCTATAAATCTTCATAACTAGAGGGTAGTTCACCCACATTTAAGAATTTCAGGTACTGCTCTGTAATGTTCTCTGGTTTACCTGAAGCCAACATACTTCCTTTGTGCATCCATATTGCATGATCACATAGCTCATTAATTGAGGATAATGCATGGGATACGATCAAAATTGTTCGAGCCTCATCACATAGCTCTCGCATCCGATTAAAGGATTTTTCTTTAAAGGCGGCATCACCGGCAGATAGTGCCTCATCCAGTAACAAAATATCTGGCGTCATATTCACCGCAACTGCAAATGCAACCCTGCTATACATTCCATTGCTATAAGTTCGAACCGGCATATCTATAAATCCCTCTGGTAAATCTGCAAAGGCTGCGATGGCATCTGTCTGGCCTTCAATTTCTGCCTTGCTCATTCCAGCAGCTAATCCACCTAAAATTATGTTGTCTCGACCAGATAATGCTTTGTTAAAACCAACACCAAGAGCTAATAAAGTTGAGATTCTGCCATTGACTGTGATTTTTCCAGTTGTCGGCGGTAAAATTCCTGCAATTGATCGCATTAGTGTTGATTTACCAGCACCATTTGCGCCAACTATTCCAACTACAGAACCATGTGGAATATCAAGATTTAAATGCTTAACCGCTTCAACAGTTCTAGTTCTAACCCGCTCACCCTTACTTGCGCGCATGATTGCATTTTTCAAAGTCTTTTTCGACTCAACATTAATTTTGTAACTAATTGAAAGATCTTCAATTCTAATTGCCAAATTATCTGGCAAGGTGGCTTTAGATGCGGACGGCAAAATCACGCTCCCTTGAGATAAAGAAGTAAGCACCCATTGTGAAGGCGATTACTGCCCATACTAGGCATCCAATTAATTGGGAGAGTGTTGGCATTAAGCCATCAATCCAAATTCTTGAATTTGCCGAAAGAATAGGACCTAGCGGATTTAGGTAAAGAAGTATTCGATACCAACCATTTAACATATCTGGTTGCCATAAAACAGGTGAGGCATATAGCCAAATTCTCATAATGTAGGAGAGGAGTTTTGTGGTATCGCGGAAGTAGACATTCATGGTGGCAAAAAGTAAAGACAAACCAAAGCTAGTTATCACTAGCAGTACAAACAAAATAGGCAGAAATAGGTAATTTGCATTAATTCCTGGCAAGGAGGTGTCATCTAGAAATAACTTGCCACCAATTACAATCAAAATATAAATGGGAATAGTTGGAAAAAACTGCCTGGCAGCACTTATTGCACTAGATAGGGGCAATAGTGCGCGTGGAAAAGCTTGGTTTAAAATTAGACTGCCGCCCGATGTAATTGAGGAGGCGCCAAGTAAGATTGTGTTTTGGGCAAAGTAGAATGTAAATAAGCCAATTAATATGTGAGCTAGCGTTGTGAAGCCACCACCTTGACCTCTGCCGCCTTGAATGATGGTGACTAATAGAAAGTAAATTACAGCTAGAAATAATGGATTTAAAACTAACCAAACTTTGCCAAGTTTTGACTCTAAGTACTCGGCCTTATCTGAAAACTTAGAAAGTTCAGTGGCAAACTCTCTTCTTCGCCAAAAGTCACGAAAGTATGGCCGCAGTGGCGGAAGTGATGAACTGTGGGGTTCAAAAACCTGGATCTTATTACCGCCCTCAATCATGAGGGTTATTCTGCCACCTTTGATTTAGAACTTACGATCAGACTTGCAATCGTGGTGGTGACTAAGGTTCCAATTATCACTGTTAGCGAGAATTGAGTTGAAATATCTGGGATCTCAAAACCAAAAATTTTATGGATATCATTTCCATGGAGTGCCTCAATGATTAGCTTTGTACCAATAAATCCTAAGATTATGGCCAATCCCTTTGTTAGATAAATGAGTTTGGTCATTAAACCACCTAGTAAAAAGTAAAGCTGGCGCAATCCCATCAATGCAAATGCATTTGCAGTGAAGACAATATAAGGATCCTTAGTCAATCCGAAAATAGCAGGAATAGAATCGAGAGCAAATACTAAATCAGTAAAAGCAATTGCCACCAAAACGATCGTTAAAGGAGAGGCACCTCGCTTTCTAAACCAGGAAATAATCTTGCCCTCTTTCCATTCCTTTTCACCAGATTCATTAATTAACTTGTATGCGGTATAGAGCAAGAAAGCACCAAAAATGTAAAATACCCAGGTATATCTGGATATTGCAGCACTACCTAAAGCAATAAATATTCCACGCAGTACCAGAGCCATAATGATTCCGACAAGCAAAACTAATTGCTGCTTAGTTTTTTCAATCTTAAATCTAGCCAAAATCAAGATAAAGATGAATAAGTTATCAACTGATAATGAGTACTCAGTTATCCAACCTGCAAAAAACTCTCCTCTAGCTTGAGTGGTATTCCATTCACCAAGGGAGTATCCAAAAACTATTGCAGCGCTGACATAGAAAATTGTCCAAGCCGTTGCCTCTTTTATTGAAGTCTCTTTGTTTCTACGGATAATCGCCAAAGCTAAGTCAAAGGCAAGTACAGCCAGTAGTCCTACGATTGTTACTTGCCATACGGTTGAACTCATTTAGGTAAATACCTTTCCAGGATTTAAAATATTATTTGGATCTAGTGTTTGTTTGATCGAGCGCATTACCTGTACTGCAGAGGCACCTGTCTCTGAAACCAATGCCTCGATTTTGCCCGATCCTATGCCATGTTCACCGGTACAGGTACCTCCCATTTCGATCATCTTCATAGTAATTTCATGGGTGATATGGCGAACATCCTCTAACTCTTCAGGTTTAGCTGGGTCGGTAACAATAAAACAGTGAAAGTTAGCATCGGCAACATGTCCTAATATTGAAAATGGATAAGGATGTTTACTCAAGATCTGCTCTGCCACCGTTACCGCATCTGCAAGTTTTGATAATGGAACTGCTGCATCAGTACTAACAGCACGCTTTCCTGGATTAGCTGCAATTCCTGCCCAATAGGCATTGTGCCTGGCTTGCCATAATTTTCGCCTAGCACCCTCATCAGTTGTCCACTCAAAATCAGAGCCACCAAACTCTTCAACAATCTCCTTTACCGAGGCGGCATCCTCTGCCACACCTTGTGGTGAACCATGAAACTCAAAAAACAAGGTTGGCACCTCAGCCAGAGTCAAACCATCATGGGCATTAACATTTTTAATACATTTTGCATCTAGAAACTCACATCTTGCAATCGAGATACCAGATCTAACAATTGCAGTGGCTGCAGTTACACCATCAGATAGATTGTTAAATCTGACTATCGCAGCTGCCATCTTCTCTGGAATTCCAAAGACTCGAAGGGTGAGCTCGGTAATGACCCCAAGTGTTCCTTCCGAGCCCACTAATAATCTAGTTAGATCATAACCAGCAGATAACTTCCTAGTCTCTCGACCAGTTTTAATCACCGTGCCATCGGCTAGCACAACAGTTAGTGCTAAAACATTGTCACGCATTGAGCCATATCGAACTGTGGTGGTTCCGGCAGCGCCAGTTGCTGCCATGCCACCCAAAGTTGCATCAGCGCCTGGATCTACTGAGAAAAATAATCCTGAGCTAGCCAATTTCTCATTTAAAGCCATTCGATGAACACCAGGTTGCACTCGCACCAGCAAGTCATCACCTCGAACCTCTACCACCTTATTCATCTGGGTTAGATCAAGTGAGATCCCACCAAATAACGGCAGAACATGTCCTTCTAAAGATGAGCCAGCTCCAAAAGCAACTACTGGAATTTTCTCAGCATTGCAGTAAGCCAAAACCTTTGAAACCTCTTCAGTACTTTGTGGCATCACAACCGCAGATGGGCGAACTGGTGGAATAGCAGATTCATCTCTGCCATGTTGATCTAAAATTGTTTCATTAGTTGAAACTTGACCGGTAACTAAACCTTTTAAATGATTTATTTGTGCATCGGAAAGATCTACCCGCTTGTTAACCATCTACAGATAATACCTGTTTTAAATAACTTATTGCTTATTAAAAATGATTGATTTATTATAAAAATACTGTTATCAACAAATTTTCATTAAATTACGCATGAAATTATCGTAGTTGCTTCAAATTTTAACTCTGCTAAACTCACCTAGTAATACAACGTTCGACTAGGAGAGTGCGCGCCAAACTTCGGTCTATTAGGACCCTTTGACAGTACAAACCCGCATGAAAACACAAACGCACCACAACCAAACCTTTCGTTCAGTTCCCGCACATTCAAAACCGCTGGATTCTTCTCGTCTTGAAAAACTATTTCAACAACAAATAGATTTATACAAATCAAATCTTCGCAGCTCAAGCTCTGAGTACTTAACTGCACTTAAAACTATTCCACTAGGAGCGCACTCAACCTTTCAATCATTTGATCCATATCCAATCTCAATCAAATCAGCCAAGGGTGCCTGGATGGTTGATGTGGATGGTCGAAAGATGCTAGATCTTTCCATGGGCTTTGGCTCAATGTTGGTCGGTCACTTAAATCCTGAGGTGATGGCCGAGCTCAAGAGCACATTAGATGTTGGCACCTTATACACCGCACCATCTCCTGACTCTCGAGATGCTGCTGAGCGTTTATGTCGTCGATTTGGAATTGATCAGATCAGATTTACTAACTCAGGCACTGAATCAACGATGTATGCGGTTAGAACTGCCCGCGCCTACACCGGCAAAGAGGGCGTAGTTAAGGTTGAAGGTGGCTACCACGGAAGTGGTGATGCGCTATTAGTTTCAACTAAACCACCACTAGATAAAGCAGGACCAGCGGATGAACCGATTCCAGTAATTGGCAATGCGGTAGTTCCAGGTTTGTCATATGTGGTTCCGTACAACAATGTTGAAGCACTTGAGGCGGTATTCCAGAAACATTCTGACAAGATTGCCTGCTTTATTGTGGAACCTGTTTTGGAAAATGTTGGAATCATTTTGCCAGATGAGGGTTACCTAGAATCAGTGCGAGCCCTATGTGATGAGTACAAGATTGTTTTAATTTTTGATGAGGTCAAGACTGGCTTAACCGCAGGTCCACAAGGTGCTGCCCAACGTCTTGGTGTAATTCCAGATTTAAT
>Ga0315903_10009411_pt1 | contig 11819 bp, 9 predicted proteins | sample LakEriMetagenome_7_FD_203524 | JGI IMG/M metagenome (GOLD analysis project Ga0315903, IMG submission 203524) | Freshwater fungal communities from buoy surface, Lake Erie, Ohio, United States - Buoy 2 MA119 | ecosystem: Environmental > Aquatic > Freshwater > Lake | place: USA: Lake Erie, Ohio...
GGGCGGACGCCCTGCGCGCCTCTGTCGACCCGCTGGCCGTGGCCATGAAGCGGGCCAACTCGGAAATGCGCGAGGCCGACGCGCTCTACAAGGCCGGCGCTATCGGGGCGGCCGAATACGGGCGATACGTTGACGTGCTGGAAAACCGCCTGTCCTCGGCGGTCGCGGCGCAAAACATGATGAACGCCGCGCAGGCTCGGGGCGCAAGAACAGCGGGCCTGACGGCGCAAGAGGGTCTTAATCTGTCCCGTCAGCTGGCCGACATCGGCGTTACGGCTGCTATGGGTATGTCGCCGCTGATGATACTCATTCAGCAAGGCCCGCAGATCGCCGACATCTTTCAAACGGCCAGCGCGCGCGGCGTCGGCTTCTCCGGCGCGCTCAAGGGCATGGTGGCCGCCGCCGGCCCCCTGCTGCCGATCCTGGTAGCCGTGGGCGCGGCGGCAGGCATTGTGGCCGGGGGCGCGGCCCTTGCGGCGAACCAGCTGAACAAGACCGCCGAGAGCGCCGACCAACTGCAAAAGCGCCTGGGCCTCACCGACGCCGAAATGGCGAAGATGGGGAACACGTCGATCACGATGGGCGACGTCGTTAGCGGCAGCATGAAGCACGCGGGCGACAGCATCATGGAGGCGTTCGGCCCGGCTCTCAAATGGCTCGGCGGCGCGTTCCAATGGACGTTCGATCAGGTCGCCCGGATCATGGTCGGCTCGTCCAAGCTGGTCGGCGGCCTGTTTGTCGGCAGCTTCTACGCCATCGGCGCGACGTGGCGGATGCTGCCGGCGGTGCTGGGTGACGCGGCGATCAGCGCCGCTAACGTCGTCGTGCGCACTATTGAGGCGATGATCAACCGGGCCGTCGGCGCGATCAATGTCGTGATCGGCTTCGCCAACGCGGCGGCGGGCGCGCTGGGCCTGACGTTCAAGCTGCCCACCGTCGCCGAACTCAACATCGGCGAGTTCGAGAACCGTTTTGCCGGCGCTATGGAGGGCGCGGGCAAGGCCGGCCGCGAGGGCTTCGAGCGCGGGTTCAACGCCTACGGCGCGGGGCTGGACGGCTTCCTCGGCGGGTTCGGGGACGCGATCCGGGGCGCCAATCGCGAGCGCAACGAGCGCAACGCCGCCGCCCTGATCGCCGAGCGGCCCAAGGATCGCGACTTCGCCAACGACAACGGCTCGGACAAGGCCGACCAGACGGTCGAAAAGCTGGTCGCCGTTCGGATCGAGCTTGAGAAGCTGACCACCCTGAGCGACAGCGCGCGAGACTTCATCGGGCGCGGCATGGTCGAGGCGGCGGACGCGGCGGCGGATGCATGGAACCGCATGGCGTCCAACGCCCGTGAGGCGGTCGGCGGCCTCGCGGCGGCGTTCGACGGCGTCTCGCGCAGCATGAGCGGCGTCGGGCGCGGGATCGCCGGGCTGATCACGTCCTACGGCAGCCTCCAAGCTCGGCAGAAAGACATCGACGCCAAGCGCGCGAAAGACCTTCAGGTCGTTGGCCTCAGCGTCGCCGATCTCGCGAGGATTGAGGCCGACAGCGCCCGCGAAAGCGCCCGCGTGCGCGTCCAGTCTTACGGCGACATGGCTGAGGCCGGGCAGCAGTTCTTCAAGGAGGGCTCGGACGGCTACAAGGTCATGCAGGTGGCGATGATCGCCTTCCGCACGGTCGAGACGCTGATGAGCATCTCCGCTATGGCGCAGAAGGGTGGCGAGGTCGCCGCGACGGTGGCCGCCGAGGGCACGAAGTCGACCGCCTACGGCATCACGGCCTTCGCCAAGACCCTGTCGAGCCTGCCGTTCCCGTTCAACCTCGCCGCCGGGGCGACGGTGCTGGCCGCGCTCGGCGCCGTGGGTGTCGCGATCAGCGGCGGCGGGGCAAGCGCCGGCAGCCTCCCGGGCAGCAACGACATGGCCGACCGCCAACGGATGCAGGGCGCGGGCTCGGTCCTGGGCGACGCGAACGCCAAGTCGGAAAGCATCGCCAACAGCCTGGAGATCGTCGCGGCGAACACGAACCGCGACCTCGAATACAGCAACGACATGCTGCGGGCGCTGCGGTCCATCGACGACCAGATCGGGACGGTCGCGGCGGCGCTCGCCCGGTCGTTCGGCGCCGGCGGGATGCTGGACGCGTCTGGCCTGGGCCTCGGCACAACTACAGCCGGCCCCGGCGGGCTGACAAAGCTAGCCACTGGCATGTTCGCAGCCCTTTTGCCCGGCATGTTCGGTTCAAGCACGACGCGCACCCTGCAGGACCAAGGCGTGCAGTTCGGCAGCGGATCGCTCGACGCAATCCTGAGCGGCGGCCTGACCGGGTCCGCCTTCCAGCAGGTCGCGACCAACACGAAGAAGAAGTTCTTCGGCATCACGTACAGCGACAAGACCTCGACCTCGACCTCGACCACGGGGCTCGACGGCGACTTCCTGCGCCAGACCGAACTGCTGATCGGCTCCCTGCGCGACGGCGTGCTGGCGGCGGCCGGAACCCTGGGCCTCGAAGGCGCGGCGGCGACGCTGGGGGCGTTCACGGTCAACCTCGGGAAGCTCTCGTTCAAGGACATGAGCGGCGACGAGATACAGGCCGCGCTGGAGGGCGTCTTCGGCAAGCTGGCGGACGACATGGCCGGGGCGGTGATGCCGGGCCTCACGGACCTCCAGAAGGTCGGCGAGGGCCTGTTCGAGACCCTGACCCGGGTCGCCCGGCAGTATCAGGTCGTCGACGTTACCCTCTCGAGCATCGGTAAGACGTTCGGCGCGGTCGGCGTCTCCTCGCTGATGGCCCGCGAGCGGCTGATCGACCTGTTCGGCTCGCTCGACGACTTCACCGAGCAGGTCAGCTTCTACGCCGAGACCTACCTGACCGAAGCCGAGCGGCTGGCCCCGGTGCAGAACGCGGTGACGGCCGAACTGGCCCGCCTGGGCTTGGCCGGCGTCAAGACCCGCGACCAGTTCAAGGGCGTGGTGCAGGGGCTCGACGTCTCGACCGCCGCCGGTTCGCAGCTGTTCGCCGCCCTGATGGCTCTGGCGCCCGCCTTCGCCAAAGTCACCGAGGAGACGCAGGCCGTCGCCGACGCGCGCGAGGCCCTGTCCGGCGCGTATGGCCGCGAAAGCGAGGCGCTGAACGGCACGCTTGACACCTTCCGCACCTACGCCGCCGACCTGCGCAAGTTCCGCGACAGCCTCGCGTCGGGTCCGGCCGCCGCCCTGTCGCCCGAGGCGCAATACCTCGCCAGCAAGACCGAGTTCGAGCGCGTGGCGGGTCTGGCCACGTCCGGCAACGAGGAGGCGCTAGGCAACCTCCAGGGCGTCAGCCAAGCCTATCTCGACGCCTCGAAAGCCTACTACGCGAGCAGCGCCGGCTACTTCGCCGACCTGGCGCTCGTCCGCGATGCCGTCACCGCCGCCGAAGCCTCTGCCACGGCGCAGGTCGGCGTCGCCGAACAACAGCTGCAGGCCCTCAAGGACTTGGTCTCGCCGCTGATCAGCATCGACGAAAGCCTGGTCACGGTCGCGCAAGCCATCGTGGCGCTGAACACCGCGTTAGGGGTTCCCTCCGCCCCTACGCCGGCCGCCTCCGCCCTCTCGCCGGTGGCCAACGACAACAGCGCGGTCGTCGCCGAGCTTCAGTCGCTTCGCGCTGAGATGGCGAGCGTCCGGGCCGAACTTCAAGCGGCGAACGAACAGCGCGGCGCCGTAGCCGTCGAAACCCTGTCGGCGCTTGGCGCGCAAACCGACGCACTCGAACGCCAAGCCCGCACGCTTCAGACCCAATAACCAGCGCGGCCTTCCCGCGCGTCGCCCCGTAAGGATCACCGCATGTCTCTCGGCAACACCTTCGAAACCGAGCTGGCGCAGCTCATCTTCCAGGCCACGGCAATCGCCAACATGGCCGACAACGCCGCCAGCAGCCCGCTGACCAACATTCAGTCCTCGCTGCACACCGCCGACCCGGGCGAGGCGGGGACGCAGACGACCAGCGAGACCGCATACACCAGCTATGCGCGGACGGCCGTCGCGAGAACCTCGGGTGGCTGGGCCGTCGCCAGCGGTGTCGTCACGCCGGTCGCCGCGATCAACTCGCCGGCCTGCACCGGCGGCACGTCGACCGTCACGCACTTCGCCCTCGGCACCGCCGCATCGGGAACCGGCAAGCTGCTGATGAAGGGCACGGTCACGCCGAGCATTTCGGTTTCGAACGGCGTAACGCCGCAGCTGACGACCTCCACCTCGATCACGTTCGACTAAGCCCGGCCGCCCGGCTTTTACCCTGCAACCTTCGAGGCGCTGATGCTGATCTATAACGCGTTGTCTCTGGCCGCGACGACAACCGGCACGGGGACGTTCAGCCTTGGCACTGCTACGGCCGGCTTTGAAACCTTCGCCAACAAGGGCCTCCGCGACAAGCGCATCGTTTTCTACTGGGCCCGAAACGGTACGTCGGAGTGGGAGCACGGCATCGGGGTCTACTCGACGGGATCGCCGAACACCCTGACGCGGCCGGTAATCCTGGAAAGCTCCAACAGCGACGCGGCGGTCAATTTCACGGCGGTTCCGACCATCTTCATCGATATGCCAGCCGACATGTTCAACCAGTGGAACGTCGAGGCGCTGTACGGGGCCAACCTCGCCGGCCAAGTCGGCTGGCCCTCTCAGGCTGGCGCGGCCACGATCACCTATCCGACCCCGACAGCCCCCGCGCCCGGCGCGCTGAACTTAGCCAGCGCGGCTACCGCCAACGCAGACGCCCGCGCGGGCCCGGCTACAGGAAACGCAGGCATTCGCCCGGCGCGGGCGACGACCGACATCCTGACCGGGTTTTGGTATGACGCCGTCATCGGCCTGCCCGACAGCGATTACGGGACCGGCGCGACCGGCGCTCGGATCGCATGGGGCCTCGGCGACAGCAACGGAACGCCTCACGGGCTCGTCGCCGACACGCCGACGACGGCGGCGACCAACAGCGGCGGCCTCCAGTTTCAGTTCTCGACCAACCGCGCCGACACCAACTGGCAGGTCTGTGCGGTCAAGAACGATGGCGGGACCACAACCGCAACCATCACCGACACCGGGCTTGCCTTCGCGGCTAACGGAACGTGGTGGCGCGGCATGTTTCTGTCGCGCCCGGCGGTCGCGAACGAGGTGATCTGGATGCTGGAGCGCCAGGACGCGGCGGGTGCAGCCGTCGGCCGGATCACGACCAACCTCGCGCACCACTATGGGCCGTACCATCAACTCGGCGTCCGCACCCTAACGACCGTGGCGCGCAACATCCGCGTTCGCGGCGTCCGCATTATGAGGCCCGCGTGATGGTCGACATCGAAGTGCTGATCAGCCTGGACCCCTACGCGATCATGACGGCCGCCGGCGTCCCCGATGGCGTGTGGTGGTTCGTGACCGGGGCGACGGTCTACACCTGCAGCGTGCCCGGCGAGTACGCGGCAGCCGTTCTCGCTGAACTCGAAAAGGCCTAAGCCGCTATGGCGCTCGGGCACGGCCCGCTCGGGTCAGGCCCTCTCGGTCCGGTCATTGACACCGGGTCGACGGGCTCTGGCGCCGGGGCCTTAACATTCAGCGTAACCGCCGCTGGCGTCGGCCGGTCTACCGCCGCAAGTGCGGGCGCGGTCACGGCAAGCGTAACCCCGCTTGGCGTTTCTGGCGGCGTGGTTTCGCGCGCCGGCGCCATTACTACGGCCGTCGCTGTTGCCGGTGTTGGCCGGTCTACGGCCGCGAGCGCGGGCGCTAGCGCGGCCAGCGTCACGCCGCTTGGCGTCTCAAGCGGTACGAGCCCTGCTGCTGGCGCCGTCACGACGGCCGTGGCTGTCGCCGGCGTCGGCCGTTCAACAGCCGCAAGCGTTGGCGCGGTCGCGGCTGCGTTGACCGCCGCCGCCGTGTCCGGGGCCGGGGGCTCGATCCTCTCCGGCGCGGGCGCGGTAGTCGTCGGGATTGTGGCCAGCGCCGTCGGGCAGTCGACGTCTGCAAGGGCCGGCTCAGCTTCGGTCGCCGTGCTGTCGTATGCGACCAGCAACAATACGGTGCCGCGCCGCCTGGACCGAAACGGCCCGGTCTGGATTACCTTGGAGATCGAGGCGGCCATCGACGCGGCTGGCTCGGTGCGTACCTACTACTTCGCCAACCGCGCGTTTTCGACCTACGGCGGCGACACGCCCGAGCATATCGCGTTCGACACCGCCTTGGCGGACCCGGGCTCAATTACGCAGACGGCATTCGGCGACGGCCGCACCGGCGGCGCGACCCGCCTGTCGCTCGGCGAGGTGCGGATCAACAACGCTGACAGCGCCTATGACAACTGGATCGGCTACGGCTTCGACGGCCGCCGGCTGACTATTCGCCGGGGCTACGGGGGCAGCTACCCCAGCGACTATGAAACGATCTTCACCGGCACGGTCGAGACCGTCACCGTCACCCGCCGCGAGGCAATCATACGGCTGCGCGACAAGCAGCTGATTTTCGACGCCGCAGTGCTGACTGATCTCTACGGGGGCAGCAACGTCCTCCCGAACGGGATCGACGGAACGGCCGCCGACCTGGCCGGCAAGCCCAAGCCCCGGCTCATCGGCTCCTGCCGGAACATCGCCCCGCCTTGTGTCAACACCTCCAAGCTCGTCTATCAGGTTCACAGCGGGCGCGTGGCCGAGATCGCGGCGGTTTACGACAAGGCGCTCGGCCTGACCTTTGGCGTCGACCGCGCGAACGCCGGCGATCTGCTCAGCAACACGCCTGCGGCCGGCGCCTATGACACCTGTTTGGCGCAGGGCCTGTTCAGACTTGGATCGAACCCGGCGGGGCAGGTTACGGCGGACGCCGCACAAGGCGCAGCTGCGGTTGACCGCACCGCCGCCTCTATACTGCTGACGCTCGCGCTAGAGGCGGGCGTGGCGGCCGGCGACGTTGACGCCGGCGACCTTAGCGCCCTGGCGGCGGACGCGCCGGCCGAGCTGGGCATGTGGCTGAGCGACGCCGGCGTGACCTACCGGCAGGCGATGGACAGGGCGGCCAACTCTGTCGGCGCCTACTTTGCGTTCGACCCGGATGGGGTTCTGCGGGCCGGACGCCTTGTCGAGCCGGCGGGCGATCCCGTGCTTGAGATCGCCGACTATGACGTCAATGAGCCGTTTGAGCGACGCCCGGCGCGCGACGGCGACATTCCCATCTGGCGCGTGACGGTTCGGCACTCCCGAGTGTGGACCGTTCAGGCGTCAGACATCGCCGCCTCGGTCAGCCCCGCGCGTCGCGCCCTGATCGGCTCGGAGTATCGCGACCAGAGCGCGTTCGACGCGACCGTGAAAGATCAGTTCCGCCTCGCGGGCGAGGAGTCAATCGAGACCCTTTTGATCTCCGAAGCAGACGCCGCGAACGAAGCGTTTCGCCGGCTCAACCTCCGGAAAGTTCGCCGGAGCTTCTACGACGTCGGGATCACGGCGGCCGTTTTCTCGGCGGCAGGAGTCAAGATCGGCGACGTCGTTCGGCTGACGCACCCGCGCTTCGGGCTGTCCGCCGGCAAACTGTTCGTCGTCCTCGGGGTCAACCTGCAACTCGCCCGTGGTCGGGTGACGCTCACGCTCTGGGGGTAGCCGATGGCCAACGCCATTCTCGCGTACGGAAACCGGATCGACGAGGCCACGCTGACGGGCGGTTCGTGGCTTGCTTCGCTCTCGCTGGACAACCTGAAGGACCGACGGCTCGGCCTGGTCGCGAGGTCAAACGGCATCGCGCCTTCGTCAACACAGTTCGACATGGACTTCGGCGGTTCACGCCTGCTGCGGGTCGTCGCGCTGGTCCGGCACAACTTCTCGCTCGACGCGCTCTACCGCATCCGCCTGTCGGCCGTTTCGGACTTCTCGACCTCGACCTACGACAGCGGCTGGCTGGAAGCGTGGCCCGTGATTTATCCCCCCGGGTCGCTGCCTTGGGGCTCGCCTAGCTTCTGGAGCGGACGGCCCTCGGCCGAGGAGGTCGACGGGTATGTCAACCGGACGCTGAGCCTTGTGCTGCCGTCGACGACCGTCGCCCGTTACGTCCGCGTCGAAATCAACGACGGGGGCAACGGGGCGGGCTTTGTCGAGCTTGGCCGGGTCTTCGCGGCGGACGGCTGGCAGCCGGTCCGGAACATGGTCTACGGCGCCTCCCTCGCTTGGGAAGACAAGAGCGACGTGCAGGAGGCGCTGAGCCTCGCGGAGACCTTCGGCGAGAAGCCCGCCTATCGCGTCGCCCGCGTCTCGTTTGAGGGCATGACCGAGAACGAGGCCATGTCGGCAGCCTACGAGATCACGCGGCAGGTCGGCGTGACCAAAGAAGTGCTCTTCGTCTGGAACCCCGACGACACGACCAACCGGCTGCGCCGGCAGTTTCTCGCCCGCCTTCGCGCATTGTCCGCTTTCGAAAACCCCGGCCCGGACCGCTGGCGCACCCCCTTTGAAGTTAAGGAGCTACTCTGATGGCGACGTTTTACGCCGACCCGGCACTCGGGGGCAGCAGCGCCACCTATACGGACGACGCGAACCCGGCCACCGGGCTCGATAACTACGGCTACGTCGAGCGCCTCGTGCCGATGTTCGCGGACGGCATCAACATCACGTCCTTTGCGGCCGGGCGCGCGACTGCAGCCGCAGACTCGGCTAGCGCCGCTGCTGCGTCGGCGACCTCGGCCCTGAACGCGCCGGGCACGAACGCGACCTCGACCACGTCGCTGACGGTCGGCACCGGGTCCAGGTCGCTGACGATCCAGACCGCCAAGGCCTACTCCGCCGGCCAGGTCGTCGTCATCGCCTCGACGGCATCGCCCGGCAACCAGATGACCGGGATCATCACGTCCTACAACAGCGGCACCGGCGCGCTCGTCGTCGATGTCCAACAGACGCTGGGCTCGGGCACGCTCGCGGCCTGGACGATCTCGCTCGGCGCGCTGGTGTCGTCGACCCTGCCCAGCCAGACCGGCAACAGCGGCAAGTTCCTGACCACCAACGGCACGGCCGCCAGCTGGGGCGACGCGCTGGTGCCGAGCGGCAACTTGGCGGGCCTGTCCAACTACACGACGGCGCGCACGAACCTCGGCCTCACCATCGGGACAAACGTGCAGGCCTATGACGCCGACCTTGCGGCCATCGCCGGGCTGACCTCGGCGGCTGATCGCCTGCCCTATTTCACCGGATCGGGCACGGCGGCTCTTGCGACCTTTACGTCGGCCGGCCGCGCGCTCGTCGACGATGCCGATGCTAGCGCGCAGCGGGCAACGCTGGGGCTTGTCATCGGGACGAACGTCCAAGCCTACGACGCCAAGCTCGGCGCGTTCGCCGGTCTGACGCTCGCCGCCGACAAGCTCCCTTATGCAACCGGCCCCTCGGCGATGGCGACGACCGACCTGTCGGCGTTCGCGCGGACCATGCTGGACGACGCCAACGCCGGGGCGGTGCGCTCAACGATTAGCGCGGCCGCCTCGGGCGCAAACAATGACATCACCAGCCTCGACGGGCTCACGACGGCCGCGATGGAAGCGGTCTTGGCCGGCGCGATCACGGTTTCGCTCGGCACATCCGGCTACATTCGCTTCGGGCCGTCTGGCAGCCTGATTTTCCAGTGGAACACCGTCGCGCTCGCCGACGACACCCAAACCACGTTCACTTTGCCAATCGCGTACGGGACAGCGCACCTCGGGGCCCTGGCGGTCGTCAACTCGACCACGGCGCCCGGCGCGGGCACCGCGAGCAGCGCCTACATCGGCGCGCGCACGACCACGACTATTCAGATCGCGCAGGGCTCGGTCGTCACGGCCGGCACGACCGTCACCTATCTGTCCTGGGGGTACTGATGCCGCTGTCCGGTGAGGTTATTTCCGTCGGCCTGGCCGTGATCGGAGCCGTCGTCTGGCTGGTCCGCCTAGAGGGCCGGGTGAACACGTCGGAAAAGGTCGCCGCCGCGATGGAGCGCGATCTGGCGGCCGCCAACCTGCGCGCGGATGCCGAGGCAAAGGCGCACCGGGGCACGGCAGACGCGCTGATCCGGGTCGAGGAGCAGCTCAAGTACGTCAGGGAGCTGCTCGAACGTCACTTCGTGATCGAGGAGCCCGGCCCCCGCCGTCGTCGCACCGGCGGCGCCGCGTCGTGAGCTTCCAGGGCTGGCCGTCGCTGATTTGGCACTCGCCCGGCAAGCTATGGGCCGGGATGCTTCGGGCGGGTTCCCTCGCCACTTGGATGCAATGGGGCGCGGGAGTCTCCGCGACGCTCGGGATGCTCGGCTATGGCTGGGTGATCTGGAAGGGCCCGTGGCCGGCGAGCGCGGCCGGCAAGCAGCTTGAACTGCTCGGCCAAGGTCAAATGATTTTCGGCATCGTGGTGCTTGTCGCCCTCGCGGCCATCGCCGGCCTCCGGCTGGCGTTCTCCGGCAGCAAGGACGGGTTCCGGGCAGGCGTCGAGCGTGACGACGACGACGCCCCGCCGACGGTCAGGGTTGAAACCGTGACCACGACGCAAATCACCGAAGACGCCAAGACCTAGACGCCCTGAAGCCTTCGGCCCCGCGCCTCGTGGCGGGCTGATCTTTCAACAGGTGACTGATGGCAACACCCCCGCTCAAGCGCGAGCTAGCAGAGGAGACGGTGCGGCGCGTCAATGAGGCGTTGCGGGCCGGCTATCGGCCAGCCGGGATGACGGGCCCGGGCCCAGGCGCGGTGGCCCAGGCGGCCGCCGACGCGGCGAGCGACGGGTTCACGACGACGCACAGCGGCTTCGAGAGCCGCGTGCGGACGGCGCGCGAGCTATACGGGCTGGAGCCCGACTGGAGCCTGTATCGCGCCGCCATCTATCAGCAGCCGCGCCCCAAGGTCGTCCTCCATCCCGCAATGCCGATTGATCCGGCGGCGCTGGTCCCGTCCGGCAAGATCGAGCGCGTGCTGGCCATCGGCGACATTCACCACGACCCGCGCCATGAAGACCGGCTTGAGGTTATGAAGTGGATCGCCCGGCACGCCTCGGCGACGCGGCCTGATCGCATCGTTCAGGTCGGCGATTGGTCGTCATGGGATAGCGTCTCCGCCCACGACAAGAACGACACGCAGAAGGCGCGCTACAAGCCGCCGATCTCGGCCGACATGGACAACCTGACCGCCTCGCATCAGCGGTTCCGGGCAAGCCTGGCGGAAGACTACAAGCCGAAGCTCACCTTCCTGCATGGGAACCACGAATATCGGGTCGAGCGGTTCGAAAACGCCAACCCGGAAACGCATCAGACGTTCACGGTCCAGCGGGACCAAATCTTCGCGCAGTTCGGCTGGCAGGCGCGGCCCTACGGCGAACTCTACTACGTTCAGGGCGTCGGCTTTACCCATCACCCGATCAACGGCGCCGGCCGAGCGTTCGGCGGCAAGACCGGCCCGCAGCGCGCGGCGAACGAGACGACGGTTCCGGTGGTGTCTGGCCACACGCACCGCCGGCAGGTTCACGACTCGCCGAAGATTGGCCCGGTCGCGTCCATCAGCATGGTCGAGATCGGCTGCGCGATGCCCTGGGGAACGGTCGAGGAGTACGCCGCGCACTCGCTGACAGGCTGGTGGTGGGGCGTCGTCGATCTGGCCCTCTCCGGCAGCGTAATCGTCGATGTGTCTTTCGTCTCAATGCTTACCCTTCGCGCCCGCTACAGCGACGACGGCGCCGACGTGAGGTCCGCATGACCACCCCGCCCATGACCCCCGAGGAAGCCAAACGCCGCCACGACGAGTGGTACGCCAAGCGCGCCGAATGGGTGCAGGCGATGGTCGATGCAGGCTTCCGCGTGAAGCTGAAGCGTCTGGGCAAGGGCAAGCATCCC
>Ga0315903_10009412_pt1 | contig 11818 bp, 7 predicted proteins | sample LakEriMetagenome_7_FD_203524 | JGI IMG/M metagenome (GOLD analysis project Ga0315903, IMG submission 203524) | Freshwater fungal communities from buoy surface, Lake Erie, Ohio, United States - Buoy 2 MA119 | ecosystem: Environmental > Aquatic > Freshwater > Lake | place: USA: Lake Erie, Ohio...
ATGTGCCTATTGATTATATCTGCGGCACCAGTATGGGGGCTGTTGTCGCCGCTATGTATGCATCGGGTTACAATGTAGCCACCATCGACAGCTTGGTTCGCACGGAAGAGTTCCTTGATATGGCCACCGGTAATCGCAACGACCAACTAGACTTTTACTTTAAGAACTCAGAAACCGATGCTTCGTTCGGCTCTCTTCGACTCGCAAGCGGCAGCCTCATGAGTAACGCTATCCCGACAAATCTAATTAACCCTGTGCTGCTAGACTGGAAGTTAATGGAAGGTTTTAGTCAACCGGATGCCGCATGCGGAGGGAATTTCGACAGTCTGTACATACCATTTCGATGCATTGCAGCAGATATTGAAAGTAAACAGGAAATCATTTTTCGGCAGGGGCCTTTAAATGTGGCTACCCGAGCATCGTTTACCTACCCTTTCTATATCCCTGCCCGCAAAGTGAATGGAAAACTACTCTTCGACGGTGGCATTTACAACAACTTCCCCATTGACATGGCTTACCGGGAATTCAAACCGGACGTAATTATTGGCTGTAACGTATCCGGTGGCACACCCAAGCCCAACGAGGACGACTTGATTTCACAGTTGCAATCGATGATTCTTTATCGATCAACACCACAAGTTCCACTCAACAACACGGTAATTGTCAGCCCTCAACTAAATGATATATCAACCTTCGATTTCGAAAAGATAAGTGAAGCGATTGAAATTGGATACAGACAATCGATGGAAGACTTACCATCCATTAAATTAGCTGTCAAACGCGAACGACCTCTGCCACAAAAAGAGATTGAGAGACGGATGTTTCAATCCAAATTCCCGGCACTGATAATTGACCACATTTCTATTGAAGGATTGAAAAAGTCGCAACGGCGCTATGTTCAGAAAATAATGGTTAAGAAGGAAACACCCGTTGCTCTCCCGGAACTGAAATCTCGCTACTTCAAGTTATTCGGAGATGATAAAATCAATACGATTTTTCCTACAACTACCTACCAACCGGCAACCAAAACCTATGGGCTCAATCTCGATGTAAAGAAAGAGAAAGATTTAGTTCTTGCATTTGGCGGCAACTTTTCGTCACGCTCCATCAATACAGGCTTCATCGGAATGAAGTACAATCTCTTCGGACTTACCTCTACCACTCTTACAGCCAATAGCTACTTCGGCAGGTTCTACGGATCCATCCACAGCGATATACGATGGGATATTTCGGCTAAAATACCCGTATCGGTGCAAGGAGGATTCACATTCAATAGATGGGATTTTTATAAAAGCCTATCTACCTTTTTTGAGGACGTAAAACCATCTTTTATCTTAATGAACGAGCGCTTTGGGAATTTGGGAATCTCCATACCGGCCGGTGCCAAAGGCGTTTTGCGCGCTGAGGGCTTTTATTCGCATCAGTTCGACGAGTATTATCAAATCACCAATTTCATCTCCACTGACACGGCTGATCGCACCGAATTCAATGCCTGGGTTGGCAAGCTGAGTTATGAGAGAAGTACCCTGAACCGAAAGCAGTTCGCTAATTCAGGGTCCTTTGTGCAAGCGGTCTTTAAAAGTGTGCAAGGAGAAGAGTTTACGATTCCTGGATCAACTTCTGAAATTCGGGATACTACCAAGACGCTGCACACGTGGTACAGTGCAAAATTCAATTATCAGAACTTCTTCTTCAATAGTAAGCGATTAAAAACCGGCTTTTACCTGGAGGGTGTTTTCAGCACACAAAACTTTTTCAATAATTACATTTCATCGTCGATTGCAGCGCCTGCATTCAACCCTATACCGGAGAGCAGAACCTATTTCCTGCCTCAATTCCGTGCACATCAGTACGCGGCATATGGACTTATGAATGTACTCGCATTTACAAAGAAGATAGAACTTAGACTGGAGGGATATGCCTTCCACCCGTTCAACTCCATCATCAAGGATTCGTATGGCAAAGCCGTGTATGACTCAACTCCCGTAATTCATTATCTGGGTTCTGCGAGTTTCATTACCCATACACCTTTGGGTCCGATTAGTTTGAGTGCGAATTATTACGACAAAAAAGATGAGCCCTGGAGTTTCGTCTTCAATTTCGGCTATATCCTATTTAATCGCTCACCAAGGGACTAATAAAAAAGGGCCTTGCGGCCCTTCTTCTATTTCTCGATTACCCTACGATGGTGTCGTAGGTCACTTTGTACTCTTTATCATCCGGGAAGTACTCCAACCCCAAATCCAACCACTCTTTAGCTGCATCCTTACTGGAAGATGCCAGGTTCGTAGCATGCAAGGTCAATGCATACTTCAGCAGATACAACTCTTCGGAAGCCTGTCCTGCCTTTTTCTCCGAAAGTATTGTCTTTGCTTTCGCCAATGCAACATCCGATTCCTTCTTTGCTTTCATCAAACCTTGCACAACTCCCATCATCAACTGAGCTCCGGCGTCATTCGGGTCTATATCCAGCAATTGGTCATACAGCTGCTTCGCCTTGCTGTATTTCTGAGTATCCATCATGGTCTCAGCTTGTGCGATAGCCGCTCCACGAATCTGAGCGATGTAGTCTTCATATTCGGATAAGTACTTCTTTTCCTTGTCCTTACTTCCATATTTGGAAATGTACTTCATGGCATCCTTGAATGCATTAGGATACTTTTCTTTGAACTCATCAAGCTTCGACATCTCATAGAAACAACGGCTCATGAACATGTAAGGAAGCGGATCCTTCTTTGTTTTCTCCTCCAGGGTGTAGCCTTCCGCCTTGTAGAGGCACTTCTCATATTTTTCGGTAACAAACAAGGTGAGTAGGTCCTTGTAATCGTTTTCAGTTTGCGCCACTGCCGACGAGGCTGAAATGAACGCCAAAATCAAAAAAGGAAATAACTTTTTCATGTGTTCTTTTGTTTGTTGAACGCGGTAACTAAAATGATGCCTAAATAGCTTTACCGAATTGCGTTACAAAAATGAGCAAAAAACCTTGAGTTCAACATATTCTTTCACCGAATCATCCGACGCCTGTGCTCAATGGTTTAAGACCCTAGGCTGGAAGCCGGCTCCCTTTCAGCTCGATAGCTGGATGGCCCAAGACAATAGAGAGCACGGACTCATCAATGCACCTACGGGAAGCGGTAAAACCTATGCTGCACTATTGCCGACCATTGCACGTCACAAGGGCCAACAAAAAAAAGTCTCTGGGCTTCGACTGTTATGGATAACCCCCATACGTGCTTTGGCTGTTGAAATTGAGAAGTCAGCTAGCCGAGCCATAGCAGGAATGCATAGCGTTCTTACTACGGATATCAGAACGGGCGACACTTCTCATTCACGTCGTGCAAAACAAAACAAATCCCTTCCCAATATTCTCATTACCACGCCGGAAAGCCTACACTTGATGCTCTGCGCCAAAAACGCGAACGAGCTATTTCGTGATCTGGAGGTTATAGTAGCCGACGAATGGCATGAACTCATGGGTACCAAAAGGGGGGTACAAGTCGAACTGGCATTGAGCCGTCTCAAAACACTTTCGCCAGAATTGTTGGTATGGGGAATATCTGCAACCATTGGAAATTTAGCTGAAGCCATGCAATGCCTTCTGGGCACTCAAACCTCAGGTAAACTTATTCGGAGCGACATTCGAAAGGAGTATGAAGTCTTATCGATACTCCCCGAGAAAGTTGAACGTATGCCCTGGGCCGGCCATTTGGGAACACGACTGGCCAAAAATCTTATACCTGTTATTCATCAGAGCCAATCGACACTCATCTTCACCAATGTTCGATCTCAATGCGAAATATGGTACAGAACCTTGCTGGAACTCGACCCTTCTCTCGCCGGGGTTATGGCGATGCATCACGGCAGTATAAGTAAGGAAATCCGAGCTTGGGTCGAGGAATCACTTTACGAAGGCAGATTGAAAGCAGTTATATGTACAAGCAGTCTCGACTTGGGAGTTGATTTTGCCCCGGTTGAAACCATCATACAGATAGGAGGTCCTAAAGGAATTGCACGCTTTGTTCAGCGCGCCGGTCGCAGTGGTCACCGCCCGGATGCCAAGAGCAAAATCTACTTTTTGCCAACTCACTCTCTTGAGCTGATTGAAGCTTCTGCACTTCGGCAAGCTATCGATGAAAACTACTTGGAAAGCAAGCCGCCGCTGACTCTTTGTTTCGATGTACTTATTCAATACATCGTTAGTCTTGCGTGTGGCGAGGGATTTAATAGCAGCGAGACTTTCAAAGAAGTAAAAGGAACATTGTGCTACGCAGAGTTAACCGAAAGCGAATGGAACTGGATTGTTCGATTTGCATCTGTTGGCGGAAGTTCGCTGGGTAGTTATAGCGAATACTCCAAGATTGTTCTTAAAGATGGTCTTTATAAAGTCGAACAACCGCGAATTGCCAACCGCCATCGAATGTCGATAGGCACTATTGTTAGCGACACACTCATGCTTGTTAAACTCCGCAAAGGAGGCATGTTAGGCCATGTCGAAGAGTCGTTTATTTCTCAACTGGAAGAAGGCGATCATTTTTGGTTTGCAGGACTTAGCGTGCAGCTGCTCAAGGTAAAAGAAATGACAGCACTCGTTCGTAAATCAGAAGCAAAGGATGGTCGCACTCCGGTTTGGCTGGGCGGCAGACTACCCCTGTCCTCCCAGATGAGTGTTATGCTTCGCAAACAATTGCAACTGGCCGAAGGAGATTCGGAAGGCTATGCGAAAAAAGATCCTGAGCTTTCATTCATTCAGCCCATTTTGCAGCTGCAGCGCATTAGGTCGCATGTTCCGCTAGCTAATGAACTTTTGATTGAAATATTTGAGACTTCAGAGGGGTTCCACCATCTCTTTTTTCCCTTCGAAGGCAGAAATGTGCATGAAGGGTTGGCTTCGTTACTCGCCTATCGTATCGGAAAAAAAATAAGCATAAGTTTTTCGCTCGCATATAATGACTATGGCTTTGAGTTACTCAGCGAGCAGCGCGTTCCTATTCTCGATTTCATTGAAGCGGGACTGTTTGCAACCGATTCACTGGAGGCCGATATTCTTGCCGGTATCAATTCTAGTGAAATGGCCAAGCGCAAGTTTCGTGACATAGCAGCAATTGCCGGATTAGTATTCAAAGGTTACCCGGGGCAAAAAATCAAAGACCGTCATCTGCAAAGTTCATCACAACTTATTTATCAAGTTTTCGAATCCTACGAGCCCGATAACTTGCTTTTACGACAAGCACTTGACGAAGTAATACACCAACAGCTGGAATATACTCGCACACGAGAAGCACTGCAACGTATGCAAGGTCAAAGAATCATTATACAATTACCGGAAAAACCTACACCGCTTGCCTTCCCAATTATAGTTGACCGCCTGCGCGAACAAATGAGTTCAGAGGCGTTGATTCAACGCATTGAAAAAATGACTCTTGAATGGAGCGACTAAATCAAATAAGCGCTGTGCCGGTCATCTCATCCGGTTGCTCAACACCCAGTAGCTTGAGAATGGATGGAGCAACATCCGCGAGCTTGCCGGAATTGACGTGTCTAACATTTTCATCGATAATCCAAACCGGAACCGGATTAGTTGTGTGCGCAGTATTTGGTGATCCATCTTCATTCACTGCGTAATCCGCATTGCCGTGGTCCGCAATAATCACGAAGGAATACCCGGACTCCAAGCCTGTTTCTACAACTTGCTTCAAACATTCATCCGTTGTTTCAACCGCCCTTACGATTGCATCAAAAACACCTGTGTGTCCAACCATATCCGGATTTGCGAAATTCAGACAGATGAAACCTGCAGGATTACTTCGCATCTCTTCACAGATGGCATCAGCAATTCCATGCGCGCTCATCTCCGGTTGTAAATCGTAGGTGGCCACTTTAGGTGAAGGCACCATGATGCGACGCTCACCGATGAATTCCCTTTCCCTTCCGCCACTGAAGAAAAACGTCACGTGCGGATACTTCTCCGTCTCAGCTATGCGAATCTGCGTAATCTCATTTCGCTCCAGAACCTCGCCCAACGTTTGATTCAAGTTATCCTTATCATAAACCACTTTCACCGCTCGGTATGAATCGTCATAGTTGGTCATCGTGACATAATAAAGAGGCAACGCCTTCATGCCATGCTCGGGCATGTCTGTTTGTGTAAGCACCTCTGTTATTTCACGACAGCGATCTGTTCTGAAGTTGAAACAAATGACTACGTCATCGGGATGAATCATTGCCAATGGCTTTTTTGACTCATCGACAATAACTGCCGGCTCAATGAATTCGTCGGTGATACCGGCTTCATATGACTCCTTGACCACCTCATAGGCGCTGCTATAATCGCGGCCCCTTCCTTGAGTCAGAGAATCATAGGCGCGCTTCACACGCTCCCAACGTTTATCTCGGTCCATCGCATAATACCTTCCGCAAACCGTAGCAATTTTAACCGGGGTTGACGCAATATGTCCTTCTAAATCCTGTATAAAATCAATCCCGCTTTTGGGGTCTGTATCTCGCCCATCCGTAAAAGCATGTATGAATGTGCTTACTTCCGGAAAAGCAGTGGCCATATCACACAACGCCTTCACGTGATTGATGTGTGAATGAACACCGCCATCACTTACCAACCCCATCAAGTGAACCCGCTTACCGTTTTGAGACGCGAAGTGAAAAGCGTCGAGCAAAACTGAATTCTGCGCAAAATCGCCATTACGAATAGCCACATTGATCTTTACCAAATCTTGGTAGACGACCCTACCGGCGCCAATATTCATATGCCCAACTTCACTATTTCCCATCTGTCCTTCCGGCAACCCTACGTTCTCGCCATCTGTGCGAAGAGTCGCCGATGGGTAATGGGCGGATAGGTAATCAGCGAAAGGAGTTCTTGCCACATGCACGGCGTTACCCGGATTCAAATCGCCATTACCCCAGCCATCCAGAATAATCAAACAAACTTTCTTACTCATACTTTACGTGTTTTTAAAACATCACTTTAAACGAAGCCCCTCCTTCCAATCGATTTGTAACCGTCACTTCGGCTCCATGCATACGCGCTACCGCATCAACAATGAATAGACCCAAACCCGTTCCTTTGGATGTTCTTGTTTCTTCGTTTCCAATTCGATAAAACTTCTCGAATATACGTTTCTCTTCTCCCTCCGGTATTCCGGGACCACAATCGTTCACCACTAAACTAACATGTCCCGCAATCTCCATCAATTCAACATGAATGGGCTTATTCGAAGCGTACTTAACAGCATTGTCAATCAGGTTTGCTATTAACACCGACAACATTTGCTCGTCACCCTTTACCATCAAATTGTCGCCACATCTGCATTCGATAGCGAGACCATACAATTTCTCAAACCTTTTCACTTCGCGCTCAACCAAAGCGGAAAGATGGACATTTGACGAAGTAATTGTCTCCTTGCTACCGTCAAGACGAGCAGCCATCAGAATATTCTCAGTAAGCGACTGTAAGCGTTTCGTTTCCTGCACGGACTGTTGGAGCAGCTCTTGCCGTTTTTCTTCGGTTAGCGATCGCGACTGAAGCGTTTCCAGAAATAGTTTAACCGCAGCTATGGGTGTTTTTAACTCATGTGTCACAGACAACAGAAAGTTCTTCTCCTTTCTTGCCAGAGCTAACTCGCGAGAAACTGTTCGATGGATATAGCGGAACCCGATGGCCAGCAAGATGAAAAAGACCAGGCCCTCTCCTACTACCATCCAAATCTTCGATCTAAGTTGCGCATACTGCCGATGCAAATCAGTCTCGTCGCTCATGATAATTCGCGCATTCAATTGCACCAGTTGATACCCCCACCAAAGGAGTTGTAACAACACGTAAAAAGCCAAGACGTATAAAACCCGACGAGCTATTTTTTCCTTGCGCATTTGAAATAGAGAACGATAAGTCTGCGAATCGACAAAGATGGCTAAAAAAAAGGCCCCTTACTTGGGGCCTTTCATATTACTTCTTCTTCGATTCTTTTGGAGTAATCTTCGGCTGTGGGCCTGGTGCAGGAGCCGGCTTTGTGCCTTCCTCCGCTGGCTTTGCACCTTCCGGACGAGGCTTAGCCTCAGGTTGGCGACGAGGCATACGCTTTTCGAACACCATGTGCGTAGCTTCAGGTTTGTTTTCCTTATCGTAGGTAACATAATTCTGCTGGAATTTATACCCCAAAGAAGAGAGGTAGTTCATCGCATCAGGAACCGTTGGGAAAACCATTGAGCGCATTTCACTCAACTGCTTAATCAATTCCTTATCAGAAAGCGAAGCTAGAATTTCACGACCAAAATCGGCACGTATGGTTTGAACGCCGGCTGGGTTAGTGCCAACAATCAACTCGAGAAAAATAATTTCCGGGTTGGCTATCGCGAATTTATTGTCTTGTGGTTTAGAGGCAGGTGCAACAGCTCCCGCTTTGTCCTGAGCAAATGCCAATGAAGGCAAAGCCATCAATGCAACAATTACAAACTTTTTCATCATGGTTTCTTTAATTAGTGTGCGCAAAAATAACAGTGCACTTCACCGACACAATGAAAAGCTTTTCAAAAGCTTATAAATAGCGTTAACGAGTTGTGAAAACCTTTAAAGCCACGGCCGATATAGCATGAAGTGCTCCTTTACTCTTCCTTTCGATTGATAGAGCACACCGAAGTCAAAAAAGTCGAGCGTGAGCGAAAAGCGCTCATCCGACACACACTTCTTCCAAGCCTCTGTCATAGAGGGTGACCAATAAATATCGTCCAAAACAAACACAGTATTCTCACCGGTATAGGGAAGAATTTTATTCAGGTACGACAGGCATGCATCTCCCCGATGATCCCCGTCGATGATGACAAAATCAACCGAAGGCATCTTCGCCAAAACATCATCTAACACGCGCGCAAAACTTCCCGTGGTGCTATCTATTGAACCAAGCTCTGCCCTTTTCCATATGCCACGGGCAACTTCTGCAATGGAATTACTTCCTTCTATGGTGTATACAGCAGAACCCGGCAAAGAAGCCGCTAGGTGTGCTGTTGTGATACCCAACGATGTACCGAGTTCGAGAATATTAACGGCACCGGCATGTTTAGCAAGTAACGAGATGGCATGTGCGTGCGAAGCCGGTTGTAAAGCGGTTCGGGCAATGTCGCCAACAGAGCGCTTTGACTTATTGTGAATTCGGCTGCCCGCTCCGAAATCTTCAACATCAAGGATGTCTTTGGAATTGCACAGGCGTTTTCTCTCCTGTTCAATGATCAAAAAATGTGAACTGCGCTGTTTTTCGCGCAATACAACCGTTATAAGATTATAGACAAATGGAGAATGAACACCGTGAGGCCCTCGTGCATTCCACAAAAAAGTCAGAAATGACTTCAACTCATGCCATCTATTGCCCCACATGCGTATGACTAGTCGGCAGTTTTCTTTTCCAATTGAGACACTTGTCGCATGAGTTCCGGTAACTTCATGAAACCTATATACGATTTTTTATAGTCCATTATACCGAAGGCCGGAGATCCCTGAACAATCGTATTCGGTTCTGAGATGGAACTGGCTACTCCACTCTGAGCTGCGATTTTAGTTCCATCAGCAATCGTAATGTGTCCCACGATGCCGACCTGTCCTCCTATCATACAATTACGACCAATTCGTGTGGAGCCCGCTATACCGGTTTGAGCGGCAATAACTGTGTTCTCGCCTATTTCTACATTATGCGCTACTTGAATGAGATTATCCAGCTTTACTCCCTTTCGAATGATGGTTGAGCCCAGGGTTGCGCGATCTATCGCCGTATTCGAACCTATCTCCACATAATCTTCAATAATCACATTACCAATTTGAGGCACCTTCTGATAGTTGTTCTCCGAATTAGGTGCGAAGCCGAAACCATCACCACCGATAATCACACCACTATGAAGTGTGCAATGCGAGCCTATTATGCAATCATTGTAAACGCGCACTCCTGAAAACAACACTGTGTTTTCACCAATTGTTGTGTACGGTCCTACGTAGCTGTTGGGATAAATACGAGCGCCCTTTCCAATGCGAGCACCCTCACCTATGTAGGCAAACTCACCTATATAAACATTCTCGTCAAGATTGGCAGAATCCTCTATATGTGCCTTCACGCTCACTGTTGCTTTGGGTTGTCGCAGCTGATGATAGGCATCGAGCAATTTTGCAAAACAAGCATAAGGCTCTGCAACACGAATGAGTGTCAGGGTTGATGGCAATTCCCTTTCCGCCTTGAAATCGTGACCGACAATAGCAATGGAAGCGCCTGTAGTATAGATGTACTCAGTATACTTCGGGTTCGCCAAGAACGTGAGCGTCCCCGAGCGACCATCTTCAATTTTAGAAAGCCCATTTACCGCAACAGTTGCGTCTCCTTCTACCGTGCCTTGCAGCATAGCAGCAATTTGTTCGGCCGAAAATTGCATATTCTATTTATTTATGTTGAATTGAATCGCTTGGCGAATATACCGTCGGATGGCTATTTACCCGAACATCCATTGGTTCCATTTGGAGTGCACCCGTGTGTGCCTCTATTGAAATTTAACCCTTGCCCCCAATTTCTGTATATCGCTATAAAAATCAGGAAACGACTTCGAAACGGATGCGGCTTGCTGAATAGAAACACGAGCACCGGCAAGTCCCAAGAGGGCCGCAGCCATAGCCATGCGATGGTCATTGTGCGAATGCAAATGTGCTGATCGAATTGCAGCAGGATAAATTTTCATCTCATCATCGCGAAGAACAATACGAACTCCTGCCTTTGCAAACTCTTGCTGCAAAGCTTTGGCGCGGTTACTCTCTTTGTGTTTAAGTCGAGAAACGCCGCGAATCACAGAAACACCGTTGGCGAAAGCGGCAAGAGCGGCCAGCGGCGGAAATAAATCCGGACAATGGGTAGCATCGAATTCGAAGGCACAAACGTCAGATTGCTTTACATGAATTGCATCGGGAAGCACCTCAAATTTCACTCCCGCAAGTTGGAGTGCTTCCAACACAGCCCTATCCGCCTGAGCAGAGTTGACATTCAAATTCGCGACAATCAAACCGTCGGGCGCCGATAAAGCTCCGGCTACCAGGAGAAAGGCCGCGCCGCTCCAATCGCCGAGAACAGTAAGCTCAGTCCCTTTAAATGCCTTTGGAACTATATGAAATCTTCGGTATGAGTCGTTGGTTATGGCTACTCCAAACTTCGCCAATACCTCAATCGTCAGATCTATGTAGGGCCGACTATTAAGGTGACTTACCTCCAGCACAGAGGGCTCGTTGGCTCGTGCGAGAGCGATGAGTAACCCGGTTAAAAACTGTGATGATAACGAAGCATCCAGATGAATGCTACCTCCCTTCAACGGACCGCAAACACGCATGGGTAAACAACCCTCGTGCGACTCGATCTTAACGCCACTTTGCTCGAGGGCGCGAATTAAGTCATGAAAAGGTCGCTTCATCAGTGAACCCTTTCCGGTAATGAGAATGGGCGTTTCACTCAATGCTGCGATGGAAGCGAACATGCGCGAAGCGAGTCCCGACTCACCGCATTGAATTTCCTCTTTTGGATTTCGAATACCCGCAGCGAATGCTTGCGGAAACCCTCCCTTAATCTCAACTGTTGAACCTTTTCTCGATACGATTGCACCGAGGTCTTGCGCTATTTGAAGAGCTGCTTCACAGTCGTCGCCTTCGGGAAATCGATGAATGGTTGTGACTCCCTTCGCCAATAAGGCACAGGCAACTATGCGTTGTGCATCGCTCTTGCTTCCGGGGGCTTCAACGCGACCCGACAACAGCGATGGCATTACTTCTACCTTCATTTTTTTCCGATGT
>Ga0315903_10009413_pt1 | contig 11818 bp, 12 predicted proteins | sample LakEriMetagenome_7_FD_203524 | JGI IMG/M metagenome (GOLD analysis project Ga0315903, IMG submission 203524) | Freshwater fungal communities from buoy surface, Lake Erie, Ohio, United States - Buoy 2 MA119 | ecosystem: Environmental > Aquatic > Freshwater > Lake | place: USA: Lake Erie, Ohio...
TCTTGCAGGGCAGGAGGGACTCGAACCCCCAACCGGCCGCTTTGGAGACGGCAACTCTAGCCAATTGAGCTACTGCCCTTCGCGACGAATTTTCAGGCGCGCCAAGGCGAGGAAGAAATTCATCGTGAGCGTCGAAGTGTAAGGGCAGGGGCCTTCCAGAGTAAAACCGGCTAATTCTGGCTCCCGTATCTTGACCTGATTTTGAGCGTGCTAGAGATGTGGCCCATGGTGCAGACTTCGCTCATGAGCAGAATCTCCGCACGAATTGCAGCTATCGCAGAATCAGCCACTTTGGCAGTAGATGGAAAGGCGAAGGCGCTTAAAGCAGCAGGCCGCCCAGTTATTGGCTTTGGAGCTGGCGAACCAGATTTCCCAACTCCTGATTACATTGTTGAAGCAGCAGCTACAGCGACAAAGGTTGTTGCAAACCATCGTTACACCCCTGCTACAGGGCTACCAGAGTTGCGTGAAGCGATTGTTGCAAAGACAAAGCGCGATTCGAATTACGAAATTACTGTTGATCAAGTTCTTGTCACAAATGGTGGAAAGCAAGCTGTCTACCAAGCATTTGCAACAATCATAGATCCAGGTGATGAAGTTCTACTTCCATCTCCGTACTGGACTACTTATCCCGAAGCAATCAAACTTGCTGGCGGAAAATCTGTTGAGGTCTTTGCAGATGAAACTCAGAATTACTTGGTAACAGTTGATCAGCTCGAGGCTGCACGCACGCCGAAGACAAAGGCGCTTCTCTTCTGTTCTCCTTCAAACCCAACTGGTTCTGTTTATACACCTGAACAAGTCAAAGCAATTGGCGAATGGGCAGTTAAGAACAATATTTGGATTATCTCTGATGAGATCTACGAACACTTGCTCTTCGACGGCGCAACTGCGCCATCGCTTCCAGTTCTAGTTCCGGCGCTCGCTGATACCTGCATCATCATCAACGGTGTTGCAAAGACATATGCGATGACAGGCTGGCGCGTTGGTTGGATGATCGGGCCTAAGGATGTCATCAAGGCTGCGGCAAATCTTCAATCACATTTAACATCTAACGTCTCTAACGTTTCACAACGGGCAGCAATTGCTGCGGTGACTGGCAATCTTGATGCAGTCCATAAGATGGGTGAAGCCTTTAATCGCCGCCGTAAATTGATTGTTGATTTGCTGAATGAAGTCCCTGGCTTTAATTGCCCAACACCACAAGGTGCTTTCTACGTCTACCCATCTGTAAAGGGAGCACTTGGCAAGGCAATCCGAGGCAAGGTAGCAAATACATCTGCTGAGCTTGCAACAATCATTCTTGAAGAAGTTGAGGTTGCTGCAGTACCCGGTGAAGCATTTGGGCCATCTGGTTACTTGCGATTCTCGTACGCAACTAGTGATGAAGATATTGTCGAAGGTATTGGTCGTATCAAGAAGTTGTTAAGCGAGTAAAACTTAAAGTTCTAGGCCGATTAAGTTAACTTCAGCAACTAAAGTAATGCCAAACTTTTCGTAGACGCTCTTCTGGGCTGACTTCGCAAGCTCTGCAATCTCTGTTGCAGTCGCATTACCTGCATTCGTTAGCGCTAAGACATGCTTTGTAGAGATGCGAGCACCGCCATGTGAATCGCCTTTATGGATCCCAGAATTTTCAATCAACCAGGCAGCGCTTGTCTTGACCAAACCATCTGATGTTTGCCAGCGCGGAGCACCTTCAGGAAGTTTTGCTGCGACTTCCTTAGAAATAATTGGGTTGGTAAAGAAAGATCCTGCCGACCAAGAATCGTGATCGTTTGGATTTAAGAGCATTCCTTTTGCTGCCCGAAGTTCGAGAACGCTAGAGCGCACAACCTTGATTGGCGCCTTATCCCCCACGTTAATTTCTAGTTTGACCGCTAACTCTGAATAAGTGATTGGAGCGCTCTGTTCTCCTTGGCGAAGATTAAATTGAACATCGAGAATGACATAGCGACCTGGGTGTGACTTAAAGTGAGAGCTTCGATAAGTAAATTCACATTCAAGATTTGTGAAAGTTTTTACAGCCTTCTTCTCTCGGTCGTAGGTTCGCACACGTGTAATGAATTCAGAGACTTCATGTCCGTAAGCACCAATATTTTGGATAGGAGCAGCGCCCACAGTTCCTGGAATTCCACTCAAAGTTTCTAACCCAGCAAACCCACGATCTATTGTGGTTGCAACGAATTCATCCCAATTTTCGCCAGCACCAATTGTGAGTGTTGCACCACTGCAAGCATCTACTTCAGCTTGCAGAGAGTTGTTAACAATTCGAATAACGGTGCCTTCAAAACCAGAGTCTGCAACCAAGATATTTGTGCCCCCACCAATAATGAGGATTGGTGAATCACCTGCAGCTTCTATCGCCGCAATAATTTCGGGTTCTGTGCCAACTTCAACAAATTTTTTGGCAGGACCACCAACGCGCAGTGATGTGTAATCGCGTAAATCGGCCATGTGCTTAGGCTACCTGCGAGGACTCAATATCGCAGTCTTGCCTCTAAATCGTTCGAGGATACGGTCGTAATTCTTCTTTGATTGAGCATCACGATATTCAGGATCACTGTCGTGATAGCCATGGTGGCGCCCTTGCTCGAGAGGTAGATCCATCTGCAAGAGACGCCCATTGGAATGGCGAAGGTTGAGGGAGAATTCAATATCTGCATTTCTATAGAAAACTGCTCGATTGCTGAAGCCACGTGCAGCTAAGGCATCTTCTCGATGCATTGCGAAGAAGTAACTAAAGAGAACATCTACTTCTCCGGGGCCTTTATCGTCAGTACTGCGCCAATCATCTTCGAGATTTACAAGTCCCCCGCGCCAACCCACTGCAACAAAGTCGCGCCTCTTAAGCTCTTCAAGCACTGGTGTGACTGCGTCTCCTGTAAATGTTGTCGATGGATCAAGGACGATTACATAGTCGCTGGTGATATTGCGAAGAAGAGCATTTGCATTCTCGCCCCAGCCAAAATTTTCATTTACCTGAACAAGCGAAGTACGGGCATCGAGTTCGTTTACTAAATCCCCTGGCTCACCGATTACCAGCACAGCGACAGCACATTGGCTATTGGCCTTAATTGATCTGATGCAGGAGATTGCATCTTCATGGAAACCCTCAACAATTATTGCTGCAGTTATCTCGTACTTACCTGAATTTATTGGGCGGATATCGCGAGTTGATTCATAGATAGGAAATCGCTTCTTAGGACGCAATTCATAGCCACCGGCAACATCTACTACTTCAAATCCCTGGGCAGCGATTTCATCACGCAGTTGATCAGAGAGTGCAAAATTCTTCTCTGCTCGAGCAGCTTGTCGTGCAATCGCTAATTCATGAACTGAATCTGGAGCGGTCATTTCTTTACTACTGCTTTCGCCATTCCTAGAACCTTTACACCTGCAGATGTTGCACTGAGTGTGAGCGAAACTTTTCCATCTGATAATTCGGTGACCGATGCGGAAACCGTGAGATCAACCTTCTGGCCTGCAGGAACAATCACGGGCTTTATGAAACGAGCACCGTATTCAAGTACGTTGGCAGATCCACCTGCGAAATCAGAGACATACTTTCCAACAAGGGCCATCGTTAGCATGCCGTGGGCAATTACATTTGGAAGTCCGACAGAGAGTGCAAACTCTTCATTTTGGTGGATTGGGTTTTGATCGCCAGATGCATCGGCATATTGCTTCAGTAGTGCACGATCTACATAGAAAACTTTCTCAGGAAGTTCTGTTCCGACTTCAATCATGCGCGCACCACCAGAGTCGACCAAGCAGAGATAACGCGAGCGCCTGCGCGATGGAGATCTGAGCGAACTGTGACAATTTCATTTCCTGCAGCTACACGATAGCTTTCAATAGTTGCATTGCAGGTAAGTTCATCTCCGGCCTGAACAGGTGAAACGATTTCAAACTTTTGGTCGCCATGAACAAGCCGGGTCCAATCGAGGCCGATTTCAGGTTTGGTCAGAATCTCTTCAAATTGGGTAAGAGTTATTCGGATTGTGAAAGTTGGAGGCGCGATTGTTGTATCACTTTCACCGACAACGGCGCAGAAGGCATCGATTTCAGATTGAGAAATTGTTATTACATCTGTACCCGCGAAGGTACGCCCGACCGAATCGGGGTTGAGCATTAGCGGGTTTCGCGGTGAAGAGTTGAAGACTTGCAACGTGGACAGAACTTCTTGAGTTCCATACGGTCTGGATCGTTGCGGCGGTTCTTCTTGGTGATGTAGTTACGCTCTTTGCAATCAACGCAGGCCATGGTGATCTTTGGACGAACGTCCGCGCTCTTACTTGCCATGGTCATTACTCCTTCGTTGATGATGCTGTAACAGGCGCTCAGATTACCCGAGCGTGCTTCAATGGTGAAATCCGTGCGTATTTCGAACGGATTTGGTACTAGTAGCGGAGGCGGGATTTGAACCCACGACACAGCGATTATGAGCCGCTTGCTCTACCAAGCTGAGCTACCCCGCCAAGGGCGTGCACGTACATATTAAATTGTGTCGAACTTTTCTTGCGAGCCCCCCACCAGAATCGAACTGGTGACCTTTTCCTTACCATGGAAACGCTCTACCGACTGAGCTAGGGGGGCAGTGGTAGAGAGAGAAGTCTAGGGGTTAAGGCTCAAAGTGAAAAATTGCGGTTATTACAGCGCAGGATCCAATGCAATTTTGCCTACAGATTCACGAGCGAGCATAGATTTATGAGCAGAGCCAGCTTGGCTCAATGGATATGTAGCCCCGATAACTGGTTTCAATTTCCTATCAGAGATCAAAGTAAAGAGCTCTTCAATCACATCGTTGAATAACTCTTTCTTACCAAAACAATTTGCGAGCCAGAATCCTGCAACAGTCTTTGAACCGTGCATCAGCGCGCCAGGATGAATTGGAGTTGGCGCCGTACGAGATGCCATTCCAAATGTAATTAGCTTTCCAAATGTGCCGAGTGCGAGAAGGCTCTGATCAAATGTCTTTCCACCGACCATCTCGAGAATCAAGTTAACGCCACGTCCGCCATTTGCATCTCTAATTGCCTTTGATAAATCTTCACTCGCTGCATCGACCACGTGATCGGCGCCTAACTTCTTTGCAAGCTCTGCCTTTGCATCTGATGATGTAACTGCGATGACTTTTGCGCCCCACAATTTTGCAAGTTGAATTGCGATTGTTCCAACGCCACCGGCTGCTGCATGGACAACCACGGACTGACTTTTTTCTAGCTGCCCCATCGTTTTAAGTAAATGCCATGCAGTTGATCCCTGGACCAACATGCAGAGCGCTTCTTGATCTGTAACAGAATCTGGAACCGGAATCATGACGCTCTTATGTGCAATAGCTTTCTGCGCGTATCCCCCAGATGAAACGCTGGCTAGATATCGCTTGCCGCCGTTCGTCCCTACGACTTCAATTCCAGGAATCATTGGCAAAGTTTGTGGAGAAAGATAACTATTCTCAGTTTGATGGGTATCTGCGTAATTGATGCCTATGGCTGTGACATCAAGCAGTACTTCATCAGTTCCTGCAACTGGATCTGGCAGATCCAGATATTTCATTACATCTGGGCCGCCGAACTCAGTTATCTGAATAGCTTTCATCGAGGACAGGTGCAGCGTTCCTCTGAAGCGACATCGTGCAGAGCGTCCTCTATATGCTCACCGCAGCCTTGCCACGTCGGCTTTCCACAACTCTTGCACTGAACTTTGCTACACATGGAGTCTCCCTAGAAGTACTTTCTTACGCTCTTCTTAATCTTATTCCAATATTTCCCAGTTTGCTTTCTTGGTGAAACCTTTAGGACTTTATCTTTAGCAGGCTCATCCGGAGTAAAAACATCCGTGAGTGCAGGTGAATTCTGGTCCAGGGAGTCCGCGATGATTCCAATATTTGCAACGATTGATAGGCCTCGAACGATCTGTTCTTGATCCACATCTTTTCCATCTTCAATCAGTGTCTCGGCAAGAACTGACCCCGCTTCACGAACATCATCGGTTGGGGTAGGGCCAAAGTCTGAAATGTCATCAGGGGTTTCAATATGGGATGAGATTGCATAACTAGCTGCAGATAGCGCTACTGCAATCTGCTTCTTAGTTGAATCCGCAATTCCGCCTTCGACTGCAGAATCAAAGAGAGTTCGGGCAATTGTGCGAACTTGAACCAGGGTGTGTTCAGCTGCAACACCTTCAATATAAATCTCTTCTGCCTCATCTTTTTCGGCAGTTGGAAACCATCGCGCATGGCTTCGCGCTTCAACAGATTGCGCTCTGATTGCAGGTACTTCTTCAACGAGCAGTCGTGCCCGAGCAAGCCAACTTCCAGCATCTTTCTTTGTATATCCCGCCGCAACTCCTTCGGACATTTCCGCAAGAAGTGCAGCAGCTTTTGTGCTGACGTTTTTAATCTGAATTCGCGCACGACCAACAGGTGTATTGGGATGAGAGAAGTATGAGAAGAAGATTGCGATAGTTGCACCGATGAGGGTTGATCCCAATCGACTTTCAGCCGTACTCTCGGATATTCCTGGGCCAATAACAATGAGCGCAGTTACCGGAACATTTACAGATGCAACTTCTCCAAGGTGTAATGCGCGAGCAATAACTGCGCAGAGAATAATCGTTGTGGCGATTGCCAAGAATCCAAAGTTAAAGAGATGGACGGTAAGCAGGGCTATACCCGCACCGATTGCAGTGCCCACAATCTGTCCAAATCCTTCTCGCATGGACTTATGCAGAGAGATGCGGATACTTAGGGTGGAAACGATGGCAGCGACAACGCCACCATTAGTGATTAGTAAGTCACCTACAAACCAAGAGACGCCACCCGAGATTCCAGCGACAATTATCTGACGAACCCAGTTCTTGCGGTTCTTGAATAAGTTGATGAATTTCCTGAACATTAGGCTGAGTTTACGCCTTTCAACTCCGATTAGGATGGCGCCATGACTGCAACAGCCCCATCTGATGAAGAGATTCGTGAACTTTTACTCTCGACTAAAACAATTGCCATCGTTGGTGTTTCAGCAAATACAGATCGAGCGAGCTATCACGTAGCCCGTTATCTTCAGGGCAAAACAGATTACGAGCTATTTTTCGTCAATCCAGCAGCCGAAGAAATCCTTGGTCAAAAGGTTTACAAATCTTTGAGCGAGATTGAGCAAGAAATTGATCTTGTTGATGTCTTTCGCAAGCCTGCCGATTGCTTGGCAGTGCTTGATGAAGCAATTGCAATAAAAGCAAAGTCAGTCTGGTTACAGCTGGGGATTTCCGTCCCTGAAGTTAAATCAGTAGGCGAAGCGGCAGGTTTATCTGTGATTATGGATCGTTGCATCAAGATTGACCACGCACATTTACTGAAGTGATTACTTAGGGATTCTTAGACCCTGCATTCCGCCATCTACCACCAAAGAAGTTCCGGTAGTTGAACCCTGAAGTGGGCTCGCCAAATAACACAATGCACGAGCAACTTCTTCTGCACTAACAAGTCGGCCTAGTGGTTGACGAGCTTCAAGAGCTTTACGTTCTGCAGCAGGATCTGCTGCCTTTGCTAACAATCTCTGTACCCATGGGGTATCTGCTGTACCTGGGTTTACGCAGTTAACGCGAACACCATCAACAATATGATCATTTGCCATCGCCATCGTTAATGAAAGTACTGCACCTTTACTCGCGCTATACAGGGCGCGATTTGGAATACCTGCTGTTGCTGCTACTGAACAGACATTTGTCACAGATGCGCTCTTGCTCTTTCGAAGCAACGGTAGTGCTTCGCGCACAGTGCGCACGATGCCAACAACATTGACGTTCATGACCTTATGCCACTCATCAGATGGATTAGATTCAACTGTTCCAACTGCACTGATAGCAGCACTATTAATAAGTATGTCAAGTGAAAACATCTTAGAAAACGCTGCTGCGACAGATGCATCATCGCCAACATCGCATTGAAGCCAAGTTCCATGTTCTGCAATTCCACCTTCGGCGATATCAAGACCATAAACAGTTGCTCCACCATCGGCGAGAATCTTGAGAGTTGCTAGACCGATTCCAGACCCAGCACCTGTAACAGCTGCTGTTAAACCCTTGAACTCTGTTGTCATGCGTTAACCCACTCTTTTCCTGTCGGGAATGTGAAATCTGAAATAGTCTGAGCAAACATCTCACCACCTGCACCTGGTTCGGTCGGCGGCATGTAATGTGCATTCTGAATATTGGTTGGAACTACAAAGTGCTCATGCAAGTGATCAACGAATTCAACCACGCGATCTGGGTGGTGACCAGATACAGCCACCGCATCAAACATCGCAAGATGCTGAACTAGCTCGCAGAGGCCAACGCCGCCTGCGTGTGGACATACCGGAACTCCGAACTTTGCAGCCATCAAGATATTTGCAATGTTCTCGTTGACACCAGCAACGCGGGTCGCATCTATCTGCATAAATGAGAATGACTTCGCCTGAAGCATCTGCTTAAAGAGAATGCGGTTCATGCCGTGCTCGCCTGTCGCTACACGGATAGGTGCAATCGCCTTAGCAATAGCTGCGTGACCGATTACATCATCAGGATTTGTTGGCTCTTCAACCCAGTGAAGATTGACATCTCCAATTCCCTTAATCCATTCGATTGCTTGATTAACATCCCATACCTGGTTTGCATCAATAGAAATTTTGATATCTGGACCCACTGCTTCGCGGGCTAACTTAAGGCGACGCTTATCGTCTTCAAGAGATCCACCGCACTTAAGTTTGATTAATTTGTAACCGGCTGCAACTGCTTCCTTTGCAAGACGGACCATCTTCTCATCTGTGTATCCAAGCCAACCTGGAGTAGTTGTATATGCAGGAAGACCTTCTGCGCGAAGTTTTGCCTCATTTGCTGCGCGATTAGGTACAACCTTCTTCAGCATCTCGAGCGCTTCTTCAGGAGTAAGTGCATCTGTGATGTAACGGAAATCTACAAGTTCAACAATTTCCTCTGGTGACATATCTGAGAGGAATTTCCAGAGAGGCTTCTTTGCATTCTTTGTAACTAAATCCCATGCAGCGGTGATGACTGCACCTGCCGCCATCTGTGTGACGCCTTTTTCAGGGCCGAGCCATCTAATCTGCGAATCACGAACAAGGCTTCTTGCGAAATCTCCCATGCTCTTTGCAAGATCATCGACATCGCGACCTACTGCATAGGGTGCAAGCTGTTCGATTGTTTGGCATTGCAAATCATTTCCGCGACCACATGTAAATACAAAACCATGTCCCTGAAGTTTCGGGTCATCTGTTTCAAGGATAACGAGAGCTGCCGAATAATCTGGTTCCTTATTCATTGCATCTGATCCATCTAACCCGCGTGAAGTCGGAAAGCGGACATCGACAGTTCTGAAGCCAGTTATCTTTGGCATTGTCATCCTTTATACAAATGAATTAATGAAAATTGGCTATTAGTCTGGAGAGAAAAATCCTATATGATGAATTTATGGCGCGAAACGGCGAAAAGGTGAAAAAATGAAAATCTCAATACTTAAGACCCCTGATAACCCATACCAATTTGCGGTTACAGAAGATGGAAAGCATTCAACAATTGAGGGTATCCCAACCCTGACTGAAGCTTTTCACCTCACACTTGCCGAGCTTAAGGATGCAGTTGAAAAGGCAAGTGGGGAAGTTAAGGGTGAGCTTGCAGCGCCGATAGCTCCAGAAATTGAATTGTGGGGAGCGGGAGTTACATACCTTCGCTCTCGCGATGCACGAAAGGAAGAGTCAGGGGTACCTGATGTTTATCAGCGCGTATATGAAGCAGATCGTCCAGAGCTATTCTTCAAATCAACTGCTGTCCGTGCTCGCGGAACAGGTGCGCCAATTGGAATTCGCTACGACTGTGCAGCATCTGTGCCTGAACCAGAGGTTGCTCTCTTTATTAATAAGTATAAGGAAATCATCGGATACGGAATTTGTAACGATGTAACGTCTCGCACCATCGAAGGTGAAAATCCTCTTTACCTTTCACAAGCAAAAATTTATGTTGGATCGACATCTCTAGGACCAGATATCACTCCGGCTTGGCTTGCTCCAACAGCAGCTGAAATGACAATTAAGGCGAAGATTCTTCGAGGTGCTTCTACTACTTGGGAAGCGCAGACTTCTTTAGGCCAGCTCAATCGCACACTTGAAGATCTCGTTGATTATCTCTTCCGTTGCCAAGATTTTCCGCATGGCGTGATTCTTTCTACTGGTACTGGAATCGTTCCACCTTTGGATATCGCACTTGCTGCAGGCGATATCGTCGAAATCGATGTAGCCGGTGTTGGCGTGCTTTCCAATGTTGTTGAAGTAATTCCCGAGAGAGTGAAGTAAATGGCAGAGATTAGAGTCTGGACTCAGTGGTCTGATTTAACTGTGCCACCAAGCGTAACTCTTCTCTCCCCCGAAAATTTTCCGCTGGATACTTCAGATCTTTCACAGGTCGATATCTATGTACCTACTTATATGACGGGCGCTAAAGGTCTTTCCTACGTAGCGAAGATGACTAATCTCAAAGTACTGCAGATGCCCAATGCGGGATATGAAGATGCTCTAGCGCACCTGCGTCCTGGCTTAACCCTCTGCAATGCAACTGGCGTTCACGATGCATCGACTGCAGAGCTCGCAGTTGGTCTTGCAATCGCTTCACGTCGCGGCTTTGCTGAGTTTATGAAGGATCAGAACGATGGAGTCTGGAACCACAGAAGATTCCCGGCTCTCTCCGATAGCAAGGTTGGAATCGTTGGCTTTGGTTCAATAGGTAAAGAGATTGCTAAGAAGCTCTCTGCATTCGATGTCGAAATCACTGCATTTACCCAATCAGGTCGTGATGGTTCCCTCAAGGTTGAAGAACTTGATGCGCACCTTCCAAAGCTCGATATCGTCATTTTAATTCTGCCTCTGACCGACACTTCTCGCCACATGTTCGATGCAGCGCGACTTTCAAAGATGAAAGATGGCGCACTGCTAATCAATGTGGCTCGTGGTCCCGTAGTTGTCACCGATGCACTTGTTGCTGAACTTAATTCAAAGCGTCTCTTTGCCGCCCTCGATGTAACAGATCCAGAACCATTGCCAACTGGGCATCCACTGTGGAAGGTGCCAAACCTGATTCTTGTTCCGCACGTTGGTGGAAACTCTGCTGCCTTCGAACCGCGTGGTCGCAAACTTATTGAATCTCAACTGAAGCTTCTGGTGCAGGGTAAGGCTCTTGAACATGTGGTTGCCCAGGGCTAGATTTCGCAAATGAAAATCGATTCGCATCATCACCTTTGGGATTTAGCTGCCCGTCCACAGGAATGGATGGTTGGCGACAACATGGACCCTGTTCGCCGCAACTTTCTCGTAGATGATTTACGTGCAGCGATTGCGGGAACAGGAATCGAAAAAACTATTCTGGTTCATGCAACTAAAACCCATGATGAAACCTACGAGATGCTCGCCTTAGCGCAGATTGATCCGACAATCATTGGCGTAGTTGGCTGGGTACAAATTGATTCACCGGATGCAGTCAAAGAGTGCGAGAAATATTTAGAAGCAACCGGTGGCCACTACTTAAAAGGCATTCGCGATGTTGCCCAAGATTTACCTGACTCTAATTTCTTAGCAAAGCCTCAATCAATTAAGACAGTACAAGGGCTTGGAAAGTTGGGATTGACTTACGATATCCTCACAAAGACTCCAGAGCTTCGCGCTGGTATTGAATTAGTTCGCGCTTGCCCTGATGTGCAATTTGTTTTAGACCACATTTCCAAGCCGTACATTGCAAAAGGTGATCTCGAACCCTGGAAATCCATGATTACAGA
>Ga0315903_10009415_pt1 | contig 11816 bp, 10 predicted proteins | sample LakEriMetagenome_7_FD_203524 | JGI IMG/M metagenome (GOLD analysis project Ga0315903, IMG submission 203524) | Freshwater fungal communities from buoy surface, Lake Erie, Ohio, United States - Buoy 2 MA119 | ecosystem: Environmental > Aquatic > Freshwater > Lake | place: USA: Lake Erie, Ohio...
CCTGTTCTGACACATATCGTCGGATTGTCATCACCAGAGAGTAACGGCTTACTTTTGTTGTGGATGACCAATTCATCAATGCCAAATCCAGGATCTGCTCGAAGACCGCTGGATTGAATTGGTGGTAAATGATCAAATCGCGATGTCGTAAAAAGTCTTGATAGCTCCCGATTTTATCAGCTGGAGGCCACGGCTTTTCGATTTTAACAATCGCTTTCAGAAGATCTTGTTTCTTATCCATGGGTATGGCTTTAAAGACTCACTTTTGAGCTTCAATTTCTTGTTCAACTGACAACTCCGCTTCAAGAAACATATCTAACTGCAGTTGTATTTCATCCTTTTCTAATCTTTCCTTTTTCTGTTTGGGCAATTTGATGAATCGCTCAACCTTCCAACTAGGCTCTTCCATACTCTCACCCTTAGCATTTACAAGAATTGGATTGGTGATTTCTGCCAAAAAAATCGAACTCCCCCGTTTATGAGGTCTTCTCACCGTATACACTTCCATCTGCTTGGGAAATGTCTTAATCATTGAATATGCCACCAAATCAACACATGGGTGCTTCTTGTATTGAAAATCACCATTGATGCACAAAACGCGGTCTCCAGTTTTGAAAGGCATGTTGGTTTTACGGGGATACTTTGGATTGAGCATAAAACGGAAAGATAACATTTTTCACCGTGAACCTATAACACTATTCAAGCGTAAAATATCAACTTAGCATCACTAACCTTTTGGTCCAACAACTGGGGAGTATTATATACTCCTCTTCGTTGGACTGAAATCGACCCCCTCGGTAAATGCTAATCAATGATGTATAATACGGGGTTAAACACTGATAACATTGGGTATTTTGAGTTGTGAGTAGTTCCGATAAAATGGGGTCAAATTAGAGCGACGAAGGCGGTTTATCGTCAGCGTTTTTACCAGGCTACATATAAACATAAACATCAAACGATGGCTACATTACGTGGTTTTTGATTATTTGCACAATAATCACAACCCTTGTAAACTAAAAAATTAGTGAAATAAATTAAATGACTTAACGCATCCCCCGATTAATAGCGTCCTGGAAGATTTGACAATTATTCGGTCACGTCAAGAAAATCGGAAAAATCTAAATTAAGTGAATTACCAATACCACTTACCCTAGACAAAAACTGAGCATCAAAGAAATTTTCTTTTAGCTTGCTTAAATAAGTTTCACTCATAATATCTTGTTCTAAGTAGTCTTCAAAATCTGGATGAATAGCCAAAATTGATTCATTGTTAATTTTAAGGTTACTTCGAATTACTTTAAAAAATTTTATCTCACCATACTCAACCCTATCATCGGCCTTTATGACGCCTATCGCTAGTTCAATCAACTTCAATTCATCTTGTTCCGACAATTTGCTGTAGGATAAATCATCGAAGTACAGTCTTAAAAATCCATAACTATCCTGATTAAATTCACTCAGCAATATTTCTAAATCTTGGTCAATATCAATTAAACCGAAAACTTTAGTGTCTTGATGCAGTTTTTTGATTAATAAAAGCTCTCTCTTGTCAATTTCTCCATCGCATGCCATGCAAGAAAATGCAGTTTTTAAAAGTAGTTTGTCGATGTTCATTTGTCCTATTTTTTAATTATTATTAAACCCAATTCTTGGTCGTTCATTATTATTTGTTTGTTTACCTTCCATTTTTGATTTTATATTGATATAGTGATTGAGTTCAGAGATAGAAATAGATGGCTTACTTTGCTTGATTGTAAACTCAAGTATTTCCATCGTCAATCGCTCTTCTTTATCTTTTATTCTTTTCCTTGATGCTTCGTCTGTTATCAATTTTATATCGCTCGATGAGTAATTTTCCGTAAGGCTTGATAATTTTTCATAATCAATACCCAAATCAATAGTTTGCTTAGACTTGAGGTAAAGTTCAAACAACGCCCTCCTTGCTTCTAAATCGGGTGGTGGCAAGTATATATGCTTATCTAATCTACCCGAACGCAAAATAGCAGAATCAATTGAGTCAGGTCTGTTTGTTGCTCCAATAATAAAAACCCCATCTTCACCACTATTATTCATTTGTGCTAAAAATTCATTAACTGCGCTTGTGTTCATATGGTTCACGCTAGAATTATCGCGGCTTGGAACCAACGCATCTAGTTCATCTAAGAAAATAATACTCGGAGCATTCTTTCTTGCTTCTTCAAAAAGATTCTTTATATTCTCTTGAGATGCGTTAACCCATTTGCTCTGAATGTCAGACGGTTTTATTTGATAAAAGTTAAAGCCAATTTCTTCAGCCATTTTCTCAGCAAAGTATGTTTTTCCACAACCTGGTGGGCCATATAATAACATGCCATTCGGAATACCCAAATTATCTTTCCTGTATTCTTCTGGATTCAATATCGCATCAATCACATCAAGTTTAATTGTGTCCTTGAGTTCTTGCATTCCCGCAATTGATTTGAAACCCTCACCTTTTTTTACAGATTTCAATATTTGAGTTGTTTGGACCGGGTTTTGAGAAACTGGATTTCCAACTTCAATTTCACCATTAACAGCCTGAATGAATTCTTTGATACATTTAAACCTATTCTCCGCATCAGACTGCAATGCTTTCACAATGATATTAAATGTATTGGCTTCAATTTTGGAATCGGATGTAACAACCTGTAATGGCTTTTTTCGCTCTTTCAAAATAGCATCCTCTAAACTTAAAGAATCAGACTTGAATTTTGGCACCTCCACAAACCATGGTGGTAGACCAACTATCAAATGATAATACAATGCTCCCACGGAGAAAATATCACTTTGAACAGAAAAGACTTTGTTGAAAATTTCGTTGGCTGAATAGAAAGGATTAAGGCCGTGGTTGTTGAATTCCTTATTGGATTGGTTCAAAAATCTTGAATATCCAAAATCAATAATTTTTGGAACTGCTACCTGTCCCGACAAATCCAACATTACATTCATATTAGTAATATCATTATGGATGGTTGGGTTTTGTAGGTTATGTAAATAGTTGAGGCCGTTAAGTACACCCAGAATAATTGTCTTCGCTTCATAGGGATTAATAATTTGCTCCCGTTTTAGTTTTTCAGCTAGGGTTTCACCGCTTATGTAGTATAAAATTGCAAACGCATATTTTTGGCTCCTCAACACAAGATCTCCGTTATCAATGAGTTTAACAACGTTGGGATGCTTTGTCTTTTTTAGAATTTCAATTTCCAGTATATCACCATTTCTGTCAAATTGCGTTGGATGCAATTTGGAGTATGCAAAAAGTTTTAGAAGTCTTATCTGTCCTTTATTGTCTTTTACGCGATAACTTTCAGCATAATCTCCTTTCTTTAAAAAAAAAACCACAGTAAACTTGTCATCAATAATTTGACCTTTGTATAAGGTAGGTGTATTTTCTTTGTTCATGTGTTTTAGTTTATTGTTTAAGCCATTGGCATCTCAAATCGCTACGTAAAAAAACCTCACAACTCTCATAGGATATAACTGTCAATAGCCACATGAATATAGCAAACCATAATTGCTAAAATCTTTGTATTCGTGGCAATTAACGTACGTTTGGATATACAATTCACTCTCATTCCAATTAACCCTCAACCAAACAACGATTATTACAACCAGCTTTACCACAAGAAGGACAGGACGTATTGGGGTCGCCGTCAATGATTAAGTCTATTAGCGAAATTACAATTGGATGTAAATCGTCTGAATTTGGATTTTCTCCAATTTTTTGCAATCCTCTGTTCAACAAGGTTCTAGCCTGATTTTTATCTTTCCATCTAATCGACTCGAAATCTTCATTGTGACTTCTAATAAACCCAATTAATTGGTAGACCAAAGTTAATTTAAAAAACAAAGTCGTTATCTCCTCTAACAGAGCGTTTCCAAGCTTAACATCTTGCTTTTTTATTACTTCTTCTAATTGAACTTTAACCTGATTAGTAATTTGTGTAGTTTTATCATTCCCAAAGTCTGAGTTTGCTTTTTCAAGGCGGTAGAACTCTTTCTTCAGTTCAATCTCTAAATTGGGCCACTCATTTTTGTTTTCAATTTCATCTATGACTTTGGCTACTTTTTGCAATTCAGAACGTGCTTCTAATCTACCCGCCTCCGTCTTCTTATTGTCGAAAATCATTTTTACCCTGTCAAAATCTTTCTGGATTTCATCTTTGTTCGCAAAATCTAAACTATCTAGTGTATTTTCAGTTTCTTTAATTTGTTGATCTAACCAATTTTCAGAAATTCCCGATTCATGAGTATTTACTTCAAATGACATTTCAAAGTCAATATCTATGAAATTCACTTTCCCATTCATTAAATTTGAACGGTCAATATCTATAATTAAATTAGCTATGCTGTTTTCAGCCAGTAAAACCGGAAGATCATTCCCCGTAATCCGAATTGTAGAAACGTGATTATTCAAAATTGCTTTTGTATATGGCTCACCCTGGTAAATTGGAATGTCAAAAAAGTCGTCCATTCCGGGACGGATTTGTCTTCTTATTTTAAGGTCGTTCATCACTCCTGTTGCGGGCAAAGTTTTATTTTTTTCTAAACCAACAAGGGGTTTAATAATTTTCTTCCTTGTTAACTTGTCAACAACTTCAATGCAGATAAAGTGTGGAAGCGGTGCACCACCAGCAACCGTACCTTCTTTAATTGAAAAACTCTTTGGTTCGCACTCAAGTCTATCTCCCTTTTCATCATAAAGTTGAACAGAAAATACATTATTTTCGTTTTCAACAAGAGTCAATTCAATAACTTCTCCGATATTGTTTAGCTCAACTTTCTCACTCTTAAACGCATCATCACTTCGAGAAATTTCAGCAAACACAATTTTGTCTGTTTCTTTTGTCTTGATGGTCACGAATGTTTCGGCGCCAACCACCATAGATTCGTAATCGATGTGTAATTGCACTTTTGAAAAATCAACTTCACCTTCCACTGGGTTGTTGATTGAAGATGCATAGATAGCTGCACCTTTAGCAACTACAGTCATTGGGTCAATACTTGTATTGGGCTTTCTTATCTGTTTTTCCAACATTTCTCTTACTACAGGTGACAAAGTCGGACCACCAACAAGAATCAACTCATCTAATGAACTCCCAGAAAGATTGTTCCTATTTAAAAGAACCAAGCAGTAATCAATTGCTTTTTGAATGAATGGTGCAATTATCTCTTTTAATTCTAAACGTGAAATTGTTAAATCAATTTCAAATTCATCTCCATTATCATCCTCACCATATTCGTCATATAGATTTGTTAAAATTGAATATTCTTCTTTGTAAGATAGTTGGTTTTTTGTTTCTTCCGCAAGTGGTTTCCACATTTCTTTAAATGCGTTGAATTTTTCAGCATCTTCAAGTATCGAATCTATGGAATATTTATTTCGCAAATAAGGAATAAAAACATTTTCAACAATTGCTTCATCTAGGTTTTTACCACCTAAAAAATTGTCACCCTCCGTGTCTATTACTTTTATAATACCATCTTCAACTTTCACCAAAGCAGAATCGAAAGTACCACCACCAAAATCAAACACTAACCAATAGCCATTTTTATTTGATGTTTCTAAACCATATGCTATTGCGGCGGCATAAGGTTCTTGCACCATTTCTACATATTCTAATCCCGCCAATTCTGCTGCTTTTTTAGTTGCATTAATCTGATTCAATTCGAACGCTGCAGGAATAGTTATTATGGCTGATTTTACATTTTCATCATCCACATAAGATTTCAGTGTTTTCAATACTTCAGATGATAAATCCTCTGAAGACAATTCCGTGCCCCCGTCAGTTTTATACTTGATGGAATTACCTATCGTGCGTTTGAATTCAATGAAAATATTTGAAACAAAATCAGGATTTATAGACGACTTCTTTTTGTCTTTTAAAAGTTGGTTGAAGGCTTTGTCACCCACCAAATATCCCTTTTTTGTAACCATGACACACGAAGGCATAGTTTCTCTTCGCGTGTCTGTTCTATACACTTTTAATTTTCCATTGTCATAAACTGCTATTGCCGAGTTGGTAGTACCCAAGTCAATGCCGAAATCAATTTTTAATCTAGCCATTATTGTATTTTTTTATTCGTTAAATGCTACTGTTACTTTTGCCGTTTGAATTACTTTACCTGCGTAATTAACTTGTGGTTTGACAATTCTTTTAATGATTTGCTTACCGGATTCAATAGATTCATCGAACTCAAGTGTTGCAACCATATTCATTCCTGAATTATAATTCACGCCTATGAGTTGCGGAATTTCGTAGCCGTAGGCTTTCAGGTTATCAAGAATGGATTCAGAGTATTTTTTTAATTGTTTATATCCTTTAATTTCTTTGTCCATTACGTCAAGGTTCATGAGAATTCTTGTTACTTCATCAGCTACTTTCAAAACTAAGGAATGATCTTTTTCACCATTTTCAGTTTTTACCGGTTCCGTTTCCTTGATTTTGAGCTGGGAATTGATGATGTCTAATAATTGAGCATCTAATTTCAAACTTTCTTCTTCTAAAGATTTCTTGGTATTTCTAATTTGGGTTTCAACATTCGTTTGATTAGAAGCAATGCGTCTACCCAATAACCAATAGACTAATCCGCCGATTAAAAGTGTTACCAGCGTTCCAATAATCCAATACAGTCTATTCTTTTCAACATCGTCACCTAATTGTAATATTTGATTATTTGCAAACCTTTCAGTCTGTTGAATTTTTACACCAAGTTTACTTGCAGAATTAAAAATTGTCACACTATCTTTAAAATTTTGATTTTCAACACGAATAATGCTTTCATCTATTGATGCAATCCGAGAATTTAAATTTGTTATTTCTGATTGCAAATTATTGTTTTCAAGTTGGAGCAATTTAACTTTCTCCGTTAACGAATTTGTTCTTTTATCTAAATCTTCAATCGAAACTTGTGCATGGACACAAACCGCTGAAAACATTACGATTAAGAAGTTTACCTTTCTTTTCATATTTAATATTTTGCTTTTTTAATTTGAGATTTCAACTCAGTTATTATTGTTTGTTGTTTAGCCAACTGTGATACTTTCTCACTTTCCGATCTTATCAACAAAATGTCAATTTGTTTTTGTTTGTTCTCAATTTGTAGCTCTCTATCGGATTGACTCCTTAAAAATTGCCATTCTTTAATTTTTTTCATTTCATTTCTAGCGGTTCTTAATTCTGAACTCAGAAATTCAATATCATTTAATTCCCTCAGTTTTTGTTCCGCTGAAATAAGTTCTTTTTCCAACCTCTCTGAAGGTGCCAAATCTACAGTAAATTCTTTGCTATGAATCATGAATTCATCGACATAAACTTCTATACGATGTTTCCCCAAATCAAAAGTTGATTTTTTATCACTACCCCAACCTAATAAATTAATTTTTGATGTTAATGAATTTATCTGAACAGTTTCTGTGTAGGAATAACCATCAGGAGATGTATTTTTATTCTGAGATAATTTGCCATCAGGTTTGATATATTTCACACAGAAAACAACCTTTTTCTCCTCCAATGCCTGCACAACGATACTTAAACCAATAAACCTCACAAACTTTGTGTATAATGGTTTGTCGTCCGTATTTGTAACAACTGAAGAAACTATTTTGAAGGGTAGTTTTGGTGGTATTTTTTTATAATTGTTGATAATTGATGTTATTTTAGATTTTTTTATAGATGTCGTTTTTAACCAATTAACCAACTCTAAAAACTCCTTTTTTTGTTCCTCATTTTTGCTGTGTTTTATTTTCTCTAAATTACTATCAGACAATAAGTCAATCATCATTTCATCCACTTTATCCCACTGTATTGAATTACTGATCATTTCTTCTATAGTCCAATAGTTAATAGTTTTTCTACCTAACAACACATCTACAGATTGTTCTAATTTTGCTACTTCGTCTCTAATATTTTTTTCATTATCCAAGTATAATTTTTTAATTGACCGCAAAAAGACTATAGTCTCTGAAAGTACCTGGTCTTTCATTTCTTCCAATGTCTTTAAATGGTCTTTTGCTCTATCCTTGGTTAATTTACCAACTGCGATGGACTCCGCTGTTTTGTTTAATTGCATTGCTACTTCAATGCAAGCATCGTCATTATGCTTCTCTCTACTTTCATTGAAATAATCAATTCCACACTGCATTATTTCTTTGGCAACATTATCGGCAACCATCTTGAATTTTAAGTTTTCAGACCCTAAAATTGATTTTAGTTGTTCTAAAAGCTCATTAGTCTCATTATGCAATTGTTTTCCAAATTTATCGGCATCTATTTTTGATCTATTTCTTTTTTGCTTCGTATTTTCGATTGCGGCCTCAATATTTTTTAAAGGCTCTTCTGCAAATTTATCTGCCAAATATTTCTGTGATTTTTCATTGCAATGTTCAAATAATTCAATAACCTCAGCAATTGGGAATTTTGATTTAAATTCATTTAATAGAATATCTAGAACGATTTCACACTGCTTCTCATGGTCAATAATAAACGCTTCACCCGCAACCAACTTTACAAAGTTTTTAAAATGTGTCGATTCTATAAGCTTAAGTTTGGCTTCAATACCCTCTTTAATATCATTTTTCCTTATCCCAATTAATTTCAAAGTACCAATATTATTAAAGCATGAGAAGTTTTTTAAACTCACTGCTTTATCCAGTGTTACCTTTTCCCAGATTTCAATTGCTTTATCTTTATCCCCTTTTTGCAGATATGAAATAGCCGCTTCATCGAATGAATTGGTATTCAAAAACCAAAATAAAGAATTGACAAGTATCTCATTTGATTGCTGAATTGCGGAAAATGACTTTTCAATGTTACTTTGATCTCTTTCAATAGTCAGTAAAGAGGGAAAATCGAAGTCTGAGGATATTTGTTTGCCAACCTTAGCATATGCAATGATTTTATTTTTTCTACTCTGAATATCTTTGGCCGTGGCATTTGAAAGTACACCAACTATTCTAAATGGATTTTCCTGAATTATTTTCATTTACGGGATTATTGTCTTTTTTGTCACTCTGTATCAAGTATGATATGTAGAGTCGCTTTACATCTGTCATCAATTGATTTTAAATTTGATACTCCTCACACAGCATCAGCAGCCTCGTTACAAATCAACCTATTGTGTATAAACCAGTTATATAAACTATTCATTAAATTCGGTTTCTGATATATTCTGTGAATTAAACGAATTCGAAGTACCAGTAGAAATCACATCAAGTTGAAGTTTAAAACTAGGCACGCTATAACCGCCATCAGTATATTGAAGGTTATAATCCAAAACATCTTGGCCCTTTTCGTAGAGTTGATTACTGGTAAATTTACCAATACACTTCCCATTTTCAGATTTTGAAACCCAGTGCTTTCCGTAGGCTATTTTCAAATAATATCTTCCCTCAGGTATGTTTCTAATATTATAAGTAGATCCGCTGTTGATAAAAACATACCTAATACACTTTTCACTGTTTATATCCATCACTTTAATGGAAACATCGGTACCGCCGCCAACACTTACCTCTAAATAATTACTAACACTACCACGTTTGGGTTTGAAATTGTAACATGCTGGCAACTGTCCATTTTGGATTGACTTCTCTTCCCATCCTTCCAATAACAATCGATCAGTTTCCGACAGTTCAACCTGAGTTGTATTTGATGCTGTATCTGGATCAACAAAGGTTTCGTTCAAATCACCATTTCCAGGATTCGGCAACTGAGATTCAGATTCATTACTCGAGCAACCCACAAAAAACAAGCTCGTTAAAACAGTAATTAATAGGACGCTGACAATACGCTTCATGATATAATTCATAACATTTTCCTATTTGACAATTCTATCAAAATTCTCGCATCTTGCATCACAGGGACATTATCTCGGTGAAAAAAACCATTCGGCACTTTATTGGAAGTCTTCAAACTATATGAATTTATGTATATTTTAGCTAGTTTCTTATTGCCAATTGAATAAACATTGGCAATGTAATTTAATTATTCAATAATCGCAAGACGAAACACCATATATTTTCCGGGAGAATTATATTTTTATTCCATTAAGAGGCTATTGAAAAGAAATAGACCTTATACATTGCCCCTGATTTTCCTCAATCACTATCTATATTCCAAGTATCTTTGAACTCTAGGCCGTCAAAATTTTAAGATCGACGAAAAATCATGACATTCAACGTATTACCTCAAAATTTTAACTCCCCAGTTTCTGGCCGTATTTCCTGCTCTTCCATAACGCCAGATTGATCCACTCTCGTTGCATCCTTGGACCCGATTTTTCTGTTCTTATAAATCAAAAATGCAATAAATGATAAAATCGCTATCCATTTCAAGGCTTGTAAACTGCCGAGTTTAACCCGTAACGTCATCCCTATAACTGTTCTTACTAAATACAAATTCGAAAACAGAATCCTTATCGATTGAATTCTGATTCTGAAATTGCATCGGTGTCAAAATGATTACCTGCAGATTGCGCAACACTTAAAGAAAGCCTAAATGATGGAAAAGATGTAACGTTGTATTCCTTTCCATATTCGTATTTCTTCGAATAACTCCTTCTGAAGTCCAATTCTTCCTCCCCAGTTTGATATTGCGCGTTGTTCATAAATTTGACATAGCAATTTCCTGAATAAATCTTTTTACGATAATCATTTCCGTATGCAATTTTCAAATGGCAAACGCCTTCAGGAATAAATTCCATCGCATAACTTTCCCCTGACCTTATGTACGCGATTCTAATACAAACATCGTAGGAGTTGTATAGTTTTACGATACAATCTGTCCCCCCATTTACATCAATTTGGAGTTTATTCTTCATTGAATATTCGTACTGTGGATCGATGTTAGAACATTCCGGCGTACTACCCGTATAGCTGCTGGTTGGATTCCAACCTTCAGTGCTATTAATCTTTAGGTACTGACCAACAATCCACCCGCCATACAAATAATATCCATTTGCATCTGCAATTTCAACTGGATACCAAAGACGCTGTTTTTCATCTGTTTCAATCTTCCCAACAATTTCCACTTTACTACCTTTCCTAAGAGTGCAAACGGTATCGAAGGTAACACTGGGACCAGTACGTACATTTACTGTTGGACTAATCACATAAGCTGTTATTGGAGATTGTGAAAACACTAGCTTAGTGCTTAACATCACAAATACGATAGTAATTAATTTCGCAACCCTTGATTTTGAATATGAAGCCATTTGATTTGACATGTTTAAATGATTTAAATTGCTAAGTTGTTATACTTTCAATTGCTTTGTCTTTTGTTTTACAAAAACTGAATTTATTGATTCTTTATCGATATGTTTTAAAACCCTTGATCAGAGTTCCAAGAAAAGAAATAGTGTAAACAATCATGGCAAATGTCAGGTATTCTGGAAAATAGTTTGACATTGCTATGTAGGTACCATAAACAATTCCGGACCATATGATTGGTGCTATAATGTTAATTCCATCTTTGTTCCCTGATTCAGCGGCCTTTTCATTCTTGCCAAATAGAAATGGAAATACAATATTTGCTGCACTAAATGAACCAACGAACAAGGAAACCAACGTAACTAATGTGTATTTGAACAAGAATAACATATATTAACTTGTTTGAGAAGAAATTTGAAGAAATTCATCAATAGCAGTAGGAATATCTTTGTATGTTTCAACAAACATGGTCAACATATCAATGTATGCATGAACATTGAGCTTGCTATATCCCAATTTTTCAGAAAGCTGATAACAATAATTCAATTCGTTAATATCAATTTTACCATCTACAAACATCATAGCTACTAAA
>Ga0315903_10009418_pt1 | contig 11814 bp, 8 predicted proteins | sample LakEriMetagenome_7_FD_203524 | JGI IMG/M metagenome (GOLD analysis project Ga0315903, IMG submission 203524) | Freshwater fungal communities from buoy surface, Lake Erie, Ohio, United States - Buoy 2 MA119 | ecosystem: Environmental > Aquatic > Freshwater > Lake | place: USA: Lake Erie, Ohio...
GCACACGGCTCAGACGACCGTGACTCGCTAGCAGGATTCCTTCGAAAGAGACAGCACGACATGACTTCCTACGGCACGCTGTGTGACGATTTTTACTCGAATGTGACGTTGCAAACGGAGATGGATTTGCCGACGGGCCGTGAAGCGGTGTTGCATTTCTTTGAGCAGCTTCAAAGGCGTTTTCCCAAGCTTTCTCATTTTTATCAACGCGAGCGTGGTGAGTTTATTCTCGAGGAGGAGAAGCAAGAGGGATCGTACCGTTGGGTGGCAGCCGAATTGCGTCGCGTCAGTAGCGGTTATGTCAATCCGGGTTCGGTTCATGATGCCCTCGAGCAGCACTGCCAGGTGCTTGAACTGGCCCCTTACATGCTCTCAGTCAGTCGGCTCGATTGCGAAGCGATCAGTTTGATGTATGGTTTTGATTTTACCTATCGAGGGAACCACAACCAACTCCTATGCGATGCTTTGGGGCTACCTGTTGCGTTTGAGTCCATTACGCAGCGGCCCGGATCTCAAGTGATGTGTTATGAGCCGGTCATCCAAATCTCGTTGGACGATACGTTTAGCACCCATGCAAGGATCAATTTTGAGCCTCGCAACGGATCGCTTCAGACCAAGGGACCGGAGTTTTCAGAAGAGTTGCTGAGTGTTTATGTAACGATCCGTAGGTTTGATTCGTTGACACCTGAAGAGACCTTTGTCGGTGAGATGCATCGCCTTGAAAAACTCATGCAGGAGTTGATGGAAACGCACGTCGTCGAGAATATTCTCAAGCCGCTTCAAAGTTGCATCGCGATCCGCTAGGAACCTTGAGTGCCGATGCTCAGTGCCTAGCATTTTGGGACACTTCGTTATATCTTGCGTACGTCACATAGAATGTGACTACGAGTTTGGGCAAACGCGCTGGATCTTAAGTTTTTTTTCGACAGCTTCGAATGCCGATAGCTTTCGATGGAGTACATCGACTTTTTCGATGTCTTCGATTCGCTCTGCAATCTTGAGCATCCTCAAGATCATCGCTCGAAATGTCGCTCGATCCTTAGAAGTCGCCTCAGGTTGCGTCGCGAAATACTCCAATCCAGAAAAGGCCTGCTCGAATTGCTCTAAAGCTTCGACGAAACGATCATCCTTGAAGTACAAGTTTCCTAAATGCTCCGAAAGCTCTGCACGATGACGCAACCAAATCGGATCATTTGGAATGGATCGCTGAATCTCCACCGCAAGTGGCAATGCCTCTTCAAAGATTGAAATCATCGCCTTATTGTCTCCAAATCCTTCTTCGAAATGCCCTAGCTGATGAAGCGACGAAGCAAGTTCCATTTTCTGAGGTAGATGATCCGGCTGTTTTGCATACAGCCGACGATTGACTTCAACCCATTTTCGGTAGGATGCAACACCCGACTGAAATTCATTGCGACGCATCAGAAGATCAGAGATTGCCAAGTGACTATGACCGACCACCTTTTGAAACTCGCTCACCGTTGGATATCTCTGTGAAAGTGACTCACGAATACGCAGCGCCCGTGTATGATACTCGACCGCCTCGTGGAGGTTAACCGATCTCTGGGCGACGATCCCTAAGTTGAACAGTGTCGCTGCATGCTGATGCTCTTGATCGTAGTCGTCTTCTTTCTTACCCGTCGCGTTCGACTCATGCTCCTTGAGCAACTGCATAAGCTTAGATTTCGCCTGCTCTAAATCTCCTGCCCTAAGATCCAGCAGCGCGGAATCATTGAGTACTTCCTTTTTTAGTTTGATGTACTGCCTATCCTCGGGGAAACGTTCGCATAGTCTCCCTGAACGCTCCATCGCATCTTTCGCGATTTTTATCGCATCGGGCAAGTCTTTTTGCGACACCAACTTTCGAGTCAACTCGATCTTATGTTCGATCAGGAGCACTTCGAACTTTGGGTCTAAATCCTTGCTTGTTGAAATCGAACTTGCGATCTCCTCAAAAGATTTATCGAACTTGCTCGAAGCCTCAGGATCACCTCGATTCGCATGGATCCTTGCGAGAGTTTTCATTGTTAGTGCACGGCGGTAAAGCCAACTGTCGTCAATGATTGGTAAGGTTGTGATAAATCGATCGGTATCCTGCAAAACCTGTTCGAGGTTGCTTAGCGCGGAATTCCAATCTCCACCATCGAATTGCAGATTTGATAACTCCAAGCGAGAGTCGACGTAATGGGCCATGGCTTCCGGGGACTGCTTTTCATTCTGACGATAAGAATCCGAGAGCTTTTGATAGTACTCCATGGGACGCTTGAGCAGGTTTCGCTTAAGCTCCTGGAAGTCCTCTGAGAATCGAAGTTGTGGGTGATGAGCAACTTCTCTCCAAAATGTGTCGATCGCTTGGGTTGCAAGTTCTTCGCGATTGTTGGCGAATTCCGCCCATTCGACTGCCAACTGCTTTTGCCTGGATTCCTGTCGAAGTGCTTCCTGGAGATCTGCCGACTTTTTGCTCAAGTCGAAATTGTATCGGTAGGTGATCCACGAGTATCCTACGGTTCCAGCGAGTGTTAGCAGAGTTGCGACAGCCAAGGTCATGACACTCGCGATGTTCCTCTTGACCATACGAGCGGCCCGATAACGCCAAGGTTCCCTCCAAGCTTGCGTGGGTTCATCGCTTAGGTATCTATTCAAGTCCTCTGCGAGCTCATTCGCACTTGCATACCGCAGCGCAGGATCGATTGCTGTTGCCTTTCTGCAAATGGCTTCTAAGGCTGGATGGATGCTCGGGTTGATTTGGCGAAGCTGCTCGACCAAGTTGTTGGCAACTGCCGCATGCATTTTCTCCGGAGTATGTTTTTGGGATTGGGTAAAAGGAGAGCTACCAACGCAAATGTGATAAAGGATCAACCCAAGCGAATAAATGTCTGAACGAGCGTCTGCCGATAGTGGATGATCGAGGCACTCAGGAGCTACAAATCCTGGAGTTCCTTCAAGGAACGCATCTGGCGATTCTAAGGCACGTGCTGGTTCACTCGCCGCGGGTTCTGAGAGATCCAGTGCAAGCCCCCAGTCGAGTACAAACGTTTCTCCAAACGGACCGACCATAATGTTCGCGGGCTTGAGATCCCGGTGAATGACTTTCGCATGATGTGCGAAAGCTATCGTTTTGCAAACAGAGACTAAACATAGAAGCAAATCGTGAAAGCGGAGCCTTTGAGTCGTTTCAGGATGTCCTTCACCCGAGTGGAATTCGTAGATTGCTTCATGCAGTGTCTTGGATCCTTGGCCAGAGATCCAACGCATCGCATAAAAGGGGCGACCGTCGGCGTGGGTGCCTTTGCTGTAGACGGGTAGAATCCCAGGGTGTTCAAGCTTGGCTGTGATCCGTGATTCTCTCAAAAAACGTTCTCGGATCCGAGGGTCGTTTGCAGCCTCAGGTAGGATCTCCTTAATGGCGACTTGTCGATCGAAATCATGATCGATTGCGACCCAGATTTTTCCCATGCCACCTTCAGAAACCGGTTCGAGCGGTTCGTATCGTGCGCTAATCGACGCGGCCGAGATCCATGGTGACGATGAACCTTTCGATTGCTGTAATTCCTCGAGTAGCTCTTTTGTTTCAGCCAGCGCCGTTTCTCGATCTTGCCCGACTAAATCTGGATAGAGATTATCTAGTTCGATCTTTTGGCCCTGTGCAACTGCCTGCTCGATCCGTTCAAACTCCATGGAGATGCGACGGAGCAGTTCTTTGTTCATGCCTCGGACGCCTCTTTCCAGATTTCAAAGATCAAGTTCAGTCGTAGTGCGACGGTTTTGCGAGTCCAACCCAATTCGTCAGCGATCCTGGTGTTGCTGTACCCTTTGATTTTGAGAATCGCAAGTTCACGTAGTCGTTGGCCTTGATGTTCGTTATCCAAAAGACTCAGGCAATATTCAAGTTCCTCATCGAATCTTAGGTCATCAAACGAGTTGTCGATCACCGATCGATCAGTGATGCCAGAGTATTCGATAGGCTTACGGTAGACAAAGTCCTTCTTTGCGGAATTGATTGATTTTCGAAGTCCAATCAATGTTAAGAGCTTCCACAGTTGGAATCGTCCATTGAGGCGGTGGAATTTTTCCTGGCTCAAACCATCGTGAAAAGCGATAAAAACATTGTGAGCGATTTCTTCGGGGTCGCCAGGTTCAAATCCCGGCTTGCCAGCAAGTTTCTCCAGGTGGCGGACAAGCGACTTGTAGTAACGATGCCAAAGCCACTCGAAGGCAAAGTCATCTCCAGTCTGGGCGCGACGGATGTTGCCGGTAACAGAGCCTGTGGGGATTGGATGAAGCATAGAGACAAAGAAGTACGAGTCGACAGAACAGACCATGGTTGGAAAGAATGGCATAGTCTAGTCGGTAGATGTCAAAAACGCAAAACAAGTCGGCAGCCGATTGCATCCAGGGCGAAAGCTACCATTCGCGATGAAGTCCAAAAGACAGGCAGCGCAATGCTACCTTGTCTTTGTGGACACAAAGAATAGGCTCGCTCGCAGAGCGGTTAGGCTTTGATTTTTCGGCGTTTGTGATAAGCAAGGCCCAATGCACCGAGGCCAAAGATTGCCATTGAGGTTGGCTCGGGAACGGCACCGCCGCTTGCTGTCTGAAGAGAAACGCTTGCAAATCCCGAGCCGCTGTATGAACTCCCTAGCGACATCGTTACGCTGTTTGCGGCCGCTGCCTCCAGAAGTGTTTGATAGCCACTGCTCAGGCTGGCGTAGCTAATATGCGTTCCATTTCCGGTGATTTGAAGATTTCGGTTTGTGCCGCTGGAGGCATCAGCAAATAGATAGAGACTCATATCTCCTGATTGACCGACACTGAAAAAGGAACTGAATACAAGGCCAGGTGGAGTTGTTGTTAGAGAAAGAGCCGACGCGACAGAGACTTGTTGACTACTCGTTACTAAACCAGGCGTCTTCCATTCCACGTTATAACTACCTGAATGAGAGATTGTTCCGCTGTCGGAACCTGTGAACCACAATTCCTTTTGGACTGGATCCACTTTCAGAATCATGCCAGCATTTGCTGGTTGAACCAACATCGAAAAAAGTAAGCCATACCAAACCAACGCTGCACTTCGAAGGCAAAGCGACACACACGACATCTTACTCACCTATACCATTAAATGGGGATCGAACATTTCGCCCTCCTGACAACTGCTCCTCTACCTATAAAGTCAATCGTCGACCGGGGTGCTGCGCCCTACGGTCACAAAAATGGGGAAAAAATTATCTGGTTATTCAGGTGTTTTTGTGGGTGGCTCGGAGTGTATTTTATTCAATGAGCCTACCACTGGCTTTATGCCAGTGGAGGCATAACTTACAGCTACAGGTGCATAAGACGCGTGATCGTGGCCTCCTTGCCCTGGCTGGTCTTCCCGCCAACTGGCGGGAAGACCAGCCAGGGTAAGGAGCTAGTTAGATTCTCTCCTTTTGTAGCCGCAAGTCATTGCCCCACCGGCGTGAAGCCGGGTGGTGGCCCATGACGTTTTACCCACAATAATTCCCGAAGAACCAATTATTTGCTCTCGAAGGCACCGCGGGGTTGGCCCGTCGAACGGAGTCGATTTCCAACTGGGATTGTTCCCATTTTTGTCTCACTTGGGAGATTTTCGGGTTTTGTTTTCGCTCAGAGCGCAGAGGGGCACCTGAGATTTGACTTTAGAGATAGAGGGAATGCATTTCCGCGAAGGATCGCTGCGAATGATACACGATTAGATTACGGAGAAGCAATCTATGGGATTCGTTAAGAGTTTCTTGATCCTGTTGGCAACAGTGTCAAGTTCGTTGGTAGCCAGTGCGGCTGCTATTCCAAGCTTTCAGGTCGGGGGAACGACGAGTAGTTCGAACTGGAGCCTAGCTTTGGTAGCAGCGCCTGATAATTTGTATGTTGCTGTAACCTTCGATCCGGCCACCTGGACCGTTTCGCAACTCTATGACGCTGGAAATAGCGGATTGGGATTGGGCGACTCTATCACGTTCGCCGGAGGTAGTGTAACGGCAGTTTTGAACTATGATGGATCCTACTATCTGAATTTCGTTAAGAAGGATTTAGCAATTTTCACTACAGCAGAAGGAACATTTTCCTTCGATAGCCAGTACCTTGGTTTGTACCCATATTATAACAAAAATGAAAATGTGTATTTCTTTGATCCATCTAATCCCGCCTACAGCATCTCAGATTCGGAATTGGTCGCTTATGCCACCGGAACAATCAACGGCCCAGGCGGGTCACGATCAGCGGATCTTATGATTTTTGCAAATCTTTTTGGTGGTGCAACACAATTTGATTTTGGTAATGTAGCTTGGGCGATCTATGCACCAGCAGTTCTTCCCGTTCTTCCTGCTCAAGTACCTGAACCGACTTCGATGGCAATCTTCGGTCTTGGTGCACGAGGTATTGCTTTTCGCGCTCGACGTAAGGCCAAGGCTTAGCCGAGGACTTCATTTCACGTCTTTCAAAAAACGCTGGCCTCGCGATTTTCTGAAACCGCAGGCCAACGAGGGTGGTGCTTTGGGTTATTGGAAAATGTTTACTGACTTGACCGGTTGCTCTGGCCGAACTAACTCAACGTCCAAGTCCTTCGACAAACTCTTGGACAGCAGTCAGGTACGCTCGGATGTTCGCTTGGAAGATTGTGTTGTGATTGCCATTGGGAAACTGCACCAGCCGTTTCTGATTTGAACTCGCCCACTGGTCGTTGCGCTGAGCATGCGACAGATCGATCAAGCCATCATGCTCAGCATGTAGGATCAGTAAGGGATTGAAGTAGTTTGAAAGTTTCAATTCGTGATTGAAGTACTTGGCTGCCTCGGCCCGAACCTCCGATTCGCTGATTCCCGAAGACTGAAGATCCGCATAATTCAGGAACCTTTCACAAGGATCCGCAATCCCGCTCTCGATAATCAACCCAGCCAAGTTCGGCTGCCGATACGCCAACTCAATTGCATACAATGAGCCAATCGATCGACCGAAGACCACTGTATTCTCGGGCCGAATTCCTGCGGCTTGCAAGACACCTTCACCATCATCGAGCATCGCGACCAATTTGGCTTGGCCTGACGATCCACCATAGCCTCGATACTCGATGAATAGTTGGTTGAGCCCCATGTCTTGAAAAAGATCTGCAAAGAACGGTACATAGTCCGAAACTGCCTCACCATTTCCGTGAAAGTGGACCAGGGTCAGTCCATGATCGCTGGTGACCCGGTGATAGCAAGCCAACTCGATGGAATTGACATGGACCCAGTAGGGTTTTTTCAGTTTTCGATCCTGTGGGAATAGGTACTTGCCACTGATCGCATGCATATCGAGTAAGCTGGTCATGTTCTTTGAGTGCTCGCTTTGTAAGGCTGTTTCACTGACTTATTTCAGAGAATGGTATCTCTCTTTCATCGGTTCTGAATGGCCCGGCTGGATAATTCCGTTCCTTGCCAGGGTCGGATTGTAGTTCGGGACGGCCATCGTATTCTCAAAAAATGGGTACTGCGGACCGCCCGATGCTCGCGCTATGAGGCTCAAGGCTCCGCGGTCTTCTTTGCATCTTGGCGTGAGACATTCGTGTTGCGCATGGACATTCGAAGTTTCAGCATCGTTGACGAACAGAAAGCCGTGACCATCGTATTCAGTCCGCTGGAAGCGTATAAGTAAAAAAATGCATGATGCCTCGGAGGAGCACACCGGTAGCCAACTCCGAATCAAGTAGCGTCTCGTACACACACCTAGAACGCAAAGCGCACAAGTTCGTTTAAAACAGTCAAAAAAACGGATCGAAACGTAAAATTCAATCGCTTTTTCCCTGCCTCATCAAGATCCGCTTTGTTCAATCAATCAAAGCAATCGGCATCGACCTGCGACTCGTTACGGTAAGGCCTTACTATCTTGCGAGGCTACTCCATCAGCGTTCATGAGTGTTCATTAGCGGTCGGCGTGTGCGTCAGGCTGGAAACCCAAACAGCCAAGAGAGTGGAGAGTAGTAGGTAGATATCACTTCGATTTTGATCGCTCCCAAACGTAATCAAAATTGCTACGACCATCGCCTCAGAGTCGCGGTTTTTCACCTGGGTCGGTCAACATCCGCACTGCATCTGGGCCTCCCACGCTCGACAATCTATGGTTGGAAATGATCACCGGTATAGAGACCTGGGAGGAGTGATCGAGCCCATAACGGTTTGAATCAACCAGACGACTGCTTCTGGGGTTTTCCCCTTACAGTAAAGCTCAAGAAAGATGTATGCGAAGCGACGAGCCTTGGCCACGTCGCTGACCATGTCCTCGGGTCCGAGCGACTCAAGGAGAACCGGAAAACTCCAGTCGTTGGTAAAACCCAATCCGCAGTAGAACGCATCGCCCAAGACCAGCACCGGCTTGCCACGTATCGCCGCCTCGAGCCCCGACTGTGAATTGATGGTCGCAACGCAATGCGCTTGTTGAATCAAAGCATAAGTATTGCATTCGTTTTGGTAATCGATTCTCACATGGCTGTCCTGAAGAAACTCTTGAAACAAATCCGAACCCTGTATCTTTCGCCAAGTCATCCGGTCGTAGGGCTGAAGGGTTCCCGGGGCCAGCCCCTGATCCTCTTTGGGATGCAACTTGACGACCAAATCCAACCCATGGCGCTGGGACCACCGGTAGGTTTTCAAGAGCGGTTCCAATGGATTTCTCCAATTCCCAAGTCCAAACACCAGCGAGCTGTCGGTGTAAACTTGGCCTAGAAAAAGGCAATAAGGCCTTCCGCTGATGGTTTTGAGAATAGCATTGCCTGAGCTTTCGATCGTCGAATTTTCGCTAGACGCATCTTCGGCAGGAGTCGTATGCTGCAACGATTTGAGTGCCGCTGTGTTCGTGATCAAGCTCTCGATGTAGGCCTCGACCTTGCTCGGTTCGACGAATTCGGAATATCGCCAATAGTAGTTTTTCGCCAAATTACGATTGGGGGTAATCCCCGAGACGCTATCCCAGACCAACCGATCCGAAAGCATGGTGTTCTCGAGTGCCAAAGTGCCGATCCGCTGGCGAATGGCCGCCGCTCGGATGAACGCATTGGTCGGCTCAAACCCTTGGACAATAACCGCAGCGTCGATCCGGCCTTGGATCTGAGTTGCGATGCGATCGATCTGTTTTTGGAAGCTATCTCCATGTCGATCGATGAAATTGATCCGTTCTGCAGCAGGGATATCCTGCCAATGCTCGGTGGTCACCAAACTCATGAAGTAACGAAGGTAGTCTGGGCACTGAGGCTCCGAATCGATCGGACGATTGGTTTTCTGCAGAGGGGATGCCGCTAGGTCCATCAAATCCACTTCCATCGATTCGCATCGAATGCCATCCTTTTTGAGCAATGCGCGAACCTGATCGAAATCGATATTCAACCACGTCCCGGTTTGTCCCGGTAAAAGGATGGTCCTATCGCGCATTCTCAACTCCTAAAGGTTACGACCCCTGTTCGGTCAAGAACGATGGATCATCGCAACAAGTTCCGCCCATCGCCGATCAGATTTTCCGAAACAGTATAGATCGACCTTCGACCCAGTCGAATTGCATCTTACTCGAAACTTCGTTCTGTTACCCACGCCCGACACCGGACGTATTAGGCAGCTCGGTCGCTTCTGGACCTGAAGGATCCCGACGGACCGCTTGTGAAATCTGAGCTCAAACGGCTCAACGAACAAATGAAGAGTCTCGACGACTCCATCAGCGTTCATGAGTATTCATCAGCGGTTAGAATCCCGGGTCCTTGCCGCGGTTTTTCTAACTCACAAGATCGTCGCATCGGTTGCCGACGCCCCATAGGACGGCGAGCTTTTTTGCATGGTTTGATTCGAGCAATTGGAATCGTAAGTCCATTAGATGTCGTCACTTGAGGCGGTTTTGTGCTTGCTCCAAATCGCGGTTTTGAAAAAACATTCTTGAAATCGAGCGATTTCTTTCCGCTTTGTCCGGGATTTGCGTTTTGAGAGACAGAAGAGGTTTTCCGTGTTGGCAGAAGCCCCGTGAAGCCTTTGTTTTGATGTCTCCTTTTTCCCGAAAGAAGTGCTCTCGTGAAGTCGTTGTTTACAAGTTTGGTTTTGGCGGCGGGTTTATTGCTCACCTTGGGTAACGAGGTCCAAGCGGCAGTCGTTTCCTTTGGTTCTGGTGCAAACCAGTTCAACATGGAGTTTGTCACGATTGGCAACCCGGGTAACGCAGCCGATACGACCGGATCACCAAATCCCGCGGGCAAGGTGGACTATGTCTATGGGATTGGCAAGTACGAAGTCAACGCGGATACGATCGACAAGTACAATGCAAATTTTGGGTCGTTCAACTCGTTAGCTATCACCAAAATAGGTCAAGGTAACAAGCCCGCAACAGGCGTCTCTTGGAATGAAGCTGCTCGATTTGTCAACTGGCTCAACGCAAACACCAATAACTTTGTCGCTTATAAGTTCACGACCGGTGGTGTCAACGACAACATTGCCTTGTGGGATCCTATTCTCGATCCTCTCGATTACGACTCATCGAATCCCTACCGCAGCAAGAGAGCCACCTTTGTATTGCCAAGTTACAATGAGTGGTACAAAGCAGCCTACTATGACCCATCTAAGTCTGGCGGAGGGGGCTACTGGATCTATCCGACTGGCAGCAACACAGCCCCGACTCCAGTGGCAAGCGGAACACAAGCCGGTACCGCAGTTTACGCTAAAGGTTTGGCCCATGGTTGGCCAGGACCTGCCGATGTCGATCAAGCGGGGGGACTTAGTCCATACGGTGTGATGGGACTCAGTGGCAATGTTTTTGAATGGGAAGAGACCTCCTATTCATTAACGAACCACGACGGCGGCCTGGTTCGGCCATACCGAGGAGCGTACTATGGAAGTTTTTCAGAAGTCTCGATGGCTTCTTCCGGTCGCTTCCTAGGGGGGGCACCAACCGCCGAATCTTTCGATATCGGCTTCCGTGTCGCGATGGTCACCCCATCTGGTGGCCAGGTCCCCGAACCAACTTCCATGGCGATCTTCGGCCTTGGTGCCCTAGGCATGGCTTACCGCGCACGACGCAAAGCCATGGCTTAGTCCTTCGCGATCTGAGTACACTGAAACTTCAGCACAACGGGCATACACATCGCTGCCCGTTGAATTTTGGATCGGTCGTCGGCATGATCTGCGAATCGTTTACGGTAAGGCCTTGCTGTCTTACGAGGCTACTCCATCAGCGTTCATGCGTGTTCATAAGCGGTTAGAATCGCCGGTTCTTTCCCTAGTTTTTCAAACTCCCGAGATTGTCGCATCGGTTGCTGACGCCCCATAAGACGGCGAGTTTTTTTGCATGGTTTGATTCGAGCAGTTGGAATCGTAAGTCCATTAGATGTCGTCACTTGAGGCGGTTTTGTGCTTGCTCCAAATCGCGGTTTTAAAAAAACATTCTTGAAATCGAGCGATTTCTTTCCGCTTTGTCCGGGATTTGCGTTTTGAGAGACAGAAGAGGTTTTTCGTGTTGGGAGAAGCCCCGTGAAGCCTTTGTTTTGATGTCTCCTTTTTCCCGAAAGAAGTGCTCTCATGAAGTCTTTGTTTACGCGTTTGGTTTTAGCGGCAGGTTCGATGCTCACCTTGGGTAACTACGTCCAAGGTAAGCGTACACGAGCCTGAGAATTGGATTCCCTGCGAGGGTCTTTGAGCGGGTAGATTCAAGGTGCGCCCTTGTTTCTATCCAAGCTCTCTTAAGGAGTCCCCGCTTATGTCCAATGTTACTTCCTCGAAAGCGGCCCAGTTGTGGGCCGAGCGTATCGCACAGTGCCAGCAGTCGAACCTCTCGGCACCAAAGTTCTGCCAGTCGATC
>Ga0315903_10009419_pt1 | contig 11813 bp, 22 predicted proteins | sample LakEriMetagenome_7_FD_203524 | JGI IMG/M metagenome (GOLD analysis project Ga0315903, IMG submission 203524) | Freshwater fungal communities from buoy surface, Lake Erie, Ohio, United States - Buoy 2 MA119 | ecosystem: Environmental > Aquatic > Freshwater > Lake | place: USA: Lake Erie, Ohio...
GCGGTCGAGCGTCAGCCGGAATTGGTAGATGGCGGTGGGCTTGAGTGCCCGCAATGGTGCATACTCTTTTTCGAGAAGTTCTTTCACGGTCATCGGTCGTTCTCCTGTTGGTGGGTGTTCTACCCATAGGTGTACGCCCGTTCAATGGCCCTATCCTCCACTTGAATCGGCGTAATGGATGCTACGAGGGCTGCGAGTCACTGGCAAACCGAGCGGAATAGGATGACCTGGGAGGGCCGATGGGCCTCCCAAGGCCGCATACGGGGCCAGAGGCATGGCAAAGCGGAAAAAGGCGTCCACTAGACGGCCCGGTACACTGGTCGTCATGAGCGGCACGGATTTCCCCAGGCGGGTCTGCAACACAGCCGAGGCGGCGGCGATCTTGGGGGTCCACGTCCGGTACGTTCGCCGGCTGGCCATCCAGGGCGAAATCTGGTCGGCCGCACCGTTCGGCGAGCGCGCGCCGGTCTACAACGCCGATGAGCTCGAAGCCCGCGCGGCTCTCGCCGCCAAAGAACGGGCCGCAGGCGTCCGCAAAGGACGCCCACCAGCTGCAATTTCCGGCTGAAAACACAGCCGAAAGAAATCTTCTCAAGTTGCTGTTGACATTGGGCAGATAACTGCTCTACCTTCTCGCACGTCACGGAGGACGCCATGCGGATGACTTGGAACAACCTGCTGACCAGCCTGACGCTGGTTCGTCTTGGGCAGGAACTGGGCACGGATGGCCCGCTGCCCAGAGCGATTGCTGATCTCGTTTCGATCTCATTCTGTTTTTTGGCCGCATTGAGCAGGTAACTGCTCAACTGTTCCACTTGAAAACAGTTGTTTCGTTCGGACTGCATTCAGTTTTTTCAGACGATTGACACGCTACTGCACAGGCGTACAACACGCCTCCCACAAAAGGAGACCCCCACGATGAATGACCTCACCACCCGCCATCCAGGCGACGCCGAGTACCTAGCCGCCATCGCCGCCATGCCCGAGCACACGCCGTCGCCACGCCGCGAGCCGGCTCCCGGCGACTTCGTCAGCGGCGAGACCGCCGGCCGACGCTGGAGCGGCCGAGTCGAGTGGATCGAAGACGGCCGCATGACGCTCGACGTGGGCGGGGCCTGGCTGGCCGTGCCCGTCACGGACATCACGCACTAGGACAAACCACGCCCCTCGCATGTCGGCCCCGGCCGGGGACGTGCAACAGCCCGAGCCCGGCAGGGCAGAGGCACATGCGAGGGCCTGACACAAGGACCGCCTGCCGGTGGAAACGGCTTGCGGAAGGAGGCGGCAAGGAGCCGCAGACCACGGAAGGGATGACCAGCCCGCTGAGCAGGACGCAAGGCGGGATTTCACACAGGAAGCAAAGGACGCAGAAATGACCACAGAGATCAGCACGCAACGGGCCGGTGGATTGGCCCTCGCCTCTTTCGATGACGCCTTTCGGTTCGCCACGATGGTGGCGAAAAGCGAGTTTGCCCCCAAGGATTTCCGGGGCAAGCCCGAGTCGTGCCTGCTGGCGATCCAGCACGGAAGCGAAATCGGGCTCAGTCCGATGCAAAGCCTCCAGAACATCGCCTGCATTAACGGGCGGCCGTCGATCTGGGGCGACGCGGCCCTGGCACTGTGCCTCGCCAGCCCGGTCTGCGACGGCATCCATGAAACGATTGAGGGCGACGGCGACAACATGACGGCCGTCTGCAAGACGAGCCGTAAGGGCAAGGACGCGAATGTCGTCGGCCGGTTCAGCGTGGCTGATGCCAAGAAGGCCGGGCTATGGGGCAAGGCAGGACCCTGGACGCAGTACCCGAAGCGGATGCTGCAGCTGCGTGCCCGTGGCTTCGCTCTGCGTGATGCGTTCCCTGACGTTTTGAAGGGGCTCATCACGGCCGAGGAAGCCCAGGACTACCCGAAGCCTGAGCCGGTGGCCCGCCAGGCTGTTGAGGTGCGGCCCAGGTTTGACGCCCCACAGGTGGCGTTGAGCGATGACCCGGAAGCCAAGGCCAGGCTGGCCGTCTCGCGGGCCACAAACATCGACATGCTCGACGCCCTGCGGACGCTGGTGGATCGACGCCATACCGAAGGCGTGTTCACCGACGCACAGAAAGCCGCCCTGGTGGATCTGATCCACCACCGGGCCGAGATGCTGCTGGCCGACGAGCAGAAGGGCCAGGAGTTCGAGCACGAAGCCGCTGGCACGGAGGTGCATTCGTGAAGTCTTTCCAGATGAACGAGGCGCAACTTGACGCCTATCACAAGTGGATTGAGCTCGACGCCGAAGCGGTCGGCTGGAACCTGCGGCGTCAGTTCAACGTGGTGCCGCATGTAGCGGCAGCCATCGTTGAGAAGTTCAAGAGTGGCGAACAGTGGGCGCGGGCTCAGGCAATCATCCTCGACAGTGCGAACAAGCGGATTGCATGGCTGGAATCCAAGGTGGACCCCGAACTGCTCAAGCCGCAGCCACGGGAGACCGTCAGCTGCAAGCCGCCGGCAGACGCCAGCGACTGAGACTTTGCGACCGGCCCGCCATGGCCGCAGCGGCTTGCATCGGAGCCGCATTGGCCGCCCAGCCGAGCGTGGCGAGTAACGACGGCAGTCGAGGCCCATCCTCCATACGGGTGACTCGGCCGGATGCCCCACGAAACGGGGCTGAAACACGAAAGGAAGCGTGATGAGCGATTACTACCGAGAGAGCGTGGCCGACCTGCCGCTGTTCAACCAGGCCGAGCGTGCCCGAGATGCCGCCATGGCCCAGGTGCTCGAGCACGCCGGCGAGTCGTGGCGGCACGACGCCATGACGCTGATCCGCGAGCGGCTCGCCGGGCAGGAAGTGCTGGCCGAGAAGTTCAGGGCGCTGTGTGAGGCGGCAGGCATCCGCCCGCATCACTGCAACGCTTGGGGTGGGCTTACGGCCGCACTTGTGAAGGCTGGTGTGATTGAAGACACGGGCCGCGTCGAGAAGTCACGCGATCCGAGGAGCCATGCCAGAAGGCAGCCGGTGTGGAGGGTGGTTCAAGACATGGCGGCGTCACGTTGACGTGCGGCCGGGATCGTGCGTGAACACAAGAAAGGAGGCCGCAATGCGGCTGCTTAAGACAGAGAACAGGAAGATTGCGGTGGAAGAACTGAACATCTCGGACGCTTACCAGAGGACGATTGTCCCCGCTCGCGTTAACAGGATTGCTAAGAACCTCGACCAGGACGCATTTGGATCGCTGACAGTCGGCCAGCGGCGCGACGGCTCCTACTGGGTTGTTGATGGCATGCAGCGACTTACTGCCGCACGCAAACTCGGCATAGGCATGGTTCCATGCGACGTATTTCAGTCTGACGGCCAAGAGCACGAAGCCCGTGTGTTTCGGCTGAAGAACCGCGAGCGAACCAATGTGTCGGCCTGCGCCCTCTTTAAGGCACAACTGACTGAGGGGGATGAGCAGTCAATCCAAATCGCAGAGGTGGTAAAGGATGCTGGCCTCAAACTTGCGCTTCGTGATGAAGGCAGCCACTACCCGTACCTGAAGGCAGTGAAGGCTCTTGAAAGGTCTTTCCAGCGAGTCGGACGTGACGGTCTGTCTCTCGCTCTCTCCATCATCATTCAATCATGGCCGGGCGAGGACGGCTCGCTGCAGGGTGACATGATTGAGGGCATGTGCTGGTTCATCAAGAAGTGCCCTGACTTTGATCGTGATCGGCTTGTGAATCGTCTCAGCAAGAAGTCGGTGACGAGCGTCTTACGGGCCGCTGATGCCAATCTCAAGCTAGGCCGCGACCGTGATAGTTCCTCGTACGGGAGGTCGCTGGCCACGTACGACGCCATTTCGCTGATCTACAGCAAAGGCATGCGCAAGAAGACTGCCGTCGCGTGACAAGACGCCGCCCACGCGATAGGCGCGGTCGCCGCTTCGACGCGGCGGGGCGGAATGGATTTCCAGCAGTACACGGAGGTGCTTATGTCCAGTGACGATCTTCCCCAGTGGCTTGCCGAGATCGGCCGAAGCCCAGCACGACACCAGAGCGGACGGCCTGTGCCGCCAATCGGCGACCGGCTCCAGGCCAAGCTGAATGCTGGTGCTGTGCCAGAGTTCAACGAAGCGGAATCGCTCCGCTACTTCGAGGAGTACGGGATCGCGGTAGACGCCTGCGGCGAGCATGAGGTGGATGACTTTAACGCCCGCATTCTTGACGCCATGACTGAGAACAAACTGAGCAGCAAGCAAACCATGCAGCTGCTTACCAGGCTGTTCTCTCGGTTCTCTGGCACTGACGGCCTGAGCCGCGTCACGGCCGCCGGCCAGGTCGAGCCGCTCAACCGCTGGGGTGCGGCATGAAGAAGCGGAAGCTGTGCGACCTCGACCAAGACAGGGTAGACATGTTTCTACCCCTCTTCTGCCGTGACTTCCTGATGAGCACCATCGGGTGGTCGGCCGCCCAGCGTGGCCACTACCTGACCCTGCTGATGGTGCAGTGGGATGCCGGTTTTTTGCCAGTCGAAATCGACGCGCTCGAACGGATTTCTCTTGGCGTTTCTGAAGCCTGGGATTTGCTTGAAGACAAGTTTCCGGTGAGCAAAGACGGTCTCAGGCGCAACCAAAGATTGGAGGACCACCGCGAGACGGCGGTGCAAATTCGCAAGAAACGCCGCGAAAACGGCAAAAAAGGTGGCAAACCAAAAGGTAACCAAATGGGTACCCAAATGGGTAACCAGAACCAAACCTCAGCCGAACCTGGGCTTGAGCATCCAGAACCAGAACCAGAACCACAGAGTATCTCTCTAGAGAGAGATACTCAGGCCAAGCCCTCTCCCTCGGCCGAGAGCGGGACAGGCAGGCAGGCCGGATACGCCCTGCCTGAGTGGCAGGTGTTCCTCCAGGCGTGGAATGACGCAGCCGTGTCGTGCCGGCACATTGCCCGCTACGGGTCGCTGTACCCGCCGCAGACATTCCTCGACCGCTACGACGAAGTCGGGTGGCGTGCCGAGTGGCGATCCGGCATCGAGCGGCTGAAGCGGTGCCAGTGGTTCACCACTCCCGTCTCGCTCACGTTCTTCCTGAAGCCAGACACGCTGCAGTCCGTGCTGGCTGGGCAGTACGACCCAAAGAAGCCAGCCAAGGCCGGCGAACCAGAGCAAAAGCAGCCAGTGGTCTCGTCACGCATGTGGCGAGATGACGCCTGCCAGAACATGACCGACGAGCAATACGCCGCGTGGCGTAAGAAACAGGCCCAACGACAGGAGGTTCCCACATGAGCACGACGCTCACAGAACGTCAGCCGCTCACCGAGCGGCAGCAGGAGGTGTTTGAGTTCATCCGCCAGTACAGGGCCAGCAAGGGCTACTGCTGCACGGTGCGTGAGGTGGCCCAGGCCGTGGGCTCGCCAAACGTCACTGGGGCCATGTGCCACCTGTGGCCGCTCAAGCGGAAGGGCTGGATCACCTGGGAGGACGGCCAGAGCCGCACGATTCGCCCGGTGGGAGGTGACGAATGAGCAGCCTCGCACCACTGTCGCCGAGGGACATCGCCGAGCAGGCCCGAGCGGAAGCCCGAGCCGAAGGCATCCCGAACACGACGGCCATCGTGCTGATCCTTGTTGCCAAGGCATTGACCGAGTCGCTTGACCGGAATGTGAAGTTGGCAAACGTGGCCGAGCGGGCAGAGGCCCAGGCCGAGCTTCTCTATCGGGTGGCCTACGGGCCGCAGAAAGGTGGTGCCGCATGACGCTATCGGATTTCGTCATGGTTGCACTGGGTGAGGTGATCCTGGCGGCGACGTTCGCCCTTGGGATCGGAGTGGGGATTTCGCTTGCACGAAAGGATTCGTCACATGGGAACCGCAACGAAGGATCGGAAGCGTGGCACCTCGGCCACGGGCATCACGTTCAACAGAGAAACGCTATTGGCAGCCGTGAAGGGGGTGGCTGGCGCAGTGCCGGCACGCTCGCCGAAGCCGATCCTGTCGAACGTTTTGCTGCACAAGGGCCAGCTGCGAGGCACTGACCTTGAACTGGCGATCAGCTACGGGATGCCGTGGACCGACGAGCCGCTGCTGCTGCCGCACGCTCGGCTGCGGTCGATCTTGGAGAACGCCACTGGCGAGGATGTGACGCTGACGCTTGACGGCTCGGCGTGCATCGTGCGGGTGGGCCGTGGCGAGTGGCGGCTGCCGGTGGAAGATCCGCTGGAGTTCCCGGCGTGGGAGCCCGAGGGCATGAAGCCCATTGCCCGCATCCCGGCCGACCAGTTCTGCCGTGCGGTGAAGTCTGTGGTGTATGCCACCGACAACGAGTCGAGCCGCTACGCCCTGGGGTCCGTGCTGGTGGAGATGAAGGGCGGCACCGTGACGCTGGTGGCCACGGACGGCCGGCGGCTCTCGTCAGTCGAGATCGAGGTGGACCAGGCCACGGACGACTCGCAGACGCTGGTGCCCGAGCGTGCGATCCGGGCCATTGCGGCCTTGGCTTCGCACACGGAAGGTGCGGTGCAACTGGAGACGAACGGCAAGGAGATCGTGGCGTCGTGTGACGATGCCAGCGTGACGGCCAGGCTCGTTGAGGGCCGGTATCCACGGTGGCGAGACGTGTTCCCCGAGCGTGACGCCAAGGCCAGCCTGGCCGACATCGCCACGCTGCTGTCGGCAGTGCGTGCTGCGGCCGTCGTGACCACGGAGCAGTCGAAGGGGCTCGACTTCACCTTCACGACCGAGGGCATGATGCTGCACGGGCAGTCATCGGAGAGTGGGGAAAGCACCGTCACCTGTGATCTGCAGGAGTTCGGGCAGCCCTGCACGGTGAAGCTCGACCCGGTGTTCGTGCGTGACTTCCTGGCCAACCTGCCCCAGGACGAGCCGCACGTCGAGATCGAAGCCGTGGATCACACCTCGGCCGTGGTGTTCAAGGCTGGCGACGTGCGTGGCGTCGTGATGCCGCTGGCCAAGGACTGAGCATTTCGCCGCAGCGTCGGCAATCGGGCCGGCGCTGCGGCATCACCAAGGAGTAGCAAGGATGGCGTGGGGAGTTGCGTTGGAGTTCGATGAAGCGGAGTTCGCCAGGCGGTGGGATCGTGGTGACGAAGTCGTTTCCATGGCCGAATGGTTGAACTGCTCGCCGGGCGTGATCGAAGACGAGGCGAAGAAGCTGGGGCTCAAGGCTCGGAAGGCGGCGCTGAATGAGATCGACGTGCCCAAGCTGTTCCGGCTGTGGCAGAGCGATCTGACCCGCCGGGAAATCGCCGTGCAGCTTGGCGTGCGTGAAGGGAACCTAAGCAAGATTGCCGTGCGATACAAGCTGCCGCCAAGGGGCCAGCGTGAGCAGAAGACGGGCATGCCAAAGGTAGACCCGTTCATCATGCCAGCCGACGAGTACGAGCGACGCAAGGCGGAAGTGCGTGCCATGAGCATGGCCCGCAAGCGCCTCGAGCGGTACGAGCCGAAGGAAATTTGACACGCTCGGCATGATCGTCTCGACGCCCACGGACGGGCGTATTTCTCAAGGAGACGAGATATGAAAAGCGTGATCCTGCTTCTGGCGGTTCTTTTCTGCGGCGTGGCCGTGGCCGATACGAACGTCTACGCACGTCGCGTGACGATCAACAGCCCGGCCCAGGTGGACGCCGAAGAGATGGCCCGCACGGGCATCCTGCGGCACTGTGGCCGCAACGGTGGCCGTCGTGAGGGCATCGGGTTCAGCACAGCCGGCCCTGACGCTGCCCTGCGGTCCTGCTGCTACTACGGCCGCTATCGGATCGTAGAGAAGGCCGTGGCCTGGAGCCCGGTTCGGCGTGGCTGGTTCGCCGTCATCCGTTACGAGTGAACCGTGGCACCGTGGCTCATCGCCCTGACGGGCGGCATATACCTCGTTGTGTCGGCCGACCTGGCCCTGCATGGCAAAGCAGGGCTGGGTCTGGCCTACCTCGGCTATGCGTTCGCCAACGTGGGCCTTTACATGGCTGCGAAGGGATGATGATGCCCTTGTCGTTTTCGGTGCCCGGAAGCCCGATCCCGCAGCCTCGGCCGAGGGTCTCGACCCGTGGCGGGTTCGCACGGGCCTACGTGCCTGCCAAGCACCCTGTGCATCGCTACCGTGCGTCGGTAGCCGAGGCGGCAAAGGCTGCCGGGGCCGCCGTGAGCGAGGACGCGGTGGCCGTCGAACTCACGTTCCTGTTCGAGCGGCCCGCATCGCACAAGACCAAGAAGGGCCTGAAGCGAGACGCCCCCACGCTGCCGCGTGAGGACGTTGACAACCTCGCCAAGGCCGTGCTGGACGCCCTGACGTGCGTGGCGTGGCACGATGACCGCCAGGTGGCCCGGCTCACGGTGGTCAAGGCATACGCACAGGAGAGCGCCACGCTGGTGCAGATCACATGACGTGGCAGGAATACCTCGACGCCATCGACGACTCGGACCCGATGACCACGGCAAAGGGTCATATTGCCGACCTGTGCCAGATCGTGGCCGGCAAGGAGTGGCGGGTGCTCGAACTCGGCAGCCACATTGGGATCTCGACCGCCGCCATGGCGTTCGCGGCCCCCGACTCCACCATCGTGAGCGTGGATCTGTGCGACACGGTGCCCGAGGCGAAGCGTGTGGACTACTGGCGGCTGATGCGTCTCGACAATGTCCAAGCGGTGAAGGCCGATGCTTGGCACTTCCTGCGGGAGTCGCAGCTGCACCTAGAGCCGTGGGATTTCATCTTTCACGATGCCGTTCATGGCGAGGCGGCACTGCCCGAGTACCTGACGGCGGCCGGTCTGTGCAGCGTGCTGGCCATTCACGACTTTGAGCAACTGTGCCCGGCCAGCCAGGACAGTGTCGCCGGCCGGTTCCGGCGGGTTGTCACCAGCGATGACGCCAAGGGCCGCCGGCTGTTTGTGGGGCAGCATTGAAAACGCTTGTGCTCACCGGATGGTCTGGCGTGCTACACGCCCAGATGGCGGCCCACACGCTGCCGATCCTGCACGCCTACGCCGAAAGGCACGGCCACGCCTTCGGGTGTGCGAACTTGACCGGCGAGCGGCCAGCGTCGTGGATGAAGGTCATGGCAATGCACCAGGCCCTGCGGACGCACGACCGGCTGGTGTGGATCGACTCCGACGTGGTGGTGGTCGATCCGACGCATGACATCCTGGCCGAGCTCGGCGACGGCTGGCAGGGCATCGTCGAACATCAGACCGAATGCGGCACGGTGCCGAATGCCGGCGTGTGGATCGTGACGCAGGCCATGGTGCCCGTGCTTGAAGACATGTGGAACAGCGGCGGCGACGTTTCACACCCGTGGTGGGAACAGGCCGCGCTGATGCGGCGAATGGGCTACGCAATCACCGCACAGCCTGCCGCAAAACTTGACACGCCCACGACGCTATATGGGAACACCACGTTCCTCGACCCGACGTGGAACCACCATCCGCGAGACGCTCGGCGTGTGGACTCGCCCCGCTTCGTTCATGTGACGCAGTATGCCGACCGACTCGCAACCGTCCGTGCGTATGCCGCCGCCGCCACCGGCGGTGCCTGAGCACATCGTTTCTCCGCTGCCGCCGTTTGCCGATGACTACGGCCGGCGAGTGGCTGATGGGCAGGCCCGCCTGCGAAACGCAAAGGTGGCCTTCGTGGGGCTGGCCCGCAACTGTGCTGGGCCGCTCATTATGAACCTAAACAGGGTGCTGGATCTCGCCGATCTGTGCGGCTCCTGGGCATTCCACGTCGAGACGAACGACAACGAAGACGCCACCGATGAGGTGCTCGCCGAGTTCTGCAGGCAGCACAGGCAGGCCACGTTCACCTCGCAGCGGCTGGGCAGGCAGCAGTTCTCAACTGAGTTCGCAGGCCGCCGCACGATTGCCCTGGCTGAGTACAGGGACGCCTGCCAGAGGTGGGTGCGTGACTGTGCGGCCGACGCCGACTACGTGGTGGCAATCGACTTCGACGCTTGGGGCGGGTGGTGGCACGATGGCGTTCTGGCTGGCTTCGGGTGGTTGCTCGAGCTCCAGGCGGCCTACGGCATGGCGAGCGTGTCGCTGTTGCAGACGATGACGGCAGCCCAGCAACGAGACGGCACGATTGCGGCAAGCCGGGCGTGGATGCACTACGACGCCTGGGCCTTACGTGGTGTGGGCCAGCCCGACGTGACGTGGGACGACTACTCGGCTGGCCATGGCGGGTGGAAGCACCAGTGGCTGCCGCCGGTGGGATCGACGCCGGCCCTGGTGGCATCGGCCTTCGGTGGGTTCTGCATCTACCGCACGGGTCCGTATCTCGCTGGCACGTATGACGGCACTGCCGACTGCGAGCACGTTCCGTTTCATGCCAGCATCCGCAAGGCGACGGGCCATCACCTCTACCTGTGTCCGGCAATGCGCACGTTTATGAACTGGCTAGGGCCTGAAGATGCCACGCGGCATAACGGCGACGATTAGCGTCGTCGCATTTCGAGCCGACTGGGCCACGCACATGCCAATCTCGGCACTGTGTGAGCGGTGGACTATCTCGAAGGACCAGGTGCTGCGGCTCCGCGACGTGTGGCGGCTGCCGTTGCGGAATGACCGGCGGCTGCGGTTCAAGCCCGAGCGGCAGCGTGACCCCACGCCCCGAGAGATCGCCCAAGCGTGCCGTGAACTGCAGGCCCAGTGGGACGAGGCCACGCGCGAGGCTCGCCGGGTCGTGAAATCCCAGCCCGTGCAGATGCGGCGCGTTGAGATGACCGACGAGGCCAGGCAGGCGTTCGAGACGTTTGGCGACGAGTGACCTGCAAGGGGGCCGCCGGGGGCTGCGACAACGGACAGACGCAGGAGGTGCCCTATGCCCAGCTTCGAGATGACGGCCGCCGAGTCGGCCCAGTACGGCAACAACCTCACCATCTGGCAGAAGCTCGCCCTTATTCAGGCGTGGTCGCCGCTGCTGACCTACGCACAGCAGTACCTCGGCACGGCCGACCCGTTTGCCAGGGCTGTGGTTGTCTCGGAGTGTGCCGAATGGCTCGCAAGCAAGACCGACAGCGGCCTGGACGACGAACTGGTAAAGCACCTGGCCGCCGTGCTCAAGACCAAGGAAGGCGAAAGCCTCGTCCGGTGGGCGGTCGGAAAGATCGAAGGGATGCGGAAGTGAATGACAACGCTATTCGTGCAGCTGCCGTCGCTGCTGCGGCGGCTTTACTCGCTGCTCCCTATTGGCCACAGATCCAAGCCGCAGCGAGTCGTGCGGTGGAAGCCGCAAAAGAAAAAGCCGGTCTGATCGCTCGGCTTGCGGCGGCGGTTCTCTTGATCGCTGCCGCCTGGGGCAAGCTGCCGGTGCCGTCGTGGCACCTGGCTCCCGTTGCCCCGATTGCGTTTCCGAGCGTTGATTCCCCGAGCGACACCATGAAGACGAACGTGCTGCCCGTGGCGGATGCGTTCCGCTCTGCCCCCATGTCCGACCGGCTGCTGTGGGCACAGTTGTGGAACAAGGCCGCTGTCGTGGTCGATGGGGACGCCGTCATGACCGAGGTTGTGTTTACCGACACGCGGAGCCTGCGGGCGTTTGTCGTGCTGGCCCTGGACATCGGCTGGCGTCGGATCGGCGGCAACCAAGCCGGCAAGTATTCCGGACTGCGCGAGGCGACCGAACTGGCCTTCTCCAACGTGATCGGCAAGGACGTGGTGCCGGTGACGCCGGAACTGCGGAAGCAGTTCGCCGAACTCTGCCGTGCCCTGGCGTGGGCGTCACTGCCGCCGAAGGGGTGATGCGATGCCGTGGAATCCGCAAGAGGAGTACCTGCGTGGCCTGACCGGCGTGTACGCCGATCCGGCGGCGTCGGAGCGGCTCACGCAATACCTCTTGCTCCAGGGGCAGGCA
>Ga0315903_10009421_pt1 | contig 11813 bp, 10 predicted proteins | sample LakEriMetagenome_7_FD_203524 | JGI IMG/M metagenome (GOLD analysis project Ga0315903, IMG submission 203524) | Freshwater fungal communities from buoy surface, Lake Erie, Ohio, United States - Buoy 2 MA119 | ecosystem: Environmental > Aquatic > Freshwater > Lake | place: USA: Lake Erie, Ohio...
GATGAAGACGAGCGTGATGGGGGCGATCAACGTGCTCGGCATGGCGAAGCGATGCCGGGCGAAGGTGCTGCAGGCCTCGACGAGCGAGGTCTACGGCGACCCGGAGGTGCATCCGCAGACGGAAACGTATCGAGGGTCGGTCAATCCGATCGGCCCCCGCGCCTGCTACGACGAGGGGAAGCGGGCGGCCGAGACGCTCTTCATGGACTACCACCGCGCCAACGGTGTGAACGTGCGGATCGTGCGGATCTTCAACACCTACGGCCCGCGGATGCATCCCTACGACGGCCGCGTGGTCTCAAACTTCATCCGCCAGGCACTCGTGGGCGAGCCGATCACGATCTTTGGATCAGGGAACCAGACCCGCAGCTTCTGCTACCGCGACGACCTCGTGGAGGGGATCATCCGGATGATGAATGGTCCCGATGATTTCGTCGGCCCGGTCAACATCGGCAATCCCGGAGAGTTCACGATCCGGCAGCTTGCGGAGTTGACGCTCGAACTCACCGGCTCGAAGTCGAAGCTCGTGGAGAAGCCGCTGCCGGTGGACGATCCGGAGCGGCGACGCCCTGACATCACGCTGGCCAAGCGGCAGCTCGGCTGGGAGCCAGCGGTGCCGCTCCACGAGGGGCTGGCGAAGACCGTCGACTGGTTTCGCTCGGTGCAAATCGCCGACTACCGTGCCCCTACGCCCAACTACTGAGCCCGGGTGACGCGGCGGGCAATAGCCACGACTGCCACGACGGCGGCGATGCCGATCGCGATGCCGATACAGTCGTAGACCCAGTCGAGCGGCTCCGCATGCCGGCGGAAAAAGGGCTGCGTGATCTCGTCGACGGCCCCGAAGGCGGCGAGGGCGATCGCCAGGGTGGCGATGCCACGGTTGGCGGTGCGTGGCGCCGTCAGCCAGGTGGCGGACGCCAGCCCGGCGAGCACGGCGTAGGCGATGAAGTGGAGCGTCTTGTCGGACGGCGGGTTCGGGCCGAGCAGCTCCTCGGGCCTGGGGTGGTGCGTGGCAAACACCAGCAGAGCTACGTAGGCAACCGTGGCCCCCGCCAGGACGCGGGCCATCCACGGTCGAACGAGTGTCTGTGATGAGTGCGACATGGGCGACTCCCCGTGGATCACCATGACGGAACGGAAAGGGCCGGAGAAGCCCAAGATTACAGCGGTTTTTGCTCTTCGCCGCTCGCGATTCGTCCGCTACCTTCCCGCTCTTCCCATTCGATCAACCGTTGGAGGCCAGCGATGACCCGCCAGGAACTGTCGACCGTCGTTCACGAACTGCTCGAGAAGGAGACCGGCGAGTCGTACCCGGGCCTGCAGGAGTCGACGTCCCTTCGCGAGGGGCTGAATCTCGACTCGCTCGACATGGCGGGCCTCGTGCTCCACGTCGAGAGCCGCTTCGGCATCCAAATCGAGACCGAACTCCTCGAGAGCATCGCCACCGTCGGCGACATGCTCAACGTGCTGGAGCGGAAGTTGGCCGCCACGTCGGGCCGTCAGGCAGCCTGACGTGCCCCATCGGATTTCGGATGACATGCCACGCGACCAGGATGTCGCCCCCATGACGCCACTGCCGTTCCGTCAACGCTGTGCCACGCCGGACTGCGGGATTCGCTCCCACGCCGCCGTCGAGGCTCCGCTGTCAGCGGTGGCGGCGCTCCGCGACGCGCCGCCGCCCGCCGGCGGCCCGCCGCTGCCGCCACGGTTTCTCCGGCACTGCGACGAGCAGACGGTGGTCGCCATCCGGGCGGTGCAGGAAGCGGTTTCGAGGCTGCCCGAGCCGCTGCCGCTCGATCGTTGCGGCGTGGTGGCCGCACCGTGCCAGGCCGGCAGGATCACGACCGCGCGGTCGCTGGCGCAGCTACGAGTGGGCGGCGCCGTCACCGTCTCGCCTCACATTGTGCCCCAGTGCTCCCTGCATTCGCTCGCCGGCGCGGTCAGCGTGGCCCTGGGGATGCACGGGCCCCATCTGGGGATCGGCGGCGGCCCCGATGCGCTGGCAGAGGGCTTGTTTGCGGCGATGACGCTGTTTCACGGCGGGGCAGCGGCGGGGTGCGACGCGGTCTGGCTGCTCGCCAGCGAGTGGGATACCGAGCCGGTGCTCGATCCCTCCGGCACGCCGTTGAACGACCCCATCTGTCGTGCCGTGGCGTTGCTACTCGTTCCCGACTCCGAGGGGAGTCAGGACCGCCTCACGCTCACGCTTCACGTCACCGGCTCAGCGCCGGAGGCCGCAGAACAGACCTCGCTTGCCGAGTTCTGCCGTGTGGTCGAGATGTGTGCCGCAGGGTCGGCGCTTACCGCCTGGGGAGTCTCCTGCCCATGGGGCATGGAGGTTCGGCTGGGCGCGCGGGTGCCGGTGGTGCGGATGCCCAGCCCACGCCGCCGGGAGGCCGCATGAGCCCGATCGATCGCTCGACTGTCGAGCCCGTGGTGATCACGGGCATCGGGGCTGTGTCGCCGCTCGGCTGCGATTTCACCGAGATCGCGGAGAATCTCCTGGCGGGTCGTTCCGGCGTGCAGGTGATCGACCCCGGCGACTATGCCCGGGAGTCCGTGCAGTTCGCCGCGCCTGTCACCCGCATCCCGGCACCGTCGCCTGATGCCTGCGGCCTCTCCGCCGACGAGTTCGAGCGGCTTGGCCGTCTCGAGCGGCTGTGCCTCGCCCCTGCGGCGTCGGCGTTGGTCGACGCAGGCATCGACCGCAGCGGCGGTCCGCGAATCGGACTCGTGCTGGGGCTCGGTGCCGAACACCTCAAGGCCTGGGAACTCGACTTCCTGTCTGGTGGCACGACGGTGTTTGGCGACGGACGCGACCGCACGGTGGTCCACCGCCTCGCCCGCCGGCTCGGCATCCGCGGCCCCGCCGTCACGGTGGCGGCCGCGTGTGCATCGAGCGGCTACGCGATGGCCATGGGCCGCACGTGGATCGACGCCGGCTGGGTCGATGCCTGCGTGGTCGGCGGCTGCGACATCCTCAGCCCAACCGCGATCGCCGCCTTCTACAACCTCCGCGCCCTCTCCCGCCGCAGCGATGATCCCGCCAAGGCATCGCGGCCGTTCGATGGCGACCGCGACGGCTTCGTGATGGGCGAAGGAGGCGCCTTCTTCGTGCTCGAACGGCGGTGCGACGCAGTCTCCCGCGGTGCTCCCGTGCGGGGCGAACTCGCCGGCGTCGGCATGTCGAGCGATGGCGCCCACATGGTGATCCCCAGCAGCGACCCCGTGCACGCCTCCCGGGCGATCGCCGCGGCCCTCACCGACGCGGCCGTCATGCCGGACGAGGTCGACTACGTCAACGCCCATGCGGCGGGCACCCCGGTTGGCGACGTGGCCGAGGCGGGGGCGATCCGCATGGCCCTCGGCGACGCCACCGACGGCATCCCCGTCAGCTCCACGAAGAGCATGTCGGGCCACATGATCAGCGGCGCCGCCGCCTTCGAGGCGCTTGCCTGCCTGGCCGCCATCGACCGGCAGGCCGTGCCGCCGACCGTGAACCTCGATCGGCCCGATCCGCAGTGTCGGCTCGACCACGTGCCCCACGTCTTCCGCCCGCGGAGGATCCGCGTGGCCGCGAGCAACTCCTTCGGCTTCGGCGGCTCGAACCTCTGCCTCGTGCTTCGCGCCGCCTGACCCGGCGCCGCAGGGCGGCCTGGCACACCGCTCACCACCATCGACCAGGAGACCTCCAGCATGACGAAGTCCGCCCCGCGTCCCGTCGAGATGGCCACGATCGACTCCCTGCTCGCGCACCTCGTCGACCACTGGCACCACTTCGAGCCGGAGCACACGGAGGAGGGCCTTCGCGGCAGGATCGGCGACCTGCACCGCTACAACTTCCTCCTCTGGCACGAGGAGGACATCGCCCGCTCGCCCTCGGTCACCGATGGTCGGATCGCGCAGGTCAAGCGGGCCATCGACCGCTACAACCAGCTCCGCAACGACTGCATCGAGAAGGTGGACGACTGGCTGGTGGCCGACCTCGCCGCCCGCGGCATCGTGGCGGCACCGACGGCCCCGGCCGCCACCGAGACGCCGGGCGCCGCGATCGACCGGCTCTCGATCCTGGAACTTCGTCGCTACCACATGCGAGAGCAGATCGAGCGGAAGGACGCCACTCAGGAGCACCGCGAAAAGGCGGCGGCCCGCATGGTGGTGCTCGACGAGCAGCGGGCCCACCTCATCCACGCGACCGACCGGCTGCTCAGCGAGATCTACTCCGCTGCCCGGCCGCTCCGCGTCTTCCGCCAGATGAAGATGTACAACGACCCGACGATGAACCCGTATCTCTACAAGACCGCCGCGAAGGCTGCGTAGCGGGCCGGACCGTCTGGTCGCGCGCCGCAGCAGCCGACCGCCGTCCGACTGCTGCGGCTACTTCGGCAGGCAGTACGACAGCGCCAAGAGTGCATAGGCGGTGGCGAGATCGGTCTCTCCCTCCATCCAGCGGTCATTGCCGTTCTGCCAGGCGCCGTCTTCGCGCTGCCGGGCGACGATCGCCGTGGAGAGTTCGTCCCGCCAGGCGCGTGATGCGCCGGCGGCGTCGGCGAACGTCTCCACGTCGAGCACGTCGAGCGACTTGGCGGCGGTGTGGAAGTAGTAGAAGAGACCCGCATCGCCCATGCCGGGGTTCTCCTCGAAGGTGTAGTGCTTCGCCAGCCAGGCGAGCGCCGCCTTCACCCGCGGGTCGTCCTTGGTGACGCCGGCGTAGATCATGCTCTTGAGGCCGGCATAGGTCATCGAACCGTAGCTTCGCAGGCCGCCGTCCGGCGTGGTGCCCGCCTGGCTCTCGCCACCGGCGGCGGGGGTGTAGTAGAAGCCGCCGTCGGGGTTCTTCTCCGGAAAAGTCGTGGTGTTGTGAGGGCCCGGCAGGTTCTGCGTTCGCGACACGAACGCCAACGCCCGTTGGATGGCGGGGTCGTTCTCGCTCGTGCCGATCGTGCGGAGCGCCTCCACCATGAACTGCGTGTTCGAGAGATCGGGCCGCGACTTCTTGCCGTAGCCCGCACCGCCGTAGGCCGGGTCGGCCGGGCCCTTGCCCTCGCCGTCGTCCCACTGCAGGTGCTTCACGTAGTCGGCCGCGGCCTTGATCGTGTCGTCGAGCGAGCCGTCCGTGTTGCAGGCGGCGAGCGCCAGGAGCCCGATCGAGGTTTCGTAGTTCGCGGTCGGTGAACCGGGCGCGTAGATGCCGCCGTCGGGCTGCTTGAACGTGAGCAGGTAGGCGAGCCCCTTCTTGACCGCGGGTGCGTCGGCGGGCGTTCCCGACCTCACGAGCGCGGTCACGGCGAGCGCCGTGACCGCCGGGCCCACCTCGGCCGAAAAGCTACCGTCCGCCGCCTGCTCCTGCTCGACCAGAAAAGCCGAGCCTTTGGTGATCGCGGCGCGGATCGCGTCGGGTGTCGCGGCGTGGGCGAAGCAGGAAGGCAGCAGGACCGCCGTCAGCACGGCGCGGGCGAGCAGACGCGAACTGGGTCGCATGGGAGGGCTCCCGGGGCATGTGGAACTCAACAGAAAGCATAGGCCGCCGGCAGTGAAGCGTCCTGCGGGGTCAGGAAGCCCAATCGCGTGAGCGATGGGGACCGCGCGAGGAACACGAGGGAGGCAGCCGTACGCCTGACGGCGTTACGCTTCCTGCGGGGTCAGGAAGCCCAATCGCGTGAGCGATGGGGACCGCGCGAGGAACACGCGGGATCGGGCTCAGGGGGCGACCGGCAGGGCCCGCGGGTAGGGCGGCACCTGCTTGGACGGCGGATCGCGGCCTTCCTCGAGCCGCCACTCATCCCGCTCCTCGTCGTTGGCGTAGTAGATCAGCCAGACGGTCTGGTCGCCGTCGGTGGTGGCGCTGCAGTCCCAGTGCACGTAGTTGTCGGGCACGTCCACCTGCTTGATTTTCGCGGGCAGGATGTCCCGACGGATCAACGCGTAGAGTTCGCGGTCCGAAAGGTGGTCGGTGAAGTCGAGGACAATCCGCTTCTCGTAGAGCGTGTCGATCGTCTGCCAGAGCCGATCGTGGATCTGGTCGTCGTCGAGGGTGCAGGCGGGCTGCAGCGCGAGCTGCGGCTCGAACCAGCGGGCGACTGGCGTCAGCGGCGCGAGTTCCCAGGCCAGCATCGACTCCAGGAACCGGTTCTCCGCCGGCGTCGGCATGCTGCGGAAATCGACCTCCCAGATGGACTCGTCGAGGTACGGCTCGATCGCGGTCCGCAGTTCGCCGTTCCGCAGCAGGCAGTCGACTTCTTCGGGGTCGGGATGGCGGGCGAGGGGCATACCGGCGAGGTTCCTCGGGGATGTTCCCGGCCACGGACAACGCATCCGACGGCGGCGGGACGAATCCGACGATACCAACGCTGGAGGCTGCTTCAACGGTTTTGGAACGGCTTTTTTGCGGTTTTTCAGCCGTGCCGCCGGCACGACCGCTACGACGCGACGACTTTCCGCGGCCTGCCACCGCGGCCCCATTTGCCAGGTTGGCGGGGCCGTCGTGTCTCAAGGACCGCCCGGCGATGCAGAACGTCGGCCCTGGAACCGCAGGTGGCCTCCCAGGAGGGTCCGGTGAAGCCTGCGGTTACGGGGAGGCTGGCGGCGGCCCGGTTTCAGCTGCCGGCCGACCCGTCCTTGCAGGCCGTCTCCAGGGCCGCAATCTTCGCGACCCGACGGGCATGACGCCCACCCTCGAACGGGGTGGAGAGCCAGGTGCGGAGGATCTTGTCCTGCACCTCGGGGCCGATCAGTTCCGCCGACAGGCTCAGCACGTTGAGGTCGTTGTGCCGCCGGCTCATCTCGGCGGTCACTTCGTCGTGGCACGTCGCCGCCCGGACGCCCGGCAGCTTGTTCGCCGCGATCGCCATGCCCACGCCGGTGCAGCACAGCAGGATGCCGCGGTCAACGGTGGCGTTGCTCACCCGGCGGGCGACATCGGCGGCGATGTCGGGGTAGTCAACGGCCTGATCGCCGTCCGATCCGCAATCGATCACCTCGTGGCCCATCCGTTCAAGAAGACCGATGAGCCGCTTGCGAGGCGCCACTCCGCGATGGTCGCTGCCGATTGCAATCCGCATGGATTTCCGAACTCCTTGCTCCCAGCGCCGGCCGATCCCCGCCTCGAGCCTCTAGGCGTTCGGCAGCTCGACCCCGAGTGTATCCATTCTGGCGGTCAAATGCCCGTGGATCTGGCGTGCGCAACCGCGGTAGGTCTCCAGCGACCCGCCGACGGGGTCGATCACGTCACGGCGGTCGGGCGAGAGCATCGCCAGCCGGCCACCAGCCTCGGGAAACTGCGCAAGGATTGCGGCCCGGTGGGAGGCGGTCATCGTCAGGATGATGTCAGCCTGGGAGACGAGCGACTCCGTGAGCGGCTGGCTCTCGTGGCTGCCCAGGTCGGCCCCCATCTCCTGCATGGTCTCGATCGCGTTGGTGCTCGCGGGCCCGCCGCCCCATGCGGCGAGGCCGGCACTGGCGACCACCACCCCGTGCCGCTCGATCTCGTCGGGCTTGCAGCCCAGCCGCTGGGCGGCCATCGTTCGAAACAGCGCCTCCGCCATCGGGCTGCGGCAGGTGTTGCCCGTGCAGACGAAGAGCACCATCAGGCTCGAGAGGCGGCGGAGAGCCTCCTCGCCGACGACACCGGGCCGCACCATCCGAAAGCCATGGTCGCCAAGCTCGATCGTGGATGGGGGCTGGGCGTAGTGCGTGCGGCCATCGTCGATGATGAGCGTGACCACGTCGCCGGCTCGCGCCGCCACGTCGGCGGCGGTGACGGCCAGGCTGCCGCCGGCCTCGGGCTCGGCGAGGATCACCGGCCCAGGCAGCATCCGCATGCAGTCGGCCAGCAGCGGGTGGCCGGGCACCCTGAGCCGCAGCCGCCCGTCGCCCAGCACGCCCGCCCGCACAGAAGCGGGCAGGCGATGCACGAGGCTCTCGGGGTGGTTGTCAGGCACCAGCATCGACACCGGGCCAGGCCAGCAGCGTCGCGCCAGCCGTCGCCCCGTCGGTGAGATCCGTGGCGCCCAGTCGATCGCCTCGTCGGCGCTCTTGAGCGCCAGCGAGAGCAGCGGTTCGCCCGGGCGCGGAACCACGATCGACTGGAGACGGGCGGTGGCGTCGCCGTGGCGTCCGCTCGCCGCCACCACGTAGTCGGTTTCCGTCGGGAAGGCGACGCAACAGCCCTCGGCGAGCGCCTGGACGGCACGATGCACGACGTCGCGGGCATCCTCGGTGCGACGCAGATCGATGACCATCGGCGGCATGGGGAGGGCCGGCGGCCGAGGCAGCCGAGGACCGGGGGACGCGAGCACCGCGTGAACCCCGCGAATATCCGCGGGAATCCTCCAAAACTACAGCGGTTGGCGCGGGCGAGTCAAGCATCGTCATCTGGGCAAGACGCGGCGGCCCAGGCGCCGAAGGGGCGGTTTCGTGGGGAAACGGCCGCCCGTGGCGTGGCGGCAGGGCTCGGCTCTTTTCGGCTTGTGGCCGCCGGTGCCGGTCGGCTATTTCTCCGCGGCTTTCGCCGGCGTCCTCCCGGCATCCGTCCCCCCATGGCCATCCGCGTGATCACCAACGGCACCCTCCGGCGGCTGCTCCCCGCGCTTGCGACGGCAGTCGCTTTCGCGGCTGTCACGTGCGTCGCCCAGCCGGCGGCCGAGCCGCTGCCCTTGCCGCCGGTCACCGAGGCCCCGGCGGCAGCCGCCACCGACGTGATCGTCGAGGTGCGGATCGAGGGCAATCATGCCACCGACGTTTCCAAACTGCCGAAACTCGTGACCCGGGCCGGGCAGATCTTCGACGCCCAGGCGATCGAGGAAGACGTCCGCACGCTCCACCGGTCGCGGAAGTTCGTCGACGTGCACCCCAAGTACGTCCGCGTGGCGGAGGGGATCGTGGTCGTGTTCCAGGTGGTCGAGAGGCCGATGCTGCGGTACGTGAAGTACGTCGGCAACGAGCGGGTCACCACCCGCACGCTCCGCAAGAAGGCGGAGATCGATGTCGGCGACGCGATGGACCCCTACGTGGTCGAGGAGGCGCGCCGCCGGATCGAGTCGCACTACCACGAGAAGGGCTTCGACACGGCCCGCGTGACGACCGTCGAGGGCGACAAGACCGGCGACAAGGGGGCGGTGTTCCTCATCGACGAGGGCCGCAACCGCAAGGCGCTATGGACGAGCTTCGTCGGCAACACGATCGCCAGCGACGCGCGGCTGCTGACGCAGATCAAGTCGAAGCCGGGCGTGCTCTGGTTCATCGGCGGCGACATCGACCGCGAGGCGGTGGAGCACGACGTCGAGACGCTCACCGCCTACTACCGAAGCCTCGGCTTCTTTCAGGCCAAGGTGGGCCGCGAAGTGGAGGTGGTGCACGAGGGCAACCGCGACTGGACGCACCTCACGTTCGTGATCAACGAGGGGCCGCGGTACACCGTCCGCAACGTCTCCTTCGTGGGCAACACGAAGTTTCGCAACGAGTTCCTTGAGCGGGATCTCAAGCTCAAGGGAGGCGAGCACTTCAACCAGTCGAAGATGGATGCCGATCTCAACCTGATCCGCGACATCTATGGCGGACGGGGGTTCGTGTTCGCCGACATCCGCGCCGATCCACGGTTCCTCGAGGAGCCGGGGCAGCTCGACCTCGTCTACAACGTCTCAGAGGGGCAGCGGTATCGCGTCGGCCAGATCAACATCCGCATCCGCGGCGATCATCCGCACACGCGGCACAGCACCGTGCTCAACCGGCTCTCGTTGCGGCCCGGCGACATTCTCGACATCCGCAAGCTCCGCGACGACGAGCGGCGGCTGAAGTCGAGCAGCCTGTTCCTCGCCGATGCGTCGAAGGGCGAGGGGCCCAAGATCGTGTTTTCGAAGCCCGAGAAGGACGACACCCGCGTCGCCCGCGAGCCCGAGCCCGCGCGGCCGCCAGGATTCCGCGGCCAGAGCCCTGACGGCGACGATGCCGCCGTGCTCGATCTCGTGCTCGAGGGCGAGTGGAACAACGATGCCGTGCAGTCGGCCGACGGTGGCCAGGAGCCAGCCGACGCGCCCGCGGCGGCGCCGGCCACGGCGGCGCAGCCGGTGTGGCGTGGCCAGAGCCCCGCATACCCGGTCGCCGTTCCCCAGCAGCCGTTCGTCGGCCAGCCGGCCGTCCAGCAGCAGGGTTCGTTTCAGGTGCCGGTGGTTCAGCAGCCCCCGCAGGGCTGGCCGGCCGCCGCCCAGCCGGTGGCCCAGCCCGGCTGGGGTGGTGCGCCGCTGGCGCCGGCGGCTCCCACGGCCATCGACTACTCGCGGATGGTCGCGCCGGCCGCCCCCGTCTACACCGTGCAGCAGCAGGTGGCCCCTGGCTTCCCCGGCGCGATCCCTCCTGGCCAGCAGCCGATCCTCCAGCCGGCCGTCGCCGGCGGCGGTCCCTTCGGCGCCACGCCGGTGGCACAGTTCGACCCCAACCAGCCCCCCGCCTTCCAGCAGCCGGGCATGGTGCCCGACTTTGCCGCCGACCCGATGCAGGTGTTTCCGGGCAACGAGCCCTACGTGATCGTCGACGTTGACGCCGAAGAGACGCAGACCGGCCGACTGATGATCGGTGCCGGCGTCAACTCCAACGCCGGCCTCGTCGGCAACATCGTGGTCGATGAGCAGAACTTCGACATCCTCCGCCTGCCCCGCAGTTGGGACGACATCAAGAACGGCACCGCCTTCCGCGGCGCCGGTCAGCGGTTCCGCCTCGAGGCCGCGCCGGGCACGCAGCTGCAGCGGTACATGGCCACGTTCCAGGAACCCTATCTCTTCGACACGCGGATCGGCCTTTCGCTCTCGGCCTCCTACTACACCCGCTACTTCTACGACTGGGCCGAGGCCCGCACCGGCGGCCGCATCGGGCTGGGCTACCAGTTCCAGTTCGCCCCCGACCTCTCCGTGAACACCGGGTTCCGCGGCGAGAGCGTGGACGTCTTCAACCCGCGGATCCTCACGCCCGCCATCAACGACATGCTTGGCACCAACTCCGTCTACGGGTTCAGTGCGGGGCTCGTTCACGACACGCGCGACAGCCCGTTCCTGCCCACGCAGGGACATCTCGCCACGTTCGAGTTCGAGCAGGTGATCGGCACGTTCGTCTATCCCCGCGGCATCGCCGAGGCGCGGCAGTACTTCCTGCTCAACGAGCGGCCCGACGGCTCCGGCCGCCACGTGCTCTCGATCGGTTCGGTGCTCGGCGTGTCGGGTTCCAACACGCCCGCCTACGACAACTTCTTCGCGGGCGGCTACAACACGATTCGTGGTTTCGTGTTTCGCGGTGCGAGCCCGCGGCAGACACCCGCCGGCACCGAGCCGTCGGCGGGCCAGGCTGCGGCGATCATCGGCGGCCCGTTCGAGTGGCTCAACACGATCGAATACATGTTCCCGATCACCGCCGACGACACGCTCCGCGGCGTGGTCTTCACCGACGTCGGTACGGTCGAGTCGAACGTCTCCATCAACAACATGCGCGTGGCGCCGGGCGTGGGTCTGCGAATCACGCTGCCGGCGATGGGGCCGGCCCCGATCGCGCTCGACTTCGCCGTCCCGGTGGCCTACGCCCCCTACGACAGCAAGCAGCTGTTCAGCTTCTTCGTGGGCTTCGCGCGATGATCACGCGGCGACCGGATCAGCCGGCGCGGTCGCGCGAGCGGATCCTCGTCGTTTGCACGCAGTACATCGGCGACACGCTCCTGGCCGTGCCCTTCCTCCGCAACCTCCGGCTGGCCCACCCTGCCGCCGTGATCGACGTCTGTGCCGAAGGGGGGCCGCGGGCGGTGCTCGCGAACTGTCCCTACATCGACGACC
>Ga0315903_10009423_pt1 | contig 11813 bp, 8 predicted proteins | sample LakEriMetagenome_7_FD_203524 | JGI IMG/M metagenome (GOLD analysis project Ga0315903, IMG submission 203524) | Freshwater fungal communities from buoy surface, Lake Erie, Ohio, United States - Buoy 2 MA119 | ecosystem: Environmental > Aquatic > Freshwater > Lake | place: USA: Lake Erie, Ohio...
TCACGGTACGCTGACTGACAATAATGGTCGCAAGGCAGACTTCCGCAATGTGATCATCATCATGACGACGAATGCCGGTGCCGAAAGTCTGCAAAAGCGTTCGATGGGTTTTACCGAATCCAAGCAGGCCGGCGACGAAATGGCCGACATCAAGCGCATGTTTACGCCGGAGTTCCGCAATCGTCTGGATTCCATTATCAGCTTCCGTGCACTGGACGAAGACATCATCCTGCGTGTGGTCGATAAATTCCTGATGCAGCTGGAAGAGCAATTGCATGAGAAGAAGGTCGAAGCTGTGTTCAGCGAAAACTTGCGCAAATTCCTCGGCAAGAAGGGTTTTGATCCGCTGATGGGCGCTCGTCCCATGTCACGCCTGATTCAGGACATGATTCGCAAAGCACTGGCTGATGAGCTGTTGTTTGGCAAGCTGGTGTCGGGCGGGCGCGTCAATGTCGATCTGGACGAAGAGGAACATATTCGTCTTGAATTCGTCGAAGGCGACACGCCGCCGCCGGCTGCACCGCCACAGGAGGCTGCTGAAGTCGAGTAAGAAGCCAGCGGCAGTGAAACAGGCAGGGCCCCAGCGAAAGCGGGGCCCTGTTTTATTTTGGATACCTCCTCCAGGGACGGTACTCAAAAATCAATGTTCAAACCGAATGACGCGATAGGCACGCGCCGCAGTGATCCCACGCGCGGCTGTTGGCATTGAGGATGTATTCGGCGGGCATGGCGGGGTGCGATCAAATCCAACGGTGTATATGGCTTGATCGGACTGATGAGAATCAGGGAAGCAAAGGGCTTTTCGAAGCCTGTTTCTGGCGAATTTCGCTTAGAGTGGCTTGTATCGATTGTCGGCGGTCGGGTGTCCAGGGATGCAGCGCCGTGTAAATGTTGGTTTGCGATGCCGGATAAGCTTGCGCAATTTTTTCCATGGTGCGTTCTGTCGCTGCAGGATCATAGCCGGCTCGTGCCAGCAGGTACATCGCAAGCCGATCGGCTTCCTGATCGGCTTTCGCCGACATGGGGCGCAGGCCTCCGCGACCGACAAGCGCTGCAGTATCTGGTTTCAAGGGTAGCAGTGCATCGATCATGCTGGCGACGGTCGCCGTCATTTGCTGAGAAGTTGCGTGTTGCAACACATTGTGTGCAATTTCTCTGGCAAGAATCACGGCGAGTTCTTCATCGCTGCCCAGAAAATCAAGCAGGCCTGTTGTGATCATGATGCGCCGACCATCTGCGTAAGCATTCACCTGAGGTGCGTGCCCAATCTCCATTGAAAAAGCACAGGCCGCAGTCAAGGGAATAGTCAATCTGATCGGCCGTTCCCCACGCAAGACCGAGATCGCGATATCACTCGTGTTTTTCAGCAGCGGCAACAGCAGTCGTGCTGCTTCATTTTCTGCCTGCGGCCCGCGCGGCAGTGGCTGCTCCTGCACGGATTGAAGAATGTCGCCGGGTCGTATGCCAGCGCGCATCGCGCCGCTGCCATCGAGTACCTGCATCACGCGCAGCCGGTCATCCAACTTGAGCGCTGATTCGACGGCAGGGGTGAGCTCGGCAGGATAGGAATACCGATTTTTTGCAGTAAAGCCGAGCAGTGGGCGCGCTAGCGAGCGGCATAGCGGGGCGTTCTTTACCATCAAGGGAGCGGCCACACGATAGATACGGTCCTGACGCGCAATTAGCACCGACAACACGTCGACTTCTTGAACGGGTTGAATTTTCTGCTCCGGCACATTGGGCACGGTTTTTACCGGCGCTGTCGTGCAGGCTGACAGAAGCAACGATGCCATCAGGAGTACGGATGCGTGGTATCGGCTGATCGTACGCATGGCGACGGTAGTGATCATCCTGCCATCCACTTATTTTTTGCCCGTGCTGCCAAAGCCGCCTTCACCACGCTCACTACTCTCGAAGTTATCAACGATATCGAATGCTACCTGCATCACCGGCACGATGATCAGCTGAGCAAGACGCTCCATAGGATTTAACACAAAGCTTGTGCTGCCACGATTCCAGGTAGAGACCATGAGCTCGCCCTGATAGTCTGAATCGATCAAGCCGACAAGGTTGCCCAGCACGATGCCGTGTTTATGTCCCAGCCCACTTCTGGGAAGAATCATTGCGGCATAGGCTGGATCAGCAATATGAATAGCCAGACCCGTGGGCACCAGATGTGTACTGCCAGGTTCAATGGTGACAGGTTCTTTCAGGCAGGCACGCAGATCCAGCCCAGCACTGCCTGTCGTCGCGTAAGCAGGCATTTGCTCGCGCATGCGCGGATCCAGGATTTTGACAGCGATTTTTTTCATGATGTCTGAAAAGGCAAGGGAGAAAACGGAAAAAAACGACAACGATCAGTAAAAATTTAAAAAAGAAAATGCCTGATCAAAGGCGGCGAGCAATCTCGGCAATCAGTGTGACTGCAAGACTGTCCTTGCTCGCGCGCGGCAGTGCCTGATGGCCGTGCGCATCAAAAAGCACGATTTCATTTTCATCTTTACCGAAAGTCTGGTGACCAATATTCCCGACGAGCAGCGGAATATTTTTCCGTTCTCGCTTGGCCGCGCCATGGGTGAGCAGATCGTCAGACTCCGCTGCAAAGCCCACGCAAAAAGGCGGGGAAGGAAGCGCTGCGACTGAAGCAAGTATGTCGGGGTTGGTTTCAAATTGCAGCGAGGGTGTCGCTGCCTCTTGTTTCTTTATTTTTTGTGTGCTGACTTCTGCTACACGCCAGTCGGCTACGGCAGCAACAGCGATGAACACGGATTGTTCACCGATATGAGACATCACGGCTTCGTGCATTTCGCGCGCTGTCGTGACCGGAATGCAGGTGACACCGAGCGGTACGACCAGTGCCGTTGGTCCTGAGACCAGCGTTACATGTGCCCCCGCAGCTTGCGCTGCACGCGCAAGCGCATACCCCATTTTCCCTGATGAGAGGTTAGTGATGCCCCGCACGGGATCAATGGGTTCAAAGGTGGGGCCGGCGGTAATCAGCACGCGTTTGCCAGACAAGAGTTTTGGCTGAAAAAATCCGGTGAGCGCCTCGAGTAATTGCTCGGGTTCGAGCATGCGGCCCAGTCCGGTTTCGCCGCAAGCCTGATCGCCCGCGGCGGGTCCCAGCAAGGTGATGCCATCGGACTTGAGTTGCGCCACGTTCCGTTGTGTTGCAGGCTTGTCCCACATTTCGACATTCATCGCAGGTGCTACCAGCAGTGGTACCTCATGGGGTCTGGCAAGGCACAAGGTAGACAGCAGATCATCTGCAGCACCATGCACCAGCTTGCGCATGAAATCAGCCGAGCATGGCGCAATCATGATGGCATCGGCATCCCGCGATAGATCGATGTGCGCCATATTGTTGGCAACGCGGTTATCCCACTGATCGGTAAATACGGTATGGCCTGACAAGGCCTGCATCGTCACCGGTGTGATGAAATGACGGGCGGCATCGGTCATGACGACCTGCACGCTGGCGCCCGCTTTGACCAAGGCGCGTGCAAATTCAGCTGCTTTGTAGCAGGCAATGCCACCGGTGAGTCCCAGCACGATTTTTTTGCCTGCAAGATTCATAAGAGCCTCTAGCGGTTGACGCGACGGAACTCATCCAGCACGAACAATGTCGCGCCCACCGTAATTGCGCTGTCCGCCACATTGAATGCTGGCCAGTGCCAGCCGTGTACATGGAAGTCGAGGAAGTCAATCACATGGCCGTAAGCGACACGATCAATCAGGTTACCGATGGCGCCACCTAAAATCAGCGCCAGTGCCCAACAGAACAGGCGCTGGTCAGGATTACGCTTGAGCATCCACAGAATGAACACCGAAGCGATGACAGAAACACCGGTAAAGAAATAACGCTGCCACCCCGGCTGATCCGACAAAAAGCTGAACGCCGCGCCTTTGTTGTACACCATGACCAGATTGAAATAGGTCGTGACTGGTTCGGACTGGCCGTACAGCAAGCGTTCGCTCATGGCGATCTTGGTGACCTGATCCAGCAAGACCACCACCAGTGCAATACCCAGCCACAGCATCAGCATCAGACCTGCATTTTTTTTTGCCATTGACAGCCTTCAGTTGGGGTCAGGCGGCGCGTCGTCGCTCGCCCTGACCAAACAAATTGGATACGCAACGACCGCACAAGCCCGCGTGCTCTGCGTGCTCCCCGACGTCGGCGCGATAATGCCAGCAGCGCTCACATTTTTTGTGGGCTGAGGCAGTCACCAGAATTTTTTCGTCAGCAACGGAAGCGACGGGCACGACCTGCGCCTCCGAGGTAATCAGAACAAATTTCAGATCGTCGCCCAACTGCTGCAGCAAACTCAGTTTGTCGCCACTGGCATGAATGGCGACCTCGGCCTGCAGCGAAGAGCCAATCGCACCCGATACTCGCAGCGCCTCCAGTTCTTTCTGCACTGAGGCACGAATCTCGCGCAAGCTCGCATATTTCTCCAACAGCGCATCCGCATCGGCAATCTCGGGCAGTGCGTAAAAAGTCTGCATGAATATTGTCTCGCCCGATGCATCGTAAGTCGCTTTATCGGCAAACATCGACCAGGCTTCTTCGACCGTGAACGACAGCACCGGTGCCATCAGGCGCAGTAATGCCTGGGTGATATGCCAGATCGCTGTTTGTGCCGAGCGACGCGCAGTGGAATCCACGCCGCTGGTGTAGAGGCGATCTTTGAGAATATCCAGATAAAAGCCACCCAGATCTTCGGAGCAATACATCTGCAGCTTGGCGACCACGGGGTGGAACTCGTATTCATCAAAATGCGCACGAATCTCCTGCTGCAATTGCGTCATGCGCGCAATCGCATGGCGATCGATTTCGAGCAGCTGATCCATCGCCACCGCATCGCGCTGCGCATCAAAGTCCGAGGTATTGGCCAACAGGAAGCGCAGCGTATTGCGAATGCGTCGATAGCTTTCCACCACGCGCTTGAGGATTTCATCCGAGATCGACAGCTCACCCGAATAATCGGTGGCCGCCACCCACAGCCGGAGAATCTCTGCGCCCAGGGTATCGGAGACTTTTTGAGGTGCGACCACATTACCCTTGGACTTGGACATTTTCTTGCCCTCGCCATCGACCACGAAGCCGTGTGTCAATAGCGCCTTGTAGGGCGCGCAACCATTCAGCATGGCCGAAGTCAGCAGTGACGAGTGGAACCAGCCGCGATGTTGATCTGAGCCTTCCAGATAGAGATCTGCGGGGAACTGTGACTCGCTAGCGTGCGATCCCCGCAGAACCGTCTGGTGTGTGGTACCGGAATCAAACCAGACATCGAGTGTGTCGCGATTTTTTTCGTAGTGCGCGGCATCAGCGCCGAGAAATTCATTCAAGTCCAGCGTGTGCCAGGCTTCGATACCGCTTTGTTCAACCCGTTGCGCAACTTTTTCAAGCAGTGCCGGCGTATCAGGATGCAGATCGCCGGTTTCCTTGTGTACGAAGAAGGCCATGGGCACACCCCACTGGCGTTGGCGTGACAGGGTCCAGTCCGGGCGATTGGCAATCATGCCGTGCAGACGCGCCTTGCCCCAGCCGGGATAAAAGCGGGTGGCATCCACTGCCGCCAGTGCTGTCTCGCGCAAGGAAGTGCTGCCATCTTTCGGTGTGCGATCCATGCTCGCAAACCATTGCGAAGTCGCGCGATAAATGATGGGTGTTTTATGACGCCAGCAGTGCATGTAGCTGTGATCAAACATCACCAATTTGAACAAGGTACCTGCGTCGTCGAGTGTGCTGCAAATCGGTTTTGATGCTTCCCAGATGGTCATGCCACCAAACAGCGGCAGCGTCGATGCATAACGCCCATCGCCCATCACCGGATTGATGATGTCATCGTCCTTCATGCCGTGCGCCTTGCAGGATGCATAGTCTTCCACGCCATAGGCGGGCGCGGAGTGAACGATGCCGGTACCGGCATCCTTGGTGACGTATTCACCCAAATAGACGGGTGACAAGCGCGCGTAGCCGGCATCAGCAGATGACATGGGATGATGAAAGTTCACACCGGACAAGGCCTCGCCTGTGCAGCTTGCAATCGTTTTGCCCTCCAGCCCGTAGCGCGTGAGGCAGCTCTCCACCAGATCTTCGGCAAGGATGAGCAGTATGGTTTCGCCATTGCGCACGGTCTGCACCAGCGCGTAGCTGAACTCGGGATGCATGTTAAGCGCCTGATTGGACGGAATCGTCCAGGGTGTCGTGGTCCAGATCACCACATAACCTTTTTGTGCAGGCAGCGATGTCAGTCCGAACGCCTTGGCCACACGCTCCGGTTCGGCGAACGGAAAGCCCACATCAATGGCAGGATCGCGCTTGTCCTGATATTCCACTTCGGCCTCAGCGAGTGCTGAGCCGCAATCGAAACACCAGTTCACTGGCTTGAGCCCGCGGTAGACGAATCCCTTTTCAAGAATACTGCCGAGCGCACGGATTTCATCTGCCTCATTGCGGTAATTCATCGTAAGGTAAGGATTGTCCCAATCACCCAGAACACCCAAGCGAATGAAATCTTTTTTCTGTCGCTCTACCTGCTCTGCTGCGTAGGCACGCGATTTGGCCAAAACATCGGCGGTGGGCAGATTTTTTCCAAACTGCTTTTCGATTTGAATTTCGATCGGCATACCGTGGCAATCCCAGCCAGGCACATATTGCGCATCAAAACCTTCCAGTTGACGCGTCTTGACGATCATGTCCTTGAGAATTTTGTTTACCGCGTGACCGATGTGGATATCGCCGTTGGCATAAGGCGGGCCATCATGCAGGATAAACTTGGGCCGGCCCGCTGATGCCTTGCGGATGCGCTGATAGAGTTTTTTCTGCTGCCACTGCGCGACCCATTGCGGCTCGCGTTTGGCAAGATCGCCCCGCATCGGGAAGGGGGTTTCGGTCATGTTGACCGGATATTTATTTTCAGATTTTTTGCTGTTGTCTGACATGAGGCGCGATCAGGATGGAAGTTCGGTGAGGGTCAGGCGGCTTCGTTCTGCGAAAAAGGCGCGCGCAGCACGCGCATCGGCAGCGATTGCCTCGGTAAGTGTGTCAAGGTTGTCGTATTTTTCTTCATCGCGCAGTTTTTCCAGAAATTCCACGCGGATCAGTTTGCCGTAGCAATCGCCAGCGTAATCAAATACATGCACTTCAAGCAGTACCCGTCCATTGTCTTCTACCGTCGGACGCACGCCCATGCTCGCAACGGCGGGTAATGGACGGTCTGCAAGGCCGTGTACCTGCACCACAAAAATTCCGTTGAGTGCAGGACGCCGGTGCGCGATGCGCAGATTGGCCGTTGGGAAACCGATCGTGCGACCCAGCTTGCGACCATGCAGTACCCGGCCTGAAATCGAATAAGGATTACCCAGCAATTCCTGTGCATGAGCAAAGTCGCCCTTGGTCAGCGCAGCGCGCACGGCAGACGAGGAAATACGCGACCCTTCATGTACCACGGTGTGCAGAGCAACGACTTCAAAGCCATATTTTTTCCCGGCCTCGGCCAGCAACTCGACATTACCGGCACGTTTTGCGCCAAAGCAGAAATCATCACCGACAATGAGCCATTTGACCTGCAAGCCCTCGACCAGGATCTGACGAATGAAGCTCTCCGGCGACAGCGATGCGAAGTGCGCATTGAAATGTTCAACAATCACGCGATCTACGCCGGCCTGTGCGAGCGCCTGCAACTTGTCGCGCAAATTGGCGATACGGCTGGGCGCTCGGCTGTCATCGCCAGCCATGCGAGCAAAAAATTCTCTTGGATGTGGCTCAAAGGTCATGACGGCGGTCTCAACACCCAGCCGTTGCGCTGCGTCCGACACGCGCGCAAGCAATGTCCGATGGCCAAGATGCACGCCATCGAAATTGCCGATGGTGAGGGCACATGGGCGTCGATCAGCCAGCGAGGGGAGTCCGCGAAATACCTTCATGGGCAGGGTATGGGGTGCAGCGATTCGAAAGCCCTCGATTATAGAGGGTTTCCCTTGATTTCCCGCAGGATCAGCCAGCTTTCAGACAGTCTTGCCGGTCACGGGCAGGCAGCGGCACGGAAGCGGTCAAAAAAGTCATCGAAGTGCCAAAAAGACGGGTGCGAGCCCTCGAACATCCGCCCAGAATCAGCAATGAACCGGTCAATCCAGCCCCAGAGGATTCACATGCCTGCCCACAGTGCCTGCAGCGCCGCCAAGGCTGCCATGCCCGCAGTCTCTGTGCGCAGTATGCGCTCACCCATACCCAGACAGAGGGCGCCGTGGCTGATGGCGAGGCGCTCTTCATCTTCCGACCAGCCGCCTTCCGGGCCGATCATTAGAGTAATCGCTTGCCCTGGCTGGTGTCGAGCCCAGGTCTGCAGGGATTCGTTCGCTCGGGGCGAGAGCAAGACGCGGCGATGCATGCTGTGCTGCGCGACCCAGTGATCGAAACGCAGTGGCGCAGCGAGCACCGGCAGACGATTCCGGCCACATTGCTCGGCCGCCGCCGCCATGATGCCCTGCCAGTGGATCATTTTTTTCCCCGCGCGTTCTTCATCAAGCCGTATTACCGAGCGACTGCACATCAGCGGTTGAATCCCGGTGGCACCCAGCTCGACCGCTTTTTCAACGATCCAGTCCATTTTTGCGCCTTCGGGCAAACCCTGTGCGATCGTGATTGCGTGAGGCGGCTCGGCTTCTCTCGCAGAAAAAGTCTTCACCGCGACCTCGACCTGTTTCTTGTCGATGCCCGCGATTGTGCCGGAGTATTCGCCGCCAAGACCGTTAAATAGTGTCACCACATCACCGACTTTGAGGCGAAGTACTTGCACATGTCGGGCAATAGCCTCGGGCAGGCGCAGCAGTTGGCCGGCTTCAATTGGTTGATCACAGTAAAAGCGAGGCATGGGATAGCTTTGCCCGGAGGCCGCGGGTTGGAAGAAGGTCGACGTCGATTGTAAGCGCCTGAGCCCGCTCTGGTAAAATCGCAGGCTTTTCCGCCGACGCCGCGTTGCAGAGTCTCTATCAAAATGCCGCTGCCAGCGCAGGGATCGCAAGGCAGGGTGCGTACCGGGTAAGCGTTCAGTACCGTTTCGCAGTCTTGCAGTGCGCTGCACGACACCCTCGCTGCATTCGTGTCAGGGACCGCGCCGCTACGCGACGCTCATTTTGATAGAGACTCTCGGCGCCGCGATCGTATCTTCATTCAATCTTGGCAATATGACTTCCAAACTCGACTCTGCTGCGGACACGCGCAAAATGGCGAATGCGATTCGTGCGCTTGCGATGGACGCTGTTCAAAAAGCCAACTCGGGACACCCCGGCATGCCCATGGGCATGGCCGAGATCGCCGTTGCGTTGTGGGGCAAACATCTGCGGCACAATCCCGCGGATCCCAAATGGATGGACCGCGATCGCTTCGTTGTCTCCAACGGTCATGGCTCGATGCTGTTGTACGCCTTGTTGCATTTGTCTGGTTATGCGTTGTCGATGGACGAGATTCGCAACTTCCGCCAGCTGCATTCGCTGACGCCAGGCCACCCGGAAGTCGACATCACACCGGGCGTTGAAACCACCACCGGCCCGCTGGGTCAGGGCGTCACCAACGCGGTGGGTATGGCGCTGGCAGAGCATCTGCTGGCATCCGAGTTCAACCGGCCCGGCTTTGAGATCATTGATCACCACACCTATGTATTCCTTGGGGACGGTTGTCTGATGGAAGGCATCAGTCATGAAGCCTGCTCTCTAGCCGGTACCTTGCGTTTATCCAAGCTGATCGTGCTGTATGACGACAATGGCATTTCCATTGATGGCAAGGTGGATGGCTGGTTCCGCGACGATACGCCCAAGCGTTTCGAGAGCTATGGCTGGCACGTTATTCCAAATGTCGATGGACACGATGTGCAGGCAGTTGATGCAGCAATTGCTGCTGCCAAAAAGTCCGATCGTCCAACGCTGATCTGCTGCAAGACTGTGATTGGCAAAGGGTCGCCCAACATGGAGGGCAGCGACAAGGTGCATGGCGCTGCCTTGGGTGATACTGAAATCGCCGCCACCCGCGCTGCTATTGGTTGGGCGTATCCGCCTTTCGAGATACCGGCTGATGTTTATGCTGACTGGGATGCGAAGCAACAAGGCGCTGCGTTGCAAGCGACGTGGACAGAAAAATTCAACGCGTATCGCGAGAAATTTCCGAAAGAAGCTGCCGAGCTGATTCGTCGCATGCAGGGCGAATTACCACCGACATTTGATCATTCCGTTGCAGCGCTCATCGATGCCTGCGTGCAAAAGAAGGAAAACATTGCGACTCGCAAGGCTAGCCAGAATGCGATTCAGGCGCTTGCACCCACCCTGCCGGAATTTCTCGGCGGCTCGGCTGATTTGACCGGATCCAATCTCACCAACTGGAAAGAGTGCATCGCCGTTCGCGCTGACCAGCCGGGTAACCACATCAATTATGGCGTGCGTGAATTTGGCATGAGCGCGATCATGAACGGCATTGCGCTGCATGGTGGCTACATTCCTTTCGGCGCGACGTTTCTGACCTTCTCTGATTACAGTCGCAATGCCTTGCGCATGGCGGCGCTGATGAAGCTGCGCTCGATCTTTGTATTCACGCACGATTCCATCGGTCTGGGCGAAGATGGTCCGACCCACCAGTCGGTTGAGCACATTTCCAGCATGCGCCTGATTCCGAATCTTGATAACTGGCGTCCATGTGACACGGTTGAGTCTGCAGTCGCGTGGGGCGAGGCGGTGCGCCGCAAGCAAGGTCCGAGCACATTGATTTTCTCCAGACAAAACCTGCCCTATGTGGAGCGCGATCCTGCGCAAATCGGCGATATCCGACGCGGCGGCTATGTGCTGAGAGATGACAAAGGCGCACGCGCGATTCTGATCGCCACGGGCTCTGAGGTCGAACTGGCGCTTAAATCTGCGGAAGCTCTGACCGCCGAGGGCATCGCGGTAAGGATTGTGTCCATGCCGAGTACTGATGTCTTTGAGCGACAGGATGCTGCCTACAAGGCCAGCGTGCTACCCAGACATTTACCGCGCGTTGCCGTCGAAGCAGGTGTGACTGATTTCTGGTTCAGATATGTCGGCCTCGATGGTGCTGTGATCGGTATCGATACTTTTGGTGAATCTGCCCCGGCAGGCGCGCTTTTCAAGCATTTCGGATTTACGACAGACAAAGTCGTCGCGGCAGTCAAGTCAGTGTTGCACTGATCCGCACACAATACAGTTACCAGCAATAATCACTCAGGAGATCAATATGACCATCAAAGTTGCGATCAATGGCTACGGCCGCATCGGGCGCAATGTATTACGCGCTCACTACGAGGGCGGCAAGAAAAACGATATTCAGATCGTTGCCATCAACGATCTGGGTAATGCGGAATCGAATGCGCATCTTACGCGCTACGACACTGCGCACGGAAAATTCCCCGGTACCGTGGTAGTCGAGGGTGATTACATGATCGTCAATGGCGACAAAATCCGGGTCTTCGCGCAGCGCAATCCGGCGGATATTCCCTGGGGTGAGTTGGGTGTTGATGTGGTGTTGGAATGTACCGGCTTTTTTACCACCAAGGAAAAAGCTTCGGCACACCTCAAAGGCGGTGCGAAGAAAGTCATCATCTCCGCACCCGGTGGTAAAGATGTGGATGCGACTGTTGTCTTCGGTGTGAATCAGAGCGTACTGAAATCTTCCGATACCGTAATTTCCAACGCATCATGCACCACCAACTGTCTGGCGCCGCTGGTCAAGCCGCTCAATGACACGATCGGTCTTGAAACTGGTCTGATGACGACCGTCCATGCGTACACCAATGACCAGG
>Ga0315903_10009425_pt1 | contig 11809 bp, 10 predicted proteins | sample LakEriMetagenome_7_FD_203524 | JGI IMG/M metagenome (GOLD analysis project Ga0315903, IMG submission 203524) | Freshwater fungal communities from buoy surface, Lake Erie, Ohio, United States - Buoy 2 MA119 | ecosystem: Environmental > Aquatic > Freshwater > Lake | place: USA: Lake Erie, Ohio...
AGAAATTGTACACACTATCATCGATGGTATTGAAGTTGCATATCTGCATGATTTAACAACTGATTGGAGTGAGGGGTTAAATGAAAATGGTATTGGTGTTGTAAACTCTGCACTATTAGTTGGGCATGATGAAGCAGAACATAAGATTGTAAAGAAAGGTGGTAAACCTGGACCTGATGGGGATAAGATGAGAAACATCATTAAGCAACCTACTCTAATGAAAGCCGTTAGAGCAACACTTGAATACAAAGGTAAGAGTGGATTGGCATTAAAAGGACATACATTTGTATCATCTCCAAAACACATGGTTAGTATTGAAACTACATCAAAGCATAAGCCTGATGTTAAACTTCAAAACTCCGAATCGCCTGTTGTTCGTACAAATCACGGACACATGTTCACCGATGCTGGATATACACATGGTGAAAAATACCTATCATCAAAATTAAGAAAATTATCAGCTGAAAAATCAGTTGATAAAGTAGAAGATTGGACAACAATAGCACAGGCTATGAGAAAAGAATACTTTCCTAAAAAGCCTATGTTAAATATGAAAAGAGACACTAAAGAGATGTCTACTTCTTCGCAAACGGTAATGAATTTGACAGACCGTATATTACAAATTACTTATTTTAAGAACAAAGTAAACGAATTCAAAGGTATTAATAGACAACTACCTGAAGGTTATCAACCTAAGATTACTATTGAAGTAATCCCAGTCTAATTTCAACATTTTGATAGAATCATATTTATATACATACAAAATGTAAATATATTAACATGTCAACAGAATTCGAATTATTTAAAGGAAAAAATCTAAGTTCTCTTTTCGAAGATATCTATAACAACCAAACTTCAAAAAAAGCAAAGATAAGTAGTTTAATAGAAGAACTTAAAAAGATGATTAAGCATGCAGGTGATGTAGCAAGCGTAGGACCTATCCTATCATCACTAATTGATAGTTCCGTAAAGAACGATGACCAATTAGTTAAACTTGCAACAATTGCAACTAAAATTATAGCATCGGAAAAGAAAACCGAAGGACAAGATGGATTCCTAACCGAATTTGAAAAAAATCAACTACTTAAGGAATTAGAAGAAACTAAGCAAGAAGTTGAGAGGGTGGATGATTTAGAATTTGAATTGGAAGATTTAAAAAAGAAAATGAAATAATATGTCAAAGTATATATCAAATTTAAACGCAGATAACGCAGCTCTAAAATCAAATTTGGGTATTGTTTTTAGCGTTATATTGGATAGTACCCATCCAAAATATAGAAATGCTAGCGATATTGGTGGTGTAACTTTCAAAATGGTATCACCTGTTGACGGATTAAACGATACACAATTACCAATTGCATATCCACTTGAAAAAAACTTTATAGATTTACCATTAGTAAACGAACAAGTGGAAATTGTACGTGTTGGAAATATAAACTTTTATAGAAGAATAGATAATGATGTTGTTGGGAACAAAAATATCAGTAGTGCTTATGATTTGATAACAGCAAGATTTGGGGGAAAGAACAATGAGGATAAGGAAGATTATGGTGGTGATAAACTTAAAAATTACGAAAGAGCAGCTGGAAATAATATAGCAAGAAGTAGTGATGTTGGAGTATTATCTAAAAACTATAATGGATATGGTTCATATTTTAGCCCAATTAATATACATAGATTAACTCTAAATGAAGGTGATACTCTTATCGAATCTAGATTTGGTCAAAGTATTAGATTTTCTGGATACAACAATCCAGCAAAAAGATTTGCTCCTACATTAATTATTAGAAATAGCGAATCCCCATTAACTCGAGCAACACCAGCATCATCTGGTAGTATTAATGAAGATATAAATAGAGATGGTTCATCGATAGTATTAACATCCGGTGAATATGTATTACCCTTTATTCCTGGTGTGGTTGATGAAAAAGGTACTACTGATTTTCAAACTCAACCGAAATCATTTAAACCATATCCTGAAATTTTAAAAGGTGACCAGGTTTTAATAAACTCTGGTAGAATAATTCTTTCTGCAAAAAGCGCAGAAATGATGATGTATTCAAAAGGTAACGTTGGATTTATATCAGATGGACAATTTTCGGTTGATACAAGACTTGGTATGAACGTTAGTGTAAATGATAACATTAGTTTTGTTACAAACGATAGGGATTTTCAGATATTTGCTGGAAATGGTTCTGTTTTCTTAGGTAGTAAGGATTTAGAACCATTAGTTAAGGGACAAAAGTTAGTTGAAATACTAAGTGAGTTAATACAAGCTATTGGAGACATGCAATTCTTAACACCATCGGGTCCAACTGCAATAGGACCTAAAAACAAACCTGATTTTGGAAAGATACATTCAAAATTAAATGATATACTTAGTAAATTAAATCAAACAGCGTAATGGTAGATAATACAGACAAAAGAGTAGCAGCTGGTAAAGCTGAAGAAGGAAAAGCCGCAGCAAAGGGAGCCGCTAATGCAGCAACCGGCCAAGCAAATGCGGCAGCTGGAAAACTTGCAGCAGCTTTTTCGGATTTAAAGGGAGATGCGGCCGCATTATTAAAAGGCCTTAAAGATTCTTTAGGTATTCCGGATTTACCAAAATTTCCAAAGAAGCCAGCATTTAAAGAACTTAAAAAGTTTAAACCAAAAACTCCACCAGAGCCAAAAGCATTTCAAAAAGAAGAAAAGAAATTTGAGTTTGGAAAAGCAGCCCCAATAACAACACCAGCACCTAAACCACCAGTAGACCCTAGAGCTAATTTTGTAGAAGAATACAAAGGTTATAAAATATACTTAAGGGCTAATCTACCAAACTTTTATATGGAATCTAGATTAAATGATGGGCCTGTTACATTTACAGGACCTGAAAGCCGTAGTGCAACTAAAGATGAATTACTAGCGTATCAGAAGAAAGTAATAGATGAAGCTACATCACGCTAAAATATTTAAATAATGTCTTGGGAAACATTCAAACAAAATATATTAAGAGTAGCAAATAGTCCAGAAGGAATTTCTGATATAAATGTTGTTGCTGAATTATATGCAAAAGAATATGATTCTGCGGTAAAGAGAGGATTTGATAAACAGCATAAAATTAAATTGATAAGTGGTGATGTTGTAACAATGAAACAATTTTTTATTTCCGCTTTGCAAAAAGGTGTGAATTCCTCACAACCATACGATTTAGTGGGTGAAATGGGTGAAGGAGTTAAAGCGTATTGGGCAGGTGCTGTTATGGCAACTACACCAATTCCAATACAACCTGCACCTGGTAGTATATCCAATATATATGTTACGCAAAACATTGTTACGGATTCTGGAATTTGGCAAAAACCAACATCAACACCAATTGATGTTTCCGAAGAATTAACTCCTGAAAAAAGAATAGAATATCAAGAAGATTTAGAGAAAGAATCTGAATCCTATAATAAATTTATTGCAGAAGGTAAGCCAATGCAAGCACAAACAGTATCGGAGGCAATAGATAAAATTACAGCTATATTAAATGAAAATAAAGATTATAATACAGAAGTACCACTTCAAGATGCGATATTAGGTAGAGTTCCTGGTGTTGTACAATTACCAGAAAAAACTTCTGTTACTACACCAACACAACCAAATACATTACCAAATAATACACCAACACAACCAAATACATTACCAAATAATACTCCTGTTCAAGAACAACCACAATCTCAAGAACAAATAGATAAAGATCTTGAAGAATTTTTAAAAGGACCTCAAGTGGTAGGTTATGATTCTGGTATAGTTGTATCGGCTGATAACTTTAGTACAGGTAAACCATTTGTGCAAGGTTCTAAAGCTGGTGGTGGGTCTGGTTTTGGTGCACCTTATGTGAGATTTAATAATTTCTCTGGTAACTCTACTCTTGGAGAACGAGTAGTTCAGCTTGCATTGCATGATGCTGGTCAAAATGTACAAGAAGTGGGTAAAGATACGGGTCATCCTAGAATCTTACAAATACAGGCATTAGGTGGTGCAAGAATAGGTGGGGGTACTGGATTTGCTTGGTGTGCATGTACTGTAGCAACTTGGTGGACTGAAGCGGAAGGTAAAAATAATCTTAATGATTCTAGTATTCTTAAAAATCATCCCAACCCAGCATTTTGTCCAACTTGGGTTGAATGGGCAATTGCAAATGGTAGATATGTAGATATGACAAATGCGGAAAATGCTAAATTTACACCAAAACCTGGAGATGTGATAGTTTATGATTGGCCTAATGATGGTAAGGGTGCATCTAATCATGTAGGAATATTTTGGAAAATTGATGGAGGATTTTGGTGGGGAGTTGACGGTAATAAAAGTGGCGGAATAAAATCGCATTGTATTAAAAATATGGGATGTGTACAAGGAGTAGTAAGAATTTAATAATATGTCAGCAATAAATCCAACAAATAATACAGGCTTAATTGTAGATGAATTTATATCATACGCAACAAATCATTTAAATAGCGTTAAGGGTACAATATATACTACATCATTATATCCACCAGTAGGAACACCAAATATTGGTGTATTAAATTGGGTTGGTTATATTATAGCCCCTACAAATCAAACTAATGTTGTAACTCAAGATGATTTTAAACCAAAAGAGGATATACAAGACCAAAATTCGGTAAGACCAACCCAAGAAGAAACTATTGCAGTTGGAACAACTGAACAAAAACTTGATGAAACTGTAGATAAAGAGCTAGAAGAATTTTTAAGAGGACCTCAAGTCATAGCCTATGATTCTGGTGTAGCTGTATCAGCTGATAAATTCAGTACAGGTAAGCCGTTTGTACAAGGACCTAGAGGTGGGGGAGGATTTCAAAGCGCAGGAACAGGAGTGGCAGTTGATTTAGGAGAATTGGATTTAACGGCAGATTGGATTACAATAGCTGCTAAATATATAGCAAAAAATGAAGGATTTGCTGATAGAGCAACTTGGGATGCAAACGCATATAGATTAGGATTTGGTACTGATAGTATTATTGGAAGTGATGGAAAGGTAAGAAAAGTTCAACCACCACCATCATATCACAAAGAAACTGGACAAAAAGTACCACCAAATCCACCAGGAGATACTACTACTGTTGAAGCAGCTCTTAAAATGTTACAATATGAAGTAACTACAACTTTCAAAAACAGATTGGTGGGAAATGCGGATTATCAAATACCACAAGCAACGTTTGATGCATTAAACAATAAACAAAAAGCCGCTTTAATAAGTTATTGTTATAATGCTGGAAGTTTAAGAGTTGGTATAGCTACTGCAATTAAAAAAGGTGATTTAGCATCAGCTACTGCACAAATAAAAGAGGGACCTATACATAGTAAAGGTGTTGTTGTTTCTGGTTTAGTTAGAAGAAGACAAGAAGAAGCTACACTGTTTTCTACATAATTTTCAAAAATAACAATTCAAATATTTATAAACATAACAAATAAGGAAGTATGAATACAGATAAATTATTAAAAGCCATACAAATCCTAATAAAAGAGGAATTGAAAGAACAATTACCCGCATTAATTAAGGAAACTGTAAAGGCTGAAATGAAAAAACTGATAGCAGAAGGAAAGCAACCTGCTAAACCAAAAAGTACCGGATTATCTATGGCTAAGGCTATGATGGAAGATGAACCAATTATGGAATCGGTTCAAACTACTAAAGTAGCCGTAACGAAACAATTTAGTAAAAACCCAATGATTAACCAAATTCTTAATGAAACCGCAATGGCACCTACAACTGGTGATGGTGGATTTAGAACTATGAATTTTGGACAAGGTGATATGGGTTCAATTGTAGGTAGAACTGCAATAGCAGAAAAAATGGGTTATGGTGATTTAGCAAAAGGACCTTCTCCAACTGGATTAGGTGTGAATACTGGAGTTGCTGAGTTGGATAAGGCTTTTAACAGAGATTATTCTGAATTAGTAAAAAGATTTAAGAAGTAATGGCAATCATATTAGGTAGAAAACCTTTATTAGAGACTAAAGATTATGAAGATTATGCAATTGGATTAGCTTTGCCGATTCAAATAACAAATGTTGCGTTTAAGCAAAATTACACAGAAATTGAGCAATTAAAATCTAATATAAAAAATCTTTTATTAACAAAAAGAGGAGAACGTTTAATGAATCCTTTATTTGGAGCTGGTGTAGAGACAGTATTGTTCGAACCCATAACAGACGAATTTGAAGATAAAATTCAAGATATAATAACAACTTCTGTTGAAAGATATATACCAAATGTGAGTATTGATGAAATAAATGTTGATATGAGTAATGAAAATAAAGACAAAAATTCCGTAAATATATCATTAAAATTTAGAAGTAGAAATACTGGAAATTCTGGTTTAGTATCTTTTAACATACAACAAACAGCACCATAATATGAATTCATTACCAAGCAATAGAAAATATAGCGGAAAAGATATAAAGTATCTTAATAAAGATTTTTCTGCATTTAAAGATAATCTTATTGAATTTGCTAAAGCATATTTTCCTAAAACAAATACGGACTTTACAGAAGCATCACCTGGTATGATGTTTATTGAAATGGCATCCTATATAGGTGATGTATTATCTTATTATATAGATGATACCTTTAAAGAATCACTAATAACAACAGCCGAAGACCAAGAAAATGTAATAGCTTTAGCTCAATTTTTAGGATATAAACCAAAAGTAACAGCTCCTGCAACTACAACTTTAGAAATATACCAACTTGTACCTGCAATTGGAACGGGTGCATCTAATATCATAGATAGTAAATATCTATTGCAAATAAAGCAAGGAATGGTAGTTGAATCTAAGGATGATGCAATTAAATTCATAACAACGGATATTATAGATTTTAGAGATAGTACTGATAGAGAAATCACAATATATAAAAGGGATTCAAATACAGGAGACCCCACTCTATATCTTGTTAAAAAATATGTAAAAGCTATATCAGCTGTTTCCGAAGAACTTAGTTTTGAATTTGGACCTTATAGTCCATTTGCAACTATAAATTTACCAAATACAAATGTAATAGAAATTTATGATGTAAGAGATTCTAATAATAATAAATATTATGAAGTACCTTATTTGGCTCAAGAAATGGTATTTTTGGATTATCCTAATACTGAATTAAATGATCCTGATTTGGTGCAATTTAAAGATAGTGTACCATATATTCTAAAAACTTTAAAAACACCAAGAAGATTTGCAACTAAAATCAATCCAGATTTTACAACAACTATTCAATTTGGTGCTGGTGACCCAAATGCAAATGATGAGCAATTAATTCCAAATCTTAAAAATGTAGGATTAGGATTACCTAACTCTATTAGTAGATTAGAGGAATCGTTCGACCCAACCAATTTCTTAAAAACAAAAGCTTATGGAGTATCACCATCTAACACAACTATTACAGTAAAATATTATACAGGTGGTGGTGTTGCATCTAACATAGAAGCTGACCAACTTACAAAACTATCATCTATTGAATTTGATAATGATTATTCAGATTTGAATATAGCACAAATAGGAACGTATAATAGTTTAAAAAATACAATAGCTGTTACAAATAAAATACCAGCCGTTGGTGGTAGAGGAGCCGAATCCATTGAAGAAATAAGACAAAACGCTTTAGGTAATTTTGGAGCACAAAACAGAGCAGTTACTTCACATGATTATCAAATTCGTGCATTATCAATGTCACCTAAATACGGAGCAATTTCTAAATGTTATGCAACCGCAGATGGTAAATTGGATAATAATTCACCATCATCTATTTTAGCATCTCCAAATGTTTTGCAAGAGTTTACTGATTTAGTTATGGGATTTATACAAAGACCTGATTCGGATGAACCACTAAGAGCTGATGTTAATTCAGAAATTCAACAATTTTTAATTGGAAAAACTTCTAATGAGAATGAAAAAAATAATCCATTTGCTATAAACTTATATATGTTAGGATTGGATAATTTTGGAAGATTAACTCCAACAAACAGAGCAGTAAAAGAAAATTTAAAAACTTATTTAAACGAATATAAAATACTAACTGATGGTGTAAACTTTTTAGATGGTTTTGTTATCAATATTGGTGTTGACTTTGAAATAGTTTGCAATAGAAATAGTAACAAATCTGAAACAGTTACCAAATGTATATTAGAATTGCAAAGATATTTTAATATAGATAATTGGTCTTTTAATCAAACAATTAATTTAAGTGAAGTTGAAGTATTACTTTCAAATATTGAAGGTGTATCTTCTGTTAAAAAACTTAAAATAGTAAATAAATGTGGGGGTGAATATTCTCCAAATTCATATAATATAGAAGCTGCAACAAAAAATAAAGTGGTGTATCCATCGTTGGACCCTTCAATTTTTGAAGTTAAGTTTCCTAATTCAGATATAAAAGGGAGGGCAATATAATGGCATACTATTTTTTAACAGCATCAAAAGATGCAACGGTTTATCTACAACAACCCAATCAAAATACTGGGCTTGATGAGATATTAGAAGTAAGCAAAGTTTATTACGGAAACGTAAAAGATGTATCACATGCTTTACTTAAATTTGATGTAGGATTCTTATCCCAATCATTGTATAATGGTACAATTGGTATGACTGATGCTCGTTTACTATTAAAAGAATCACAAACAGAGGAAATCCCATTAGAATATACAATTTATGCCAATCCAATATCTGGAAGTTGGGAAATGGGTATAGGTACTAGATTTGATACAATAACTACAAAAGGTGTAACTTGGAATTATAGAGAAGGTGATACTAAATTAAATTGGTTAGATAATGATTTTAATTCATATACTACCGCAAGTATAAATGATGGTAGTGGTGGTACTTGGTGGACACAATACAGCGCATCTCAAAATTTCAACTATGAAAGAGGTGACATTGATATGGATGTAAAACCAATGCTTAAACTTTGGATGACTGGTTCATTGAATGGTGGAATTCCAAATGATGGATTGATGTTAAAATTTGCTAACTCAACATTGTTTCCTGAAAATATAGAAAGTAATACGCAAGATTATGGAATACTAAGATTATTTAGTAAAGAAACATTTACAATATATCAACCAAAAATTAGAATAGGTTGGGATGACCAATCTTTTATAACAGGTTCATTATCTGCACTAAATTCAAATGATATTAAGGTTGGTGTTAAATCATTTAAAAGCGAATATAAGAAAAATAGTATTCCAAAAATAAGGGTAGTGGGTAGAGAATTATATCCTGTAAAAACTTTTACAAATTCATTTGCATATAGTGACGTAAAATACCTACCACAAACAACATATTACCAAATTAAAGATTTTGGTTCGGATGATATTATAGTTCCATTTAGTGAATACTCTAAAGTAAGTTGTGATTCCGATGGAAACTATATTAATTTGAATCTTTCAAATTGGGAGTCTGGTAGAGTTTATAAATTAGAATTTAAAGTTGATATGGATGGTGATGTAAAATACTATGATGATAAAATAACATTTACTATATCAAATAATTAATATGGCAGATTTAAGAACAACCGGATTAAGAAACGCAACTTTACTTGATGGTATAAGTAAGAGTGGTTCTTTAGTTGTGTCTAAAACTAGTCAAAATTCATACACATTTAGTGATGGAAATTCTGGGGATGGTGTTGTATTTGGAAAATTATCAAATCCAAAATATAACGAAAGTGATTTAATAAAATCAGTAGATACTAGAATATTTGAATTAATACCAAGTGAACCACCACCATTAGATGATGATGTTCCAAGACCTGTATATAATGAAGTAACTCAATCTGTAATAGATTTGACGGAAGAAGTTATTAGACTTAATACAATTGTGGTTGATTTAACGGCTAAAGTTAGTGAACTGGAAATCGTTTCTGAAAGTTTAAGAGTTGATGTTGATGCTCAAAAAATATTAGTAGCATCATTTGAAAATCAGTTAAATCAAGCAAACGTAAAAATATCTAATGTAGTTGTTGATTTACAAAACGCAATCCAAAAGGGAACAGCTGAAGCAATTCAACGAGTTTCTTTAACTGCTCGTAATCAATCATTAAAAGAACAAAATGAGCAATACAAAGAAATATTAGAAGGTAAACAAGCTAAGATTGCGGAAGGTGCTAAAGTGGGTATGGATTTCTCTGTTAAGAGTGTTCAAAAGGGAGAACCTCAATATGGTGATTTAACTTATAGAGCTAGAGCTAAAGACGATGGTAACGGTCAATGGATTAATGGACCTGATCTTGAAGTTTATAATTTCTCAAAAGAACCTATAACAATAACGTTTGAAGAAGCGGGACAAACATTGGGTTCATTTGAAAAGATACCATCTTTTACATTACAACCAAAACAAACTAAACTATTGACAGTAAAAACAATTCCATCAAAGATAGATGATTTTAGACCATCTGCTGGTGTAACATTATTAGGTGATACCGCATATAAAGGTAGTTTGAATGTAAAATCTGAAAAATCAAGTGTAACTTTAGGAGTTGCAATTCAAAAACAAGTTGGAACTAGTTGGAGTGGTTAATAAAAAAATAAATTATGGCAGCATCTGGATTAAAAAACTTTAAAGAGGTAGTACAAAATAAAGCTTACCGAATCAACCCAAAGGATAGAAAAATATTTGAGGAAGGGGATTTACAGTCTTTTTTTGGATTAAGTGAGGATGATGTTATTGAATTTATTATGTATGATTTTTCAGAAAATCAACTTCCACAAAAAGATAATGGCTTAGTTAGATATATATCTCTTACTAATCAAAATATAAATGATTATTTTTTATTGGCAGAGGGTACTACTATGACTAGAAATAATTTACCATCTGAATATTTTATAGATGTTGAAAGATTAATAAAAGAAGCCGGTTATGCAAATGGTTTATTCAAAACTCAAATATCTCTTATAAATAAAAGACTTGGGTCATATAAACCAGACGATAAGGTTTGGATTAGTGAAATATCACCATCTAGAACAGAAGTTAGATTATTTCCATTGGAAAGAAGTCCAAATATAAAAGATATAAAAGAAAGGTTTGGTATATTTTATAATAATGGTGATTTTAGAAGTGATATTATTTACAATGCGTTAAAATTAGTAGAATCTATAAACGCATCAACAATAGATGATTTTATAAAAAATACTTATGGACAGGGATGGTATGAAAAATTAAAAACTGAATATAAAATTTCTAATTTTGACTCATTTAGCGTAGCTGTCCATAAAAAGTTTGTAGAATCTGCATATTATGAATTTACTAATAGAATATCTGATATCAAAGACCTTAATTATGGAAAACCAAGAAGAACATCTCCTAGATTACAATTGGCAGAAAATACTATTATAAGAAGGTTATCCGAATTAATTGTTAATTCTATTAATTTTTATTTAACTCAAAAAGACGAGCAATTAAGTGTTACTTCTGTAAATTCAAGAATTGAAAGTTTAGATACTGCACCAACTATATTACAATCTAAATCATCCGATATACAAATTGATACAAAAGTACCTGAATTAAAAATTGTAACAATTGAAAAACCTAAACAAGATGAAAAGAAATTAACTTTTATTAAAAAAATAAAAGCAGATCCTGGTATAATATCTCCGGATCCTGTTGTTGTTTTTCCTGTTGAAAGAGAAAATCCAACAACTGGTGAAGTGATAACAATAGAGCAACCTGTTGATGATAGACGTAATGAACTACCTGTTATAATAGAAACCCCTATTGGTGGCGGTAGTGGTGGAGGTGGCTTTACTGAAATTGAAAGTGGTGGTGGATTGGG
>Ga0315903_10009426_pt1 | contig 11807 bp, 13 predicted proteins | sample LakEriMetagenome_7_FD_203524 | JGI IMG/M metagenome (GOLD analysis project Ga0315903, IMG submission 203524) | Freshwater fungal communities from buoy surface, Lake Erie, Ohio, United States - Buoy 2 MA119 | ecosystem: Environmental > Aquatic > Freshwater > Lake | place: USA: Lake Erie, Ohio...
TGGCAACGCCGACTCCAGCCGCAATGACTGCGCCAGCGCCTTCAGCCGCGCCCGAGCCAGCCGCAGAACCAGCGCCTGCGGCAAACGAAGCACCCGTAGCGCTGGCAGCGCCCTGACCAGACGCCGAGCCGTCGCCAGAAACCGTGTTCGCGTAGCTTCCAGACCCAGCGCCCGATGCGTTGGCAGAGCCGACTGCTTCAACGATGGCGGTGCCAGTGGCGCTGGCTGCGCCCGAGCCGCTGGCGGCACCCTGCCCCGCGCCAATCGGGCTGGCGGTGGCCTGAGCGGCCCCGGTGGCGGTCGCCGTGCCCACGGCTGCGGTGACGGCCGTGCCAACCGAGGATGCCGTGCCAGAGCCAGCGGAAGAGCCTTGGGCCCCGGCGACCGAAGACCCTGCCGCGCTCGCTGCCCCGGTGGCGGTCGCGGACCCAACCGCCGACACGATGCCAGTGCCGACTGCGGCACCCGCGCCCGAGCCAGAGGCGGCACCCGCGCCAGCGCCAGAGGCAGCACCCACTGCGCTGGCCGCGCCGCTCGCCGTTGCTGAGCCGACAGCCGCGAAGAAGGCTGCACCGACTGCCGACGCGGCACCTGTTCCGCTCGAAGCTCCTGCGGCGCTGAATACTGCCGCACCCGTCCCGGCAGCGGCACCAGTGCCGTTGGCCGAGCCAACCGCTGCGAAGATCGCAGAGCCAACAGCCGATGCGGCACCGCTCCCGCTCGACGCGCCAACTGCGCTGTTGGTCGATGCGCCTGTGGCAGTTGCGGCACCCGAAGCGTTGGCCGTGCCGACTGCTGCGACGATGCCAGTGCCGACAGCCGAAGCTGCGCCCGATGCGCTGGCTGCACCAACTGCTGACGAGACACCGCTCGCGCTCTGGCTTTGAAGCAGTATCAGCAGCATGTCAGTCTCGCTTTACTAGAAGATCAGCCCGATGGTTCGGTTGTTTGCTGCGCCGCTCCATGTCGCGCCAGCAGTGATGTAGCTCGCCGTTGCCGCACCGCCGGGGTAACAGGGTTGCCAACTCCACGCGGCGGCAAAAGAAAAGCCATTGCCGTTCACTTCGTACAGCGGATCGAGCGGATAAAACCCTCCCCCGACAAGGCTGTACGATACCGACTCAGGCGAGCCCGACGTTGCGAGGCAAGTCGTAATCATCAGCATGAGCTGATTGTAGTAGGACTCTTCAAGCGTCAGGGCCAACGAGAACGTGCCGTCGTTCGTTGCGGTGCCTGAGTCCACCGGAGCAGCGGCCATGTTCTTGACGTTGTCCACACCAACTATTGCGACAGCGGCACCAGTAATAGCCTCGCCAAACGTCACCGCAACATCAGTGTTGGTGATGTTTTGAAGCAGGTTAGTTCCGAACAGAAACATAGAGACGTTAGCAAGAGCGACCAGACCGGCGCCTTCGGCTACCCTTATCCCGCCCACGCCGCCAATCGTGCAAGTGGTTGCCGAAAAGGACGTTGCATCGTCTTTGCTGTGAACGATGACGAGAATGTATTTCCGCGTGCGAGACTGCGGAAATTCAGCAGCGTCGATGTTTAGAATCGACGTGGGCGAGCATCCCAAGCTGCCCAAACGCATGTTGCCAAAGGTGTAGGTCGTAGAGGGGTTATTAGAACTGTCGCGCGTGTCGAGAAGCTCGACGAACGGACGCCGAGGCGTCAGCAGCAACTCATGCGCGGGAAGCAGCACTGGCTCAATCCAACTGGAGGATTTTGGCGGTGACGGTGAAGACCTCGCCGCTTGCTGGTGTGTAGGTATTGCGAGCGCGCAAGAGGAAGCGCAAGTTGGCACTGCCGACGCAAGTGAAGAGCATGTTGAGGCCAGTAACCTGAGCGAACTGGTTGTTGCCAGCGTCGAACATCACAAACGGCACCACGCCGATCAGCGACTTGATTTCCGTGTCGCTGACCGCAAAGGCGGTGTTGTCGTTGACGTTTGTCACCGCCTGATTGAAGATGAAAAGCTCAGCAGCCAGCTTTACTGTCGGGTCGGCGGAAGAGGCAATCGTGATGTCCGTGATGATGCCGGAGCCGCCCGACCTCCTCGCGGCACCCGTCAGAGTGAAGCCACCAGCGGTCGGCGCAGTTGTGCTGTTGGAAATGGCGTCGAGCAGAGCGTACTGAGTGGTGTCAGCAGGGCGCGTGATGTCGGTCTGCACCGTGACCGGGAAGCCAAGCGGCGACACCCAGAGGCGACCGCCGGACACTTGCAGCGGCTCATAGTCGCCGTCCGTACCGGACCTGTTTGCTGGCGCGTCAGTGCGAACAGCCAGCCCCATGATGCCATGCTCGGAGGAATCATGCGCGTCATCCTCGGCGTGCGTGAGCGGAGCCTCGGTGCCGTCCGTGCTGGAGTACAGCTTGATCTTCTGGAAATGGATGCCACCGACATCGTCAGTGGCAATCGTCTCGCCAGTGCCGGGAGTGTAGCCTACGTTGTCAGCCATTACGTCACCGTGATCTGCGGATCGAGCGCCTCTGCCTCAGCAATCGCCACCTTGCGCTCGTAGTTGTGGATCATGCCTTGGATCAGGCCGATGCCGTGCTGGCGCAGCACCTCGGACACCTCTGCCTCAACCATATTCGGGTTGTTGAACGTATCCTTGCACGCCGCAAGCACGCGCGGCATGTCTGCATCTGCGATGGTGACGTTGAGTTGAAGAGTAGCCATTTCAGTCCCTCTTTGTCATGCCATCCGCATCTTGAAACGCTGCTTGGCTCGCGCCTTGAGCATCGCTTCCTTCTGCATAGGCGGTTCAGTGATGCCCTTTGCGATGGCGTTGTCGAGAGCATCTTTCATCGCATCGTGAATGCGATTTGCCACGCGCGGATCGCTCGACTTGACCGAGATCCCGACGCTGCTCGCGACAACCTCAAGCGGCCTCGGGCCTGAGATCCACTTGCCATCGACGTTGGTGTAGCCGTGGTCGGCAAGCCAACTGACGCTGTAATCGCGCAGACGCTTGGGAAGCGACTTCATCTCGCACCGGGCGATGTGCATGGAGACCAACGCCTCGCCCGGTGACTGTTCTGCAAGATTGGGAGCAACGTGACGCCACAAGGACATGATCCCCTTCACGTCGAGTTCTACAAGACAGCGTCGGAACTCGGCACCGTGGGCCGTGCCCTCTCTCATCGGGCCTCCGGGGGCTTTGCGTTGTAGCGCGCCTCCTGCATCTTGGCCTTGGTCTCTTCAGGCGAGAGGTGCCGGCTGAGTCCATCGGTCAGCGCGTCTTCCATCGCCTCCCTGACGGCGTGAGACACATCGCTGTTGCCGCCCACGGCAATGCCAGCCGCGGACGCGATCTGCGGGGTGACTTTCACCATGTGACAGACCTCAATCCAGCGTGATGGTGGTGGCGGTGGTCAGGCGCGGGGTCACACCGTTGCCGCACACGATGTTCGGCGTGACCGTGCCCTTCCAGAGGATCGCAGCCGAGCCGCCGCCGGACTTGCCGGTCGAGAAGTGCGTGACCGTACCCGAGCCGCCCGTACCAGCCGGGAAGTCGATGTTGGCGACGGGCGACACCGAACCGCTGGACTCCGTCCAACCGCCCGTGGTGCGAGCCACGTTGACGCGGGCATACGAGGTGTAGCCCACTTCGCTGCTCGACATATTGCCGGTATCGGTCGGGTCGCCAGTGTGCAGACCGACCACGATGTTGGTTTCCGGCGAGGTCGCGGCGTTGTCGGCATAGTTTGCCCACGCCGTCGCGTTGTAGACAAGCCTGAGGATTGCGCTCTCGGTGGTGTTGGAAATAGACATTCTCTGTCTCCTTCAGTGGAAGATTAGTAGGACGGGATTCCGACGATGAACTCTGGCAGTTCGAAGAAATTGCCGTCGCTCATCTTCTTGGGAGTTGCCAGCGGACCCGCCGCCAGCAGTCGGCCACTTGCGCTGTCCACAAGAGCCCAGAACATGGCCTCACCACTTCGGGTGATTTGGCCCTCAGTCACGGGACCGATCGTAACCTGACGGCCAGTGAATGACTCTCCAGCTTCCGGGCTGCTTATGCGCGGAGCCAGCTTGAAACCCATCGAATAGTCTGCCGCCTGCTCATAGTCCTCAGGCGAGTTGGTGCAGAGATGAAGCGTGTCGGCCTCATCCGTCAGGACCGCCAGACCAAGGTCGAAGATCCGGTCTGCGATGAAGGTCATCCGTCGATTTCTTCCTGACGGAACTTCTTCACGCGGCCGCGGGCATCGTGCTCTTCAACGATTGTCCGCGTCTTGCGGGGCGGCGGAAGCTGGTTCTGGACCGTGATCTGCTGCGGCGGGATCTCGGCCTGCATGGAGACCTTCATCTCCTTGATCTCGGGCATGTGGACATGGACCGCCGGCTGCGTGCTGACCGGGGGCGCATACTCGCGCTCACGATAGGTGGCAGCCGCCGCGATCTGCACGGCCGGGGTCTCGGCCATCAGGCGCACGGCCTTGGCGATGCGCTCGTTCAGATCGTCGGGAATGTCGATCGCTTCGGGATCCGCGCTGACAGCGTCCTCGCCATCCTTGCCCACCACCCTGCCCAGAGCCTTGGCAGTGCCGTTGGTGAGCGTGAGGATCAGGTTGGAGTCGCGGTCGATGAAGGCATCGGCCAGACCAACGCCGTCCTTAGGCACCGGGATGGCAGAAACGGCCTTTGCGACCTCGGCAGCGACCATGGGAGCCACTTCCTCGACCGTGACGGACTTGCCGTCTTGCGGCACCGGGATCTCTGCGATCAGGCGGCCAACCTCGGCCAGCACCAGCGGCGTGATCTCCTCGACCGTGACGGACTTGACCGGCTCGCTCGGAGCGGGCTCAGGCAGCGCGGCGATGGCGGTCGCCACCGCTTCGGCAACGACCTGACCGACCATCTGCTCGACTTCGGCCCGGTCAACTGACTTGCCCGGTTCGCCAGCAGGCGCGGGCGGCAGCGCAGCAACCGCTTTCTGGACTTCCGCGGTGATCATGGGGGCAACCTGTTCGACGGTCACGGAGGTGCCATCGCGGCCGCACACCGGGCCAAGGTTCTTGGCCGTGCCATCGGTGAGCGTGATCACCAAGTTGTTGTCACGATCGATGATGGCTCCAGCCAGACCGACGCCGTCTATGCCGTCCCGAATGGTCAGGCTGGAGAAGCGCTTTTCAACGAGCGTGTCGATGACGGGCGTCAGTTCTTCGACGGTCACGGACTTGCCGGGCTCACCGTCCTTGGCCGGGGGGATCGCGCTCACGGCCTTGGAGATGCCGGCATCGATCGACTGGTTGATCGCAGGGAGCAGCGCGCTCAGGTCCGGCGGCGTCCGCAGGGCTTCGATCTCCTTGCGGATCTCGTCCAGCGCGGGCGTCAGGCGGGCCGCGGCGAGCCCTGCCGTCTCTTCAAGGTCAGCATCCTTGCCGTCCTTGGGGACCGGCAGCGTGTCCAGACGCTTCTCCAAGGCATCAAGGCGGCCTGAAACCGCAGCCATGGAGCGCTCCATGAAGCTGCGAACGACCTCTACAACGTCCGAACCGAACTGCTTTCCATCCATCAGACCAAGCCCTTCCTGATTTCGAGCAGCGCCGCCATCATCTGCCGTTCGGTGTTGTCATTGGCTGCCACGACAGACGAGTCGTCATCGGACTCTTCGTCCTCGTCCTCGTCCTCATCATCTTGAGCCTGCGGCACCGGGGCGGGCGCTGCCCGGTTGAAGGGATCAGCCAATGCGTCTCTCTTGGCCAAGGCGGCCAGCGAGTAGTTCTGCTCCTGAAGGTACGGCGTCTCGCCACCAGCGGTCGGCGGGAGATCGACTTTGGCGCGGGCCTCGTTGGGCGACATCACGCCAGCGCCAACGGCTTCCTTGAGGACCGAGATCTGCGTGACCGAGTCCATGCGAAGCAGGCCGTCGAGGTCGAATTCGGTGCCGACGCTCTCCGAAAGCCCAAGGCCCTCGTCCAGACACACCTCGGCATCTTCGATCAGGCGCTGGAGCGCCTGCGAGTAATACTCGACGTTGAGCGCTTGGATGTTGTTGTAGGTCGGCATCGCACCGACGCCAATCTTGTAGGCCGGCACATGGAACACCGAAGCCACGGTCTCGTTCGACCACTTCAACTGTTCGATAAGCTGCGCGTCCGTGGCCGTCATGCGGATGGGAGCGAAGCTCATGCCGTCGCCCAGAACAGCGACCTTGCCCGCATTCTCGCCCGAGAAGTTCGTGTCCCAGTATTCCTTCAGGCGGGTAGCGATGTCGTTGCTGATCGCGCCCGGCGCTGTGAGGATGCCGCCCGGCCGGGACTTGTTGCCGAAGAAGGACACGGCATCATTCTGGATGCGAATGCCCTGCGTGGCGGCGAGGCCTGCCGCGAAAATCGGGGAGTTGCCTACCAGCGGGTGGTAGATGCAGTTGAAGCGGTCGTGGATGATTTCGCGCGCGGGCACCACAATCGTGCTCTCGACGCCCGAGATGTTGTCCTGCGCCAGTTCGTAGAACACCGCGCCTTCGGTCGAAACCAGCGGCTTCACCTTGCCCGGGGCAGAGTCCAGAACGTACATCGCCGTGACCACGCCGCGGCCGTCGCGCTGCTTCAGGACGTAGGTGTTGCCCCGCAGCAACTTGGACAGGAAGTACGTCTCCCAGAACTGGATCCGGGTCTGGAAGGGATTGGGCTTCCGCAGGACCGGCGAATAGGCCGGGTTGCTGGTCTCGTTCCAGATGCCGCTGGCGCTCTTCTCGACCAGCTTCACGCGAAGCTTGGCGATGTCCGAAGCGATGAGCGTGGCACAGGCGTAGACCGCATTGTTTGTTACGATCGAGTCATAATTGACCTCGACGTTGGCCTGCCAAGCGCCAGAGAAACTTTCCAGCACGCGGAACCAGCCGCCGCGCTCGTTGCCGATCGGGGACAAGCCCTTTTCGGTCGGAGCAGGCGAGGGGCGCGTGATGTCGAAGCCGAAGAGCCGCATACGCTTTACTCCGTGAGAAGGAAGGGGTGGACGATGGCGGCTTACTCGGTGTCTTCAGCCGTCATGTTGCGGCGGCGGTACTGGCGCTTGGGCCGCACCACTTCCTCATTGTCCAGAAGGGACGGAGGGGCGACTTGCGGGAAAATCTCGGCCGCAGCGACAGGCTGAGCTTCAGCGGGAGCGCTCTGCTCGACCGCGGAGGAATTCACAGGAGAGGCGGTTTCAGCGGCGACGACCGGAGCGGCCGCAGCCGACTCTTCATACGGAACGCATTTCTTGGCCTTGATCAGAAGCTCGGCCACACGATCCGGAAACTCCTTCACTTGCCCACCGACGAGGAATTTGACTTTTGCCATTGCAGGGCCCTTTCAGATGCAGGAAAGCGCCCGCGACCTTTCGGCCGCGGGCGTCAGTTTAGTTCAGGCTAGATTAGGCCTGACCCCAGTTCACCGCGCTGAGGTACGCAACCGCGGAAGCGCGGCGGCGAGCCCAGTTGATGGTGCGCTCGGCGCGGAAGGCCACCGAGTTCGTCTGGAACATCGAGACCATCGTGGTCGCCGTGGGCGTCACGGTGTCGTTGGTCGGATTGTCGAGCATCTGGAGGCTGGCCTCCGTGCTCATATCGACCGTCAGGCCACCCTCGTCACCGATGTAGATGTCCTGCGCGTTCACCAGTGCGACATAGGAGCCGCCGGAAACGGTGGGCATGAACTCGGAGGTGATCACCGGAAGGCCGGCGAAGGTGCCGCCCATCATGGTGATGCCGGGGAATTCCGGCTGGCCAAGGGCATTGACCAGCATGGAGAGGCCTAGCGCGGTGGTGGACGACATCACCCAGACGCCCGAGGTGGGGGCGTTGTTCGCGGCGATGAACGCGGCGAAGACCGAACGGACATCCTCGCGGATGGCGTCGGCGGTGTTGCCCGTGGACGGGATCGCGGAGATGCCGTTCAGGATCGACGCCGGGGAGACGCCGGCCGAGGCCGACTTCGCCGGATCGATGAAGTCCGAGTCCATGCGAGCGCCGAGTGCCGCGGCAAGCTGGTCACGGACCAGCAGTTCGGCAGACGGGCTGGAGTCACGGAGGACTTCCATGGTCAGCACCGCGATGTTGGCGACCTTCAGCGGCTCCAGAGTGGTGCGGCTGAAGTCCATCGCCGTCAGCGGCTTGGGCTTGCCTTCACCAACCCAGTAGCCAGCGCCACCGTTGGTCTGACCGACCAGCGCGACACGGAACGGGATGCGGCGCAGGCTCGGAATGCCAGCGGTGCCGAAGCGACCAAGGATGGTCATCGGGCGCAGGAATTCCACGAAGTCCGCGAACGCCGAGGTCTCGTCACCGACCAGATTCTCAGCCCAGCTACCCGTGAGCGTCGAGCCCGCGGTCACGTTGGCCTTGATGGTGTTGACGATGCCGGGGTCACGCTCGCCATAGACCTGCTTGGCGACTTCCACTGCACCGACCCAGTTGCCCTGAGCCATGCCGAGGCACTTCACCACGCGGGCGAAGCGAACACCGGGATCCGCCTTGGGAGCGGACTTGACCATGGTGTGCATGGCAGGAACGCGGGCCGTGCCGGCCTTTGCGACTTCCGGAGAAACGGCCTTGGCCTGAGCGGCCTGAATGGCCTCCGCGGCGCGCAGGCGCTTCAGGTGGGCGTCGATGGCCTTCACCTCGGTCTCCAGCGTGTCGTACCGCTCGGCCTGCTCGGCGTCGAGGGTTTCACCGGTCTCAGCCGACTTCTCCATGATGTCGGCCATCTCGGTCGCCTTGAGAGTGCGAGACTCTTCGAAGGACTTGATCTGGTCTGCGATCGTCTTCATTGCAGATTTCCCTTGTTCGGGGTTGGATTTGACCACCGGAAGGTGGCCGGGTTTTCCCGAAACGCCGGGATTATCGCCGCCCAGCTTTCGGCCTGACGCGGCCAGCAGTGCGGAATCGATGGATTTGATGGAGGTAATGGACGCCTCTGCATTTGCGGGAATCGTCACCGCCGAGAGTTCAAGCCACGACCACTTGAGGAAGCGGATGCCGTAGCTGCCTTCAATGCGGGCTGTCTCCAGCCCCTTAAAACCGATGCTCAGGCCCTGAACGAGTCCGGACTTGATGCTTTGCCAAGCCTCGTCCAGCCGTTCCTTCAGCGTCCCGGGCTCATCGACCTTTGCGATCGTGGCAGTGATCTCAATGCCCTTCGCCGTCACCTTTGCCTTCGTGACATGGCCGATCGGCTGCGAGGCATCGTGCTGCCAGAGAAGCGGGATCGGGAGCTTGTATTCCGCACCCATCGGCTCGACAATGTCATCCATGCGATCAGGCGACGGCGTGGTTGCCATGCCGGTGATCGTGCGCTTGTCCTCGTCGTACGACTTGAACTGGACGATTGAGTAGGCTCTGTTCATCGTGCTCACCCTATGATCAGCATCTGGTACTGTTTCTTCGGCGCGGCCGGCAGCGTGGCCATACCCACCGACATCGCCAGTGAAACCATGCCGTCGATCCTGCTCACCGCCTTGTCCTTGGCGAACATGCGGTGGCCGGTTCGGTTCTGTTCGTAGACAACGGCCGCCGAGCACATCTCCATCACGGGATTGGGATCCACCGTGATGCGCTGCTCAAGCAGTGCGGCTTCCACCTTGTTGATGCTGTCCGGCATCCAGAGCGCGATCTCATCTGCGCCCGTGCCGCCCAGCAACGCTTGTTCGTCCTTCTTTTCGATCACCCGGCGATTGAAGCCTTGAGGATGAACGACACACGGCAGCTTCGTGCCGATTTCCGACAACTGCTCGTTCAGATTTTCGAGACCGTACTGGTCGCAACCGATGATTTGCGGGTCGTAACGCACACACAGCCCGGCCAAAGCATCAGCAATCCATTTGTAGGAGATGCGCTGCCCGGGAACTGCTTCAAGGTGGCCGGCCTTCTCCCACTCGACATACGGCGCGCGGTCACGTTTCGCGCGCTCGGCCAGTGTGTCCTTCGGCGTCCAGAACCACGTCTTCGACGCGAAACGCCACTTGTCAGGCGTCTTGTCGATCAGCCACGTCAGGGTGAAGGCTGAAAGGTCTCGGGTTCTGGAGAGGTCAAGACCTCCGAAGGGACGGCCGTACTTGGCACACAACTCTTCGGGATCGACTTCGCCCTTGCATTGTTGCCAGATTTTCCGCGGAATTGCCGAATTCTCGCTTTCGGTCCATTGGCAGAAATTGAGCCTGCGGACCAAGCCTTCTTTGGACGGCATACCCTTCGCTTCAAGCACTTGTTCCCTGATGTACTCAGGCTGGATGGACACACCAAGATTGGGGTTGGCCTTCACCCAGCAGGACTCGTCCTCAAACGGATCCTCGCCCTCATCGCAGGAGCAGACATAGGCGAACCAAGAGTCGTTCTCCTTGACGCCCGTCACCACTTCGACGCTGTAGTCGTGCTCCTGACCGCAGACCGACTTCTTGTCGAAGCCCGAGTTCGTGATTTCGAAGATCAGGGCTTCCTTGTTGCCCTTCGTGCCCGCGCGCATCATTTCGATGACCGAGTTGTCCGCGTGCTCATGGACCTCGTCAATCAGAGCGCAGTAGGGTCGGATACCGGACTTGCCTTTCTTCTCGGAAGAGATCGGCTTGAAGAACGATGACGTGTCGAGGTTCGTAAGCTGCCACACCGGGTTCTGGCCGGACGGGTGCAGGCGCTTCCTCAGGTTCGGTGAGCGCTGCCACATCTCCACCGCGTCACGGAAGAGAATGGACGCCTGATCCTTGTCGGTCGCCGCAGAGTAGACTTCGGCGCGGAGCTTGCCCATCGCCGTGAGCATGTAGTGCCCGATGCCGGCCGCCATGGGCGACTTGCCCGCGCCTTTCCCCACTTCGATGTAGGCGCGGCGGAAGCGGCGGAAGCCCGCCTCGTTCACCCACCCGAACAGCGACCCCACAACGAAGCACTGCCAAGGCCGAAGAATGAACGGGACAGACCGGCTTGTAACCTCGCCGTAGTCGTCCTTCTCCTCGACCTCGACGGTCAGGACATCCGCGAAGAAGCCGATGACCCGGTTGGCCTTGGCCACATCCCAGATCAGACCCCTCTCGGCACCAGTCTTCAGGTCATCAAGATGCCGCTTGCACGCGGCCCTGACGTATGGCCCAGCAACCACCCTCCCCTGCACCACGTCATGTGCATAAGCGGTTGCTGGATCCTCACTTGCGGAAATACTTGTCGGCGGGGTCTGCTTTGCCACGACTGCCTTGTTCGCCAGCTATGCGGGCCCGGGACGCAGGGTCCAGCCCAAGTTCAGAGCCCAGTGCTCGCAACTGGGCGATCTTTCCGGCCACCATCTTGCTGGGGGCCTTCTCAAACTGCGTGTGGAGGTGCACCCACATGAATGCGCGCGGAACGTCGAACTCCGTCAGCCACGGGGCCTTCCGGATCAGCGTGTCCCACAGTTCCTGCTGCCGCCGGCCGAGCTTGGTCGGGGGCTGAAGCTCATTGTCGTACCCGGCGTCGATCTCCTCGGGGCCCGTCTCCTCGACGGCTGCCTGCCCGGGGCCGCCTGTCACCAGCTTCGGCACGAACGGGGTTTTGATTTTTGGACCTCTGATCGCCATCAATTGTACCCGGGGTGTCTCGGATCCACCGGCCTGCCGTCCAGCCCGATCTCGTTGCTGTAGCCGCGGCTCTCTTCGAACTTCTTGGAGGTGTTGTGGTGGTCCGAGCAGAGCGGCTGCAAGTTGCTCAGAGCGAAGAACAGCGCCTTGCTGCCCTTGTGCGGCTTGATGTGGTCAACCACCTCGGCCGCGGTCGTCCGTCCGGCCTTGGCGCAGTATCGACAAAGCGGTTCCTGAGAAAGAACGATCTCCCGAAGCCGCTGCCATTCGGAAG
>Ga0315903_10009429_pt1 | contig 11806 bp, 9 predicted proteins | sample LakEriMetagenome_7_FD_203524 | JGI IMG/M metagenome (GOLD analysis project Ga0315903, IMG submission 203524) | Freshwater fungal communities from buoy surface, Lake Erie, Ohio, United States - Buoy 2 MA119 | ecosystem: Environmental > Aquatic > Freshwater > Lake | place: USA: Lake Erie, Ohio...
TTCAGGAGGAGGTCGCCCTCAAGCAAGTGGAGCAGGAGCAGGTAACGAAGGAGGCTATTCGCCAGTAGAAGGTTATGCTGGTGGAACAGGGGCTTCTGATGGAATAACAGGAATAGGTGCAGGTGGCGGTGGTGGTGCAGGTGGGGTCGGTATTAATACGGCTGCTAATACTTATCAAGGTGGCAACGGTGGAGTTGGAGCTTATAGTGTTATTTCAGGCGGTGCAACTACAGGCAGAGGTGTTTTATCTGGAGGAAATTATTATTTTGCAGGCGGAGGCGGAGGCTCTGCTGGTCGCAATAATGGAACATATATGGGTGTTGGTGGTACTGGTGGCGGTGGTAGCGCTCCTGGGGGAAACGGAACCGAAAATACTGGTGGCGGCGGTGGTGGTAGATCTGGAGGAACAGGTGACACATGGAATCCTGGCGGTTCTGGTGGCAGCGGTATTGTTATCTTTAGAATCTCAGGAGATATTACGGCTTCAGCAACAACAGGTTCTCCAACAAGAAATACAGGTGGAGGATATACATATTATACATTTACACAAACAGGAAGTATTACATTTTAGTAATTAGTTTAATAATGATATAATATACACATAATTAAGGAGAAATTGTGCCAATAAGAAAATCTGCTAAAAGCCTTGTAAATCAAGGAGATACAGCAAGCAGACCATCTTCTCCAAATAATGGTGATGTATATTCAAATACACAAACAGGATTTATATAAATATATAGTAGTACATATGGTGGGAACAAGTAGGAGGAATTGCTTCTACTGTTTCTGGCGGCGGTCCTGCTGGATCTGCTGGATCTCCTGGAACTAATAATACTGGCGGCGGTGGAGGAGGAGATGGACAAGGCGGAACAGCAGGAAATGGTGGAAGCGGAGTAGTAATAATTCGCTATCCAGTATAAAACAATAGACTTATCATTTACTAAATGGTAAAATAGAGAAAATAGGAGGAAACATGACTGAAACACTGACAAAAATAGTTGTAGATTGTTCAACAGGACAGCAATCTATTGTTCCTTTGACCGCCGAAGAAATTGCTCAGCGTGAAGCAGATGCAGCAGCATATGCCGAAGCGGAAGCAGCTCGTGTGGCGGCAGAAGAAGCAAAAGCAGCTCTCAAAGCATCAGCAAAAGCTAAACTTGTTGCTGGTGAACCACTTACTGCTGAAGAAGCAGAAGTACTAGTAATCTAATAAAAGGAGGAAATAAAATGGCACATTACGCTTTTCTTGACGAAAACAATGTAGTAACTCAAGTAATTGTTGGTCGGAATGAAGATGAAGTTGTTGATGGCATTTCTGATTGGGAAGCTCATTACGCAGAAGTATATGGACAAGTATGTAAGCGTACATCATATAATTCAATGGGCGGGAAAAAGAGAAACCCAGAGACAAATGAAATGACAGATCAACCAGGATTCAGATTTAACTATGCAGGCATTGGATACACATATGATGCATCCCGTGACGCATTTATTCCGCCTAAACCTTTTAATTCTTGGACACTAAATGAAGATACATGCCTATGGGATGCACCTACACCATATCCAACAGATGGACAATTCTATCGTTGGAACGAGGACAGCCTTTCATGGGACCTAGTATCAATGGAGTAGTATAAATTGACAAGGGCTAGAGATGTAGCTAACGTTCTCTCCACCGCCACCGCTTTGGCGACGGATACGGAGACAGCGGCAGCCATCTCTAGTCATAATTCAGCAACAACATCAGTTCATGGTATTTCTAATACAGCAGATTTAGCAACATCATCTTCTGTAACTTCCGCTATTTCTACACATAGTGCAGCGGCAAATGGTCATATTGGTCGTGGAACGACTGCAAATAGACCAGGATCTCCCACAACTGGAGATTTATATTATGATACAACAATTAATAATTTAATTAGATATAATGGAACTGCTTGGGTAGAGATATCCCCAGTTCCAAATGCGCCAACATCTGTATCTGCTACTGGCGGAACTTTACAAGCAACAGTATCATTTACTGCACCTACAAATACCGCTGTAAACTCTTATACAGTAACCTCATCTCCAGGTAATATAACAGGATCTGGCGCATCGTCACCAGTAACCGTAACAGGCTTAACAGCTGGAACTTCATATACATTTACAGTAGTTGCTTTAAATTCAAATGGAGCATCAGTTGCATCATCGGCAAGTAATAGTGTTACTCCAATAAATTCAACATTTTCTGTTGATTATCTTGTCGTCGCTGGAGGCGGAGGAGGCCCAGGATATGCATATGGTGGCGGCGCAGGTGCAGGAGGAGTTCGCTCAACCGTGACAGCTACAGGCGGCGGTGGAGCTTTAGAGTCTGCTCTTTCTATAACTACATCAAGTAACTATCAGGTTACAGTTGGCGCTGGAGGAACAAAGGGAACAGTTGCAAGTCCTTCTATTAATACAATTGGTGGAGACTCAGTATTTTCTACAATTACTTCAACTGGCGGAGGAAGAGGTGGATCACCTGGCACTGGAGGCACTGGAGGTTCTGGCGGTGGTGCAGCAGGTAATGCTGGATCTTCTGCTGGAAGTAGAACATCTTCTCCAATTCAAGGAAATATAGGTGGTACAGGAACAACCGATAGTAACAGTTATGCCAATGGAGGAGGTGGCGGTGGCGCTGGAGCAGCAGGAGGTAATGCTACTTCAGGGGCTAGCGGTAACGGAGGTAATGGCGTAGCTATATCCATAACTGGATCATCAGTTTATTATGGCGGCGGCGGAGGTGGTGGCGGAACTGGTAGCGAAGGAACTGGTGGATTAGGCGGCGGTGGAAATGGAAGCGAAAATAATACTAATATAAATGGAACTGCTAATACTGGCGGCGGCGGTGGCGCTGGAGGAGGAAATAGCGCTGCTGGTAATGGCGGAACTGGAGGATCTGGAGTAGTTGTCCTACGCTATCCAGAAGCTCGTACAATTTCATTTGGCGCAGGATTAACTGGAACAGAAGGAGCAGCAAGCGGTGGATATAAAATAGCTACAATAACTGCTGGTACTGGAAATGTGAGCTGGTCATAATGGCAAATAAAGACTTTAAAGTAAAAAATGGTTTGGACATTCAGACCCCACTTCCTGTATCTATGGGTGGAACAGGACAAACTTCTACTACTAATACTTTAAATTCTTTACTTCCGCCACAATCTGGTAATACAAATAAAGTTTTACAAACCGATGGAACAAATACACAATGGTATACAGTTCCTGCGGCATATACAAGGGGCGGAACAGCAAGTAGACCAGCATCTCCAACAGCAGGAGATCTATTCTTCAATACAGATAAAAAAGCATTTGAAGTATGGACTGGCAGTGCTTGGATATCATTAATTGCAAATGGCGCAGTTCCATTAGCGCCAACAATTGGAACGGCAACGGTAAGTGGACTTACCGCATCAGTTCCATTTACAGGACCTGCAGATTTTGGCGATGCAGCAATTACTTCATATACGGCAACATCAAATCCAGGCGGGATTACAGCAAGTAATGCTTCTTCTCCTATATCAGTATCAGGTCTTTCTCAATCTACAACATATACATTTACCGTAACTGCCACAAATAGTTATGGAACATCAAATGCATCATCTGCATCAAATCAAATTACAACTGCTACAACTCCAGGTGCTCCAACATCTGTCACAGTATCAGATCCTGGTACTGATGGATATGCACTAGTTTCTTGGACTGCACCTGCATCAAATGGCGGTAGCGCAATAACAGATTATACTGTGCAATATTCATCAAATTCAGGATCATCATGGACTACATTTAGCGATGGAACATCAACATCTACATCGGCTACTGTTACAGGATTAACATTAGATACTGCATATATATTTAGGGTGGCGGCAGTAAATGCAGTAGGAACAGGTTCATATTCGACAGCAAGTTCCTCATTTACACCAGTTGCACATGATCCAGGATCATTAATTCCATTACAGGTTATTACGGTTGGAGCAAGTGGTGCGTCATCTGTGTCATTTACAAACATTCCACAAACCTATACTCATTTACAAGTTAGATCTATTACTAAAACAACATCTACATCAAATACTGATTCAAGAATTCGTCTAGGAAATTCAGGTACAACCGTAGCTGCTTCAGGCAGACATCAATTAGATGGAGACGGAACAAATGCTGGAGCAAGTTATAATGCAGGAGATGCTTGGATTATTTTAACTCCAACTGCTTCAAGCACAAATACATTTTCTGCAGATATTATAGATATACTTGATTATACAAATACAAATAAGGCAAAAGTTGTTAGATCTTTAAGTGGTAGAGATTTAAATGGAAGCGGAATGATAACTTTAGGCTCTGCTCTATTCCCTTCAGTTACAACAGTTACAGACATCAGTTTTGCTCCATATAATGGAAATTTTTCTCAACATACACAATTTGCGCTATACGGGGTAAAATCAGCATGAGTACTAATGTTCCTATATCTTCTATTACTTTATCTGCTGCTACATCATCTATCACCTTCAGTGGCATTCCACAGACCTATACGGATTTGGTTTTGGTAATCAATGGAAGTATGTCTGGTAGCGGTAATACCGTTTATATGAGAATAAACAATGACAGTAGCATTACTGGATTTTACTCAGCAACTTATATTGGCGGTAATGGAACTTCTGCGTATAGCGGGCGTTCCTCTAATACATCACAAGGAATAGGTTTAGGTGCTTTTCAAGCAGGTTATTCAACAGGAATGTATAACATTGTTGCTCAAATACAAAACTATTCTAATACCACAACAAATAAAACATTATTGAGTCGTTGGTCTGATGCAAGTTCTGGTGGAGCAACTGAAACATTTGTTGGTTTGTGGCGTAATACATCTGCTATCAATTCTTTAGAAATAAGAAATAATGGTAGTCATAATTTCAATTCAGGCTCAACTTTCAACCTCTACGGCGTAGCCAATGCTTCGATCACCAATGTTGCCAAAGCTACTGGTGGCGATAGCGTCTATACCGATGGTACATACTGGTACCACATCTTCCGTAGTTCTGGCACATTCACACCAACACAGGCTTTGACTTGTGACTATCTTGTCGTAGCAGGTGGCGGTGGAGGTGGTTCTCGTATTGCAGGTGGTGGCGGTGCTGGTGGTTTGCGTTGCACAGTTACAGCAACAGGTGGCGGAGGTTCTCTTGAATCGGCATTATCACTAACTGCTCAGGCTTACACAGTCACTGTTGGTGCAGGTGGTGCTGGTGGTGTTTCTATGAATAGTGGCAATGGTCAAATAGGAACACAAGGTTCAAACTCAGTATTTTCTTCTATTACTTCCACAGGTGGTGGAGGTGGTGGTGCATATAATGGACTCAATGCAACTAATGGTGGTTCTGGCGGTGGTAATGGCTCACCTGATGGTGGTTCAACAAGAGGTTTAGGAACTGCAAATCAAGGCTATAACGGTGGAGCGTCTATCACTAATCAAGAAGGCGGTGGAGGTGGAGGCGCTGGTGCAGTGGGTGGCGCTGGTTCATCAAGCAATGGTGGTACAGGCGGTGCTGGTGTAACCACATCAATTTCTGGTACTTCAACAACCTATGCTGGCGGTGGTGGTGGAGCCGCTACAGGCACTCCTGGTTCTGGTGGTTCTGGTGGTGGTGGCGCTGGAGCAAATGGAACTAATAACGCCACTTCAGGAACTGCTAATACAGGCTCAGGTGGCGGTGGTGCTAGAAATACTACCGACACAACAAATGTTTCTGGTGGTCAAGGCGGCTCAGGCATTGTCATTGTTCGGTATGCGGCGTAGGAAGGGGAATCTAAATGCCAACTAATCCAAATATGGTAGCAATCCAAACCGTCACAGTAGGTGCGGGTGGGGCGAGCAGTATTGAATTTACTTCCATTCCACAGACCTATACTGATTTACAAATTGTGCTATCAGGAAGACAGTCAGTAGCAGGTGGCACGAATGTCAATATGAAGTTCAATGGCTCTAGCACTGGCTACACAAATCGAGATATAATTAGTGCCGCTGGAACTGTCGTAAGCGAAAGTTCTGTTTTAGGAACATCATCTATAAAAATTGGTTTTATTCCTGAGAATGTAAATTACACTGCTAGCACTTTTTCTAATCAGTATGTGTATATTCCTAACTATGCTGGAAGTAACAACAAATCTGTAAGTACAGATAACGCAATGGAGAATAATTCCACATCTGTTTATTTTGGTCTTTTTGCTGGATTATGGTCAAACAGTTCTGCTATAACATCTATTGCTTTGACCTGTGAAAGTGGCTCTTTTGTCCAATACTCAACCGCAACCTTGTATGGCGTGACATCTGCTGGCTACGGCGCAAAGGCTACTGGCGGAATCATTACTTCTGATGCTAACTATTACTATCACACTTTCTTTTCCTCAGGAACATTTACACCGACAAGCAATATCACTGCTGATTACCTTGTAGTCGCTGGTGGTGGTGGAGGAGGATACAATCATGGCGGCGGCGGCGGAGCTGGCGGACTTAGATCTACAGTCGGCACTACAGGTGGAGGAGGATCCCTTGAATCAACATTATCTTTAACTTCGTCTACTAACTACACAGTTACTATTGGCGCTGGTGGCGCAGGAGCAACAGGCATAAGTTCTCCAGGTGCTAATGGTTCTAACTCAGTATTTTCTTCCATTACATCAATAGGCGGCGGCGGAGGTGGAACTGCTGGCGGAGGACAGTATGCAGGTGTTAGCGGGGGATCAGGTGGTGGTGCTCGTTTAAATCAGCCATATTCAGGAGGAGCTGGAACCGCAAATCAAGGTTATGCTGGAGGTAGCGCAAATACTGGAACTGGTGCTGGTGGTGGAGGCGGTGCAGGAGGCGCAGGTCAAAACGGTATTGACGGAGCTGGTACTAATTTAACTGGCGGTGTTGGCGGTAATGGTGTTCAAATTCTTGCATTAGCGACAACTACTAACACTGGCGCAGATAATGGTTATTATGCTGGTGGTGGTGGCGGTGCTGGTGAACCATCAGGTCAAGAAGCCGCAGGTGGTCTTGGTGGAGGCGGTGCAGGTAAAGCAATTTTTGGCACAGTAGGCGGCGCAGCAACCGTAAATACTGGCGGCGGCGGAGGTGGCTCTGGTGATACAGCAGCTGGTGGGGCTGGAGGCTCAGGTATAGTAATCATTAGATACGCTAAATAATCTAATGCTATAATTAAATAACAATCAGAGGGAGAGTGAACTTTGAATGGCAGATAAAGATTTTAAGGTCAAAAATAAGCTATTTGTAAATGGCCTATCCCACAATTCTGGCGTCATTCTCGCTACAAATAATAATTTAGATTCACATACTACCGTTCCGACCCAATATGGCGGAACTGGAACAACTCAATCGCCAAATGCTGGTCAGGTACTGTATTCATCGGCGGGAACAAATTATGCTCCTACAGATCTTTCTTCATTAACTATATCAAGTAGTGGTGGGTCTACTATTACTGCCGCCTCGGCATCTACAAAAGGTTTAATTATAAAGGGCGCCTCCTCTCAAACAGCCAACCTTACAGAATGGCAGAATGATGCTGGAACGGTACTGGCTGCAGTTTCAAGTATAGGAACAATAAGGTCAAACATATTTGCAAATCTAACCTCTGGACTTACCTATATTGCAACAAATTTTGATACTAATGGCATAGGTATTGTTACATCAAGCGCAGCGCAAAAAGGTTTAATTGTACGTGGTGCAGCCTCTCAAACCGCTGACCTCCAACAATGGCAAGACTCATCAGGTAATGTACAGGCTAAAATAAATGCTTATGGAGATATTTATACACTTGGTGGGCGTATATTTAGAGGCTCTCAAGATTTGGGCGCAAATGTAAATATATTAGTTTCAAGTAGCACCCAAAAAGGTATTGTTGTTCAAGGCGCTTCTTCTCAAACCGCCAATCTTCAAGAATGGCAGAATTCTAGTGGTACAGTAAATGCACGAATTGACGCTTATGGAACATTTCAAAATGGAACTGCTGGCGGGTACGGTGCTTGGATAAATGTTCAACCAGCACAGGCTTCTGATAAGGGTATTATTATTCGTGGCGCAGCTTCACAAACCGCCAATCTACAAGAATGGCAGAATTCGGCTGGTACGGTGCTTGCAAGGATTAATGCAGGTGGCGTAATAAAGTCTAGTATACTTGCAGGTTTAACTGATGGTTATAGTCTTATACAATTTAATTATGACACTAATGGTGTTGGCATTACAACTGGGGCAGCAGCACAAAAAGGTTTAATCATTCGTGGCGCAGCCTCACAATCCGCCAATCTACAAGAATGGCAGAATAGTTCTGGTACTTTAATGGCTGCTGTAAAAGCAGATGGAAGTTTTAGAGCAGGTGGATTTAATGGCGCAACTAAATTCTTAGTAGACCAATTTGGAACACTTTCATTAGGAACAGATAGAAACATTACTGGAACACCAACTTATCTATTTGTTCAGTCTCAAGCTTCATCAGACATTGGTGCGGTTGTTAAAGGTGCATCAGGTCAAACCGCCAATCTACAAGAATGGCAGAATAGTGCTGGAACAGTGCTTGCAAGTATTGCTTCGACTGGACAAATAAATGCTGGTGCTGGTTTCTATACTGATTGGGCTGGTGTTGGAACAGGAAGAATTGGAGCAGCACATCTTTCTGTATCGTCACAATATCTAGGAAACATTGTTAGCATATTTAAGGGTATTAGCGGTCAGACTGCCAACCTAACAGAGTGGCAAAATAGTAGTGGTACTGTTCTTACTAAGGTAGATTCTAGTGGAATTGTAACAGCAACCAATGGATTTATTACTTCTGCAAGTTACAAACTTGCCAATGGGATTATTTCTTTAGGTTATACAAATACATATACAGCAACAATCGGTGTGGTTGCTGGAACGCCAACTAATGAAACAACCTTAATTGTAAAGAAAAAGGATTCAACAGAAACTGGTAATCTTCAAGAATGGCAAAATTCGGCGGGAACAGTACTTGCTTCAATTTCAGCAGCAGGCAATTTAACAGTTCAAGATCTTACAGTAAATGGAACCACTACAACAATTAATTCAACCACTTTAACTGTAGATGATAAAAATATAGAATTAGCTTCTGTTGCTTCCCCCACTGATACTACCGCCGATGGCGCTGGTATTACAATTAAAGGTGCAACTGATAAAACATTTAATTGGGTACAATCCACAGGAGCATTTACTTCATCTGAGCCTATTTCTACCCCCGCCCTTTCTGTATCTGGAAACTCGGTTTCCTCAAATATTACATTGGCGGCGGGAAAGAGATATTTCGTAGATACCACTTCTGCTAGAACATTAACCTTACCAGCATCTCCTTCTCTTGGCGATGAAATTAAAATATTTGATGCATCTGGGACGGCGGCAACAAATAATATAACAGTAGCCAGAAACGGAAACAAGATTAATGGAATAACAGATGATGCTATAATAGATGTAAATCAATCAAGCTCAGTGTTTGTATACACAGGAGCGACGGTAGGATGGAGGTTTGATTAATGCCAATTAAAAAATCTTCTAGCGGAAATACCCCAAAAGGAGCTACTTCTGATAGACCTTCAAGCCCTGCATCTGGCGACATATTTTCAAACACTGAATTAGGCTATCCAGAATTTTATAATGGGACTGTATGGATTCCTGTTGGTGCCGTTCCAACATCTCCAACATCTGTTGTAGCAACAAATACTCCAATAAATAGGGCATTCAATGATGGAAGAATGACTGTTGCATTTACACCAGGCACAGTACCAGGATCAACTTATACAGCAACTTCTTCTCCTGGAGGTTATACTGGAACAAGTTCAACTAGCCCAATTCCAGTAACTGGTTTACAATCAAATACCTCTTATACTTTTACAGTCACCTCGTCTAGCGTATATGGAACATCTGCTGCATCGTCTGCATCATCAGCAGTTACTGTAACTACTGTACCACAAGCACCTTCGATATCAGCTGTAGCTGGAAATCAGTCAGCTGTTATTACAATCACTCCAGGTGCTACGGGTGGATCTAGCATTACTCAATATACAATAGTTTCAAGTCCAGCAACTACAACTCAAACTACTTCTAATACTTCATATACATTTACTGGCCTTACAAATGGAACCGCTTATACATTTACTGCAACTGCAACAAACGCAAATGGAACATCTCTATCAAGTTTAGCAACAAGCAGCGTCACTCCAGTAAATCCAACAGTTGCAGTAGATTATCTTGTTGTAGCAGGCGGCGGCGGCGGTGGACAGGGAGATTTCTATTGTGGCGGTGGAGGTGCTGGCGGCTATCGTTCAGGAACTTTAACACTTAATTTGCCTTCAAGTTTTACGGTCACAGTCGGTGGTGGAGGACCAGTTAATACTCAAGGAGGATCTTCTGTCTTTAGTACAATATCTTCTACTGGAGGTGGTAGAGGTACCCCAGCTTCTACAAGTCCAGCTGGAAGCGGAGGTTCTGGTGGTGGAGGTGGAGGTACTGGAGGTGGTGCTCCAGCATCAGGGGGTACGGGAAATGCTGGCGGATATAGCCCTTCAGAAGGTAATAATGGAGGTTCAGGCTATGCTGCATCACAGCATGGCGGCGGTGGCGGCGGAGGAGGAGCAGGAGCCTCTGGCACAAATGCCACTTATGATGGTTATGGTCATGGAGGAAATGGATCTACTTGGTCCGTAAATGGAAGTACCTACGCAGGCGGCGGCGGTGGCGGAGTTTATTATGAATTTGGAGGAGTTGTTGGTAATGGTGGATCTGGAGGCGGAGCTGCTGGTTCTAAAAGTAGCAACGCTGGATCAGGAGGTCAAAATACTGGTGGCGGCGGAGGAGGCGCAGGAAATAATAATCAAGCTGGTGGATCTGGAGGCTCAGGAATTGTTATTTTAAGAATTCCTGATACACGTTCTTTTAGTGGAGCAGCAGGATTAAGTTTTACTGATTCTGCGCCAACTGGATATAAAATCCGTACTTTTACTTTAGGAACTGGGTCAGTAACTATTTCATGATAGAATAACATTATCCAATAAAGGGAGAGTAAACTGAATTGGCAGATAAAGACTTTAAAGTTAAAAATAAGCTATTTGTTAATGGCTTGTCTAATGCATCTGGCGCAAATAGTGGATACTATGCAGGCGGAGGTGGCGGAGGTACAAATACAGGTAGCTCTGGAGGTTCAGGTGGTCTTGGAGGTGGAACAGGTGCTGCTGGAGGAAACGCAACTGTAAACACAGGTTCTGGAGCTGGAGGATCTCATGCTGGTGGAACAGGCGGTAATGGTGGGTCTGGAATAGTTATTATAAGATATCAGGCTGCAACACAAAGAGGAAGCGGTGGAACCGTCTATAACTCTGGAGGATATTATTATCATAAATTTACCTCTAGTGGAACATTTTCTATAGTATAAAATTATGACATATCAACTAAAGATAATCAAAGATTATCCAGTAGGATTTTGGACATTAGATGAGACCTCTGGAACTACTGCCGCAGATAATTCTGGATGCGGTAATGACGGAACTTATTCTGGCGGAATAACAACAGGCTTACTTCCCTTAATTCCTGGCGGAACACATGGAACTTTAATTACAACAACAAAATCTGTGTCTTTTCCAATTACTAAAGATTATAGTGGATCTGTATCTGGCGGAAGTGTAGGAGACAAATATTCTCTAGATAATGATTTCTCAATAGAAGTATGGTTTTATCCTAAAATTATTACATCTAATCGTAATACAATATTTGGAGATAGCACAAATCAACTAGGAA
>Ga0315903_10009431_pt1 | contig 11805 bp, 3 predicted proteins | sample LakEriMetagenome_7_FD_203524 | JGI IMG/M metagenome (GOLD analysis project Ga0315903, IMG submission 203524) | Freshwater fungal communities from buoy surface, Lake Erie, Ohio, United States - Buoy 2 MA119 | ecosystem: Environmental > Aquatic > Freshwater > Lake | place: USA: Lake Erie, Ohio...
GACTAATAAACTTAAAAGAGAGTTAGTTGAACAAGGAGTTAAACTTTATGATAGTACTACTGGTGAAGGTGAAAAATATCAAGTATATTATACTGATAAGTTTTATTGCAAATATCATTGGACTAAGTCTAAATGTAAAGTAAAAAATAAAACAGTATATAGGTTTTCTCCTACTCGTGGTAAGAAAGGAAACAAAGAAAAACTAGTTGATTTACTTCACAAAGACGATTTGGCTTATTTAAGATTTAAAAAAGATGGTATACAGATTAACAAGTAGTAAAGCAATAGTAAGAAAGATCATGCGTGATCTTAAACCTCCAGGAGACAACTGGATTGATGATTCTATTGAATGGATAGGTGAAGCTTTAGAGCACATTGGAGCAACACCACAACTTGTACAGAAAGGTAAAGTACTTAATGTAGTAGACTACAAAGTGCTTTTACCATCTGATTTGTATTATATTAATCAAGTTGCTATTAACAATGTTATTAGTCCTACAATAACTAATGAGTTAACAGAATTAGTAGCACAATTAACTGCATTAAATGCACAAGTAGTATCTGATCCTAATGATAAGATTGCTTATAATTACCAACTACGTGAGATAAACGCTAGAATTGGAGTATTAGAAAACTTATATTTAGCAGCAGATAATACGTTAAGTCCATTACAATATGGAACATCTACATTTCCTGCAGGAATTCATTGTGATAATTGTGTAAATCAATTTATCAAATGCAAAGAAACTTATATTGTAGATGGTGGATATATTAAGACTTCTTTTAAAGAAGGTCCTATTTGTTTAAGTTACACAGCATTTCCATTAGATGAAGAGTGTTATCCTATGGTACCAGATGATATTAGCTATAGAGAAGCTATGTTTTGGTATGTATATAAGCAAATGTTGTTAGGTGGTTATACTCCTTCTATGAATGGAATGGATTATAATTTTGCTGATCAAAAGTGGAGATACTATTGCACTCAAGCTAGAAACGCTGCTAACTATCCAAGTATTGACAAGTATGAATCATTCTTGAATCAATGGGTTAGATTAGTTCCTAATATCAATAGACATTCTACAGGATTTGAGAATTTGAACACAAGAGAGAATTTAGACAGAGGGCGTTATAATAATTACGGAACACTATGAAGTTTTTAAAAGGATTATATAAAGATTCAGGATTAGTAGATCAACCACAAAGTACTCATAGAGATGCTTTGAATATGGTTATGAATTTAGATAAAGGATCTATTTCTACTGAATATGGAAATACTGTATCTCAGTCTAGTGCTAAAATAGATGCTAGTATTCCAAAAGTATTAGGACAAGATAGAAAAATTAACGGGTCAATTCTTTTACCAGATAATAAATTCTTGTTGTTTTATTCTACTTTATATAAGTCTACCAATACTTCAAGTTCTTACATTTATTTATTTGATCCTGAAGGAGATTTGATGACATTGCTATTTGCAACATCAGATAATCCTAATGATGAATATTACGATATAAATACAGGACATTTAAATTTTAGTCCTGAATATCCTATTACTGGAGAAGCTAGAGTAGCTGCTAATGGAGATGTTATTGTTTATTTTACAGATAACTATAAAAATGTAAAAGTAGATGGTCCTACTAATATTGAATATATAGATGATTACAATCCTCCTAGAACTTTTAATATAACTAGGCAGCTTGCTAATCTTAAAAATGGAGCACCTGCAAATTCTTTATATGTAAAATTGACAGGAGCAAAAAATTCATTTACTGGTAAACATGTAGATTATTTAAATCTATTTTTAACTACTAAAAAAATTCCTCAAGTTAAAGAACATAAACTTCTTAAAGGAGGAATTCTTGAAACTGGTGCATACTATTTGTGCATGGCTTATGCTACAGAAGATTATACAGAAACAAATATATATACTGTAAGTCAACCTGTTTATGTTCCTAAAGGAAATTATCTTGATAACGGTGTAACTCCTGCTGTTCCTTTTGAACATATGACAGGAGCTCCAGCCAATACTCAAACATCTTTTGCTATTCAATGGCAATATTCATGGAGAACTGATATGCCAGGTTCAAAAGATTCTCCAATGTATGATGAAAATTATCCTTACATTGTTCCTTATATTATTAAAGTATCAGGTAATGCAAGAACTGCTTACAAACTTCCATTAGTTCCAGTAGAAATAATAGGAACAATTACATTTACTGGAAATGAAAATTATGGAATTAGTTCTGTAGATAATATTGTATTAGATAGAGCTACTTATTTAAGTGCCAAAACAATTACTCAATTAGATAATAAACTTTATCTTGGTAATTTAACTGCACGTAAAGATATTGGATTTCAAAGATTTGCAGGTAATATTCATACTATTCCTGTAATTAAAGCAATACAACGATTTGATAATCGTGTATTTGATACCCTTAATCTTAATTACGGCTACACTCAAATTCTTAAAAGAGATTCAGAAAATGGCGATTACTATCAAGCATTTGATGATTATAAATTTATTTCTACTTATTACAATAAATATCAGTTAACTTCTATATATGATGGAGATACTGGATTTTGGACTCAAGATGAAGATAATCCTGCACTCTATCGTCCTGCTACAGAAACTAATAGAATGGGAGGATATAGAAATCAATATACTGCATCTTATTTAAAATCTTATCGTAGAGGAGAAGTATATGCTTTATATATTTCATTTGTATTAAATGATGGAACTGAAACTTATGCCTATCATATTCCAGGACGACCTTCTGATTTTATATTTGGACAAACTTATAATAGTGAATCAGAAGGAGTAAAAGAAAAAGTATTTTCATCTCAACCATTTCTTCCTTATTTATTTTTTGAAGAAGATGATAATAGTACACTTAGAAGATCATCAGTTCAAAATTCAGACTTAAAAGAAAGATTAGGCGATTATTATTATGGTAAAGTTTATGATACTGGTAAAGAAATTATTACTAATAGAGAGACAAATTTAGGAGAACAAGTTGATGAAAGATCTTCTATGGGATATTGGGTTAATGAAAATGAAAGTTATCCTGAAACTGCAGATTTTGTATTATTTGATGTAGATGCTTCTGGAGAAGCTATATTAGCAGATAATGATACATATGTAGAAGATGGAAGATTAGTACGTCACCATAAATTTCCATCTAATCTTAATCGTGAATTTTCATTTATTAAACAAGATAGAACTAATCTTTATAGAGTTTTTATTCCTACTAGTGGTACTCCTTCTGGAAATGTAGAACAAAGTTTATTAGTTAATCTTAGAACTGCTACTACTGGATGGGATGATCAAATTAATCAATCTGCATTCTTTTATGAAACAATTAATATCCTAGGATTCCAACTTAAAAATATTAAAATACCTAAGTTTATTCTTAAACAAGTTCAAGGGTTTAAAGTTTATTATGCTAAAAGAACATTAGAAAATAAAACAATTCTTGGTCAAAGTTTACTTCATCCATCTTTATTTAGAGCACACGGATTTTTTTCTACATCAAGATTAAATCTTGGTAATAAAGCACTTGGACCATTTTTTAGATACTTTAGTTTTTATGCGAACATTCCTGATGTTACGACTTTAGATGTTAATGCAAATATTAAATATGATAGTAAATATTTTGGAAAATTTTATAATAATACTGAAACTACTATTACAGGAAATGATATATATTATGGAAGTCCTGTTGTAAAGTTTCATGATTTTACAATGCTTAGAAAAAAGATTAATGTAAGCATTGCAGATTATGTAAGTATTCAATCTATGATTACTATGCATCAGTTTACTGGAATGTATAGAAACTCAATTAAAGATCCAACTGTAACAGAAAATAATTCTAATGGTAATCCAAATATTACATACTTACAAGGTTATAAATTTTTCTTAACTGGTCAAAATGAGAATGAAGAATTTAGTTGGGTACATGCTGATTTAGGAAATTTAACTTCAAAGTTTGCTAGAGCTAATGATGATGGTACGTTTAAAGATTTTGCTGAAAACAGAGGACCTACTAGTTTTAAAGCTCACGTAATGGTAGGAGCTAGATATAACTCTTACTACCAAAGTAGTTTTGTTACATATGAAAACTCTACAGGAGGTTTTACTAATTATTTTAATCCACGAGCTTTAGCTAATGTATTTACTATTACTAATAATGGAGCATCTTATATTGATGGATTAAGTTATTTAAAAATTACAGATACTGATTCTTTTCATGGGGCACAATATTTAGATAATTATTGTGGAGAGTCTGCAATTGCTTTATCTATTAAAAGTGGACTTCCAACATTATTTGGATATAATTTTAATGAAAACGAAGTTCCCCATTATGATACATCTTCAGAAGAAGGAACTGTATTAACTGCTCCTGACCCAACTGTAATTCCTGATTCTACTTATTGGCCAAGTTTATACAGAGGAAAAGCTAATATTTTCTTAGCTAATCTTAATAGTTATAAAACTGATGTCTTTAACCCATTTGACAATCAAACTCTTGTATGGACTGGTTACTATCATCCAATGCAAGTTAGTAAAGCTAGTTTAAATACTGGAGAAATTGGTGGAGTTTTAGATTGTATACAAGTTACTAATTATACAATAGCAGAAGAAACTATTACAGTAGAAAATTTAGGAGGATCTGTAAAATTAACTTATGCTTCAGGATCAAATACTAACGGAATTGAAATTAATCTTTTAGATGAAAATGGAGAAGAATTAACTCCAGGAGAAACTTACAATTATACTATAGTTTTAGGAAGTCAATTTGATGGAAGTGCTAATGCAGGTTATTTAACATTGGGTGGAGGAGATTCTAATTTAATAAATTTTGCTACAGGAAATTCTATTTACACTGGTGAAATAACTGCAGGGACTGATGAACCAGTCACTTTATTATTAGATCTTGGAGGAAATAATTTTAAAAGTTCGTTAATTTTAACTATTAATAAAGATAATCCTTCATGTGTGTCTTTATATGATTCTTCTTATTTAGAAACTGCTTTTCAAAATACTGATGGATATAGAGACATTCTTCCTACATATAATAGTGTTAATAATTACTACAATGGATTTGAAACAGGGTGGATATTTGGAGGAGATACATTTATAGCACGTTATGGTTATAGAATGACAAGTTCGGATTTTCCAAATTATTATGCAGTTCAAAATATTGTAAATAATCCTACACCTTTAGTTCCAGATGTACCTATTAGTAATGGAGTTGGAAGTCAATTATCTTTTCCAGAAAATATTCTTTTAACTGTTAACGGAGTTGCTAATCCTGCAAGTACTGGTGCTAATGATTATTTAGGAGCTGTAGCATTTATGAATATGCGTGTAGCTAGAACCTATGGATCAGCTGCTTGGCTTGGATCTACTCCAATTCAACTAATTAATTTATTTGAACATTTAATATCATTAAATGCAGGAAGTTCAGTTGGTACTAATGCAGACCCTTCTGGAATATATGCATTAACTAACTTTAAAGAAACTCAATCAGTAGTAGCTAATACAACAGTATATTCAATATTTGTAGAGTCTGATGATAACTTAAACTTTAGACATGCGGGAGATTTTGTAAAAGGAATTAGTAAATCTAAAAGTTTATTCTTTGATAGTTATAATGCTGCAGAAACTTTGTTTAGATCTCCAATGATTGACTTGACTAAACAAGATAATCTTTTGTATGAAGATCATTATTCTGCTTTACAAGATGTTAAAACTACTGTTCCATTCCCAAAGAAAGGAGAAATTGAAACAGCGTTCCCATCTCGTGTAATTAGATCTAATGTACAAGATGGAAGAATTGATGACAATTATAGAAATTTCTTAGCATTACAATACAAAGATTTTTCCCAAAATAAAGGAGCTATTACTAACCTAGTAGCATTAAATGGTCTTTTATTTATTCACACTGAAAAGTCTTTATATAAAACTACTGGTAAACAAAACCTTCAATTAGGAGATGCTACAGAAGCATTTATTGGTTCAGGAGATATTTTTGCTCAAGAACCTATGGAACTTGTAACAGCTAATGAAGGTTATGGTGGAAGTTTTAATAAACACTCATCTATCATTAGTAAATATGGATATGCTTATGTTTCTAGAAAAGAAAAGAAAGTCTTTTTGTTAACTGATAAATTAACTGAAATCAGTCAGTTAGGTATGGAAAATTGGTTTAGGTTAAATATCCCATATACTTTAGAAACAATAAATGAAAATAATCCATACCCAATTAACTTAGATACTATTCCATATCTTAATCTAGATGCTCCAACAGGCTCATTTGGTTTTGTAAGTACTTATGATCCATTGTTTAAAAGATTTGTTATTACTAAAAAAGAGTTAGTTTATTCTGATACTCTTAAACTTTTGCTAAAAGATTATTTTATTCCCAATGCAATTGATTTTAATTATGATCCAGAAGGATGTTTAGATGGAGAATATACAACTATTACTAATGACACTATCCCACAAGGAACTGGAGTTGGAATTATTAATGGTTCTGCATTACTTACTACTTCTTATTTAGCTCCTAATAATGCTGGAATATGGTATGATCCTAATTTAGGAGCATTTGTATTTAATCAAGCATTAGTTGAAGAGTTTGAAGCATTAGGAATAGTTAACTGGTATAATTATATAAAAGAAATTACTCTTCAAACTATAGGAGAAACTTCTGAAGATTGTATTACAGCTACTTACTATTTAATTAATATTTCTAACGATAACTATTGGTTTAAAGAAGCTGGTTGGACTATATCTTTTTATCCTGATAATCAGTCTTGGATTAGTCGTCATAGTTATGTATCATCTTGGTATTTTTATAATTCAGAATATTTCTTTAGTTTTGAATCTTTTGTAAATGCTACAACTAGTAGTCCTAGCACATTTAAAATTTGGAAACATAACTCTACTAATGGAGCACAGTTCTATAATGTTAACTATAACTATGAGTTTGAATTTGTTGTAAATGATTCTCCAGACATAACTAAAGTACTATCTTCAATTAACTTTATTGCTGATGTATACTCTAAAGATGAAACTGGTTCTTTAGTACTAGAGCAATCTAACTCTGTATTAAAAGATAAATTTAATACTTATAACATTGAACTTCCATTTAAACAGTTCTACATCTATAACACTTATCAGAATTCAGGATTAACTAACTTTGAATATCTTAACAACATTAGAAAAGTAGAAGGTTCTTGGATGTTTAATAACTTTAGAGACTTAGTTAAATACTCTAAAAGTATCGAACTATCTGATAATCAATACAATATCTCTGGAGCATTTAACTCTAATGTTCAAACTCCTGATAAACAACTAATGTTTATAGATGAAGGAGTTATTAACTCTTCAATCCTTGACACAACTAAACCTTGGTACGAGCAAAAGAAATTTATATCTAAGTTTTTTGCCATAAGATTAATTGGGCAAGGTAATAATAATTTAGTAAATTTGTATGCAGCAAACGCTACACTTCGTAAATCTTCAAGATAATGGCTAAACTTAAATCTAAAATAGCTTCTAAATATAGCACTAAAAAACCTAAGCGTAAATTTGTAGATGGAGGTCCTTATACAGATGTAGAAAAAGAATTGTATCTTAATGACAATGTCACGTATCAAGCGTCAACTCCTCCTACTGCAATGCTTCAAAATCAATTTGATGCACAAGAGCAAGAGAAAGCTAAAAGAATGACTGCCATTTATGGAAATCAGTTTGCTAGACAACTAGATTATTTACAAGATCAAACTGCCGCATCTGAAAAAAGAAAGCAAGAAGAAAAAGCTCAACAAGATGCTATAGCTGCTGCTAATAAACAAACTGTTAATCAACAAGTTGCGCAAGCTGGAGCTAAAGCTGCTAAAGATATAGCAAAAGAATATGCTGCTGGTTCATTTAAAAATGCTGCAGCTATTGCAGCAACTAATACAGCTTTAAATCTTGGAACATATTATTCCCCAAGTTGGGCATCACTTACAGCAGCACCAACAGCACCAGCTAGTTCAGCCTCTATATTAGTAGATCCTGCAATGCAAACTGCTACTAGTACAACAGGAGATTTATTTGCAGGTGCTCCTACTGTTGGACAAAACTTAGCAACTAGTAGTGGAAGTGCATTAGGACAAAATTTAGCAGCTATTGGTAAAAGTGTAGGAAAATCAGCATTAATAGCACTTCCACAAATTGCTGGACAAGTTGCTTTTAATCAAATAAATGAACTAGATGATAAAAAATTGAAAAAAGAAGGTAGAAGTCAATATTATGATGATACTGAATATTCTCGTAAAGAATATAATGCTCAATTAGCTAAAAGTACTGGTAAAGGTGCTACTATTGGTGGAACTATTGCATCAGCAATTCCTATACCTGGAGTAAGTACTGGAATAGGTATGGCAGCGGGAGCTCTAATTGGAGCAGGCGTAGGTGCAATTAAAGCTCAACATCAACGTCGTATGACTAAAACTGAAGATGAAAGAGGAGTTAAAATTGGAAATAAAAGAATAGGTAAAAAACTTTTATTTGGAGAAGAAAATGTTTATGATGAAAATTTAGATCCAACTGTAATTGAAAAAAGAAATAGAGAAGCTCAATTAAAAGCAATGACTGATACTGCTACTGCTATGGAAAATGCAAGAATGAGTAGTATGATGCAGTCAGATATTAATACTGGATTTGCTGTTGCTAAATACGGAGGAATTATTAAAAAATTAAAAGGTGGAGTAGCTAAACCTATTGGTAGAGGTGCAGTTGAATATGTAGGTAAAAAACATGAACATGGAGGAATTGATCTTCCTGGTAATATTGAAGTTGAAGGTGGAGAAACAGAACAAAATAATTATGTATTTTCAGCTACATTAAAGTTGCCTAATGGGGCAACATATGCTCAAGCACATAAAAATCTTATTAAATCTGGAGCAACTGGAGAAGAAATACATCAACTTGCTTTGTCTCAAGAAGCCGCAGCAGGTAGAAATCCTAATGAAATTAAATCTATGAAATTTGCTAAATATGGCGGTCCTTTACGATATGATGATGGAGGTCCAAAAAAATATTCTGCTGAAGTAATTGCAAACGCAAAAGAAATGGGTTGGGGAGATGATGTTGCAGGTTATGAAAAATCGGGGTGGGGATACCATCCTTCTAAATTTACTGGTAAAGAAGGATATAATATAGTATATAATATTGCAAAAAATGCAGGAGATCCTTTTCCTGAAGTAACTGCTGCTCAATGGGCAAAAGAATCTGATTGGGGAACTAAACCCACTGGTAAATATAATTATTTTGGACAAACTGCTAAAAAAGGAGAAAGTTCTACTAATTTAAATACTCCAAGAGATCCAGGTGGTGGAAAGAAAAAATTTGTAAATTATGAAAACCCTAAAGACTCTATTATAGATCACGTTGAAAAGTGGGCACCAAAATATAAAAATGCAAAAAGTGCAGAAGAAGCTTTATACATATTACAAAATAATGGAGGAAAAGGAAGATATGCACAAGGGTTTCCTACTGAAAAATTTCCTCAAGGAGATTGGGAAGCATATATTAAAGAAACTTTAAAAATAATAGATCAACAAGGTATTAAAACTAATACTGAAACTAATAATAATACTACTACTACTGACACTAAAAAAACTACTAAGTACCCACCAGCCTCTAAATATCAAATACCTGGGCCATATGGAATGATGGTTTCTTCTGATGATGGAATTAGTCCAAATGCAGAAGGTATGAAACAAATAGAAGCAACTGCTAAAATAAAAGCAGAACAAGATGCAGATATATTAAACTGGGGAATGGCAGCTCTTACAGGAATATATGGAGGGACAAAAGCATTAGTTACAGGTGCTGCTAAAAAAGCAGGACAATATATAGATGATGCAATGTCAGAAGAAGAAGCTGCTAGTAATGCTGGTCAAAATGTTGGAGGAGCTAGAACATCAGGTGCAAATACTAATGTAACTACTTCTACTGGAGTACCTTATAGAACACAAGAGCTTAATACTAATCTTTCAAATTTTAAACCATTTGGTCAAGAAACAGGATTAGCAACTGAAGGTCAATGGATGGCAGATGCTGGTGCTGTAACTGATGAAGCTTTAGGATTTCCTCGTCCTTCTGGCAATACTAGTGTAGGTCCTTACAGACCTGAAAATGGCTACATTAATGTTACTGGAAGAACAATAGAACCTACAGTAGACCCTAGAGTTAAACTTAATTTTGGAGATCTTACTAAAATTCCATTAGGTAAATATTTTAATTCTGAAAAGTTTACTCAACAACTAGAAGAAGAAAAAAAGAAAGCAAAACAGAAACAAGAAGAAGTAATTGTACCAGAAGAAGAAAAAACTGCAGAAGAGACTACTGGAACTGGTACTGCAGATACTTCTGGATTGCAAGATAAATATACACTTCCTAAAATTTCAGCAGGTCCTTTTAATAGACCAGAGTATCCTACACGTACTACTGAAAAAACTACTCCTCCAAAAGAGAAATACGATTTATCAGAGTTACCTGCAGATAAAAAAGATTATACAGGATTACTTAATTTTGTACCTGGTTTAGTAGCAGGAATGACTCCTAATTTTAAAACAGTTGCTCCTAGTTTAGTACAAGGTTCAACTGGGAGTCCTGGAGCAATTGGAAGAGTTACTTTTAACAGAGAGACTGATAGACAATTACTCGCAGAAAATGCAAGAACTGCAGCAGCTATGCAACAAGCAGCAAGTATGCAAGGTGGACCTGGAGCATTAGCAGCAATGGGAAGAGCACAGTTATTAAAATCTGAAGCAGATTTAAAAGCAACAGGAATGGTGCAAGCAAAAAATGCAGAGATAAATGCAAGAGAGGCTGCAGCTAACGCATCAATTAGTGCTCAAAATATGGCTAATGTTAACCAATATGAAGCTAGAAGAATGCAACAAGCTGCTATGAATGCTAATATTTTAAATACTACTAATCAGTATAACGCTGATCTTAAGAATAAAGAAAAGTATATGAAATATGCAACAGGTGTTGAAGTAGCACAGAATGCAGTAGAAAATTATTTAGGATATAAGAAAGATCAAGATACTTTACAAAGAGATAGAGATGTAGCCTCTGCAATGGATGCTTATCATACACTTGAAAGAAAAGATATAGAAAGAAAAATCTTAGAAGCTAGTGCAGATAAGAATAGTAAGTATTACGGTACAGATCCTGTTACTGCTAGAGCAATGGCACGTCAGTATATAGAAGAAGCTTATCCTGATCAAAGAAAACTTGGTGGTCCCAAATATGTATCTCGTTTAGGAAACTTAGTAAATAAAAGAAACAAAAGATTTTAAATATGTCATTTGATCCACAACCAATTAGACTTAGAGGATATACTAGTACTTATGTAGATCCTAAGTACGATGTAATGTTAGAGTCTTTAAATAAAAGATATGAAACTAACTATGCAGCTAACGATGCTTTAGAAGCACAATTGTTACAATTAGAATCTGCACCATTTGATAGTGATAGAGCTGAAAGAATTAAATTAATTAAAGACACTCAAAAAAAGTTACAAGAGTATGCAGATAGAGGTGATTTTGAAAACCTTTCTATAAGTTTAGCACGTACTGGTAAAGAGTATGCTAAAGCCGCTGCTCCTATTACTGCAAATGCTAAAGCATATTCTGCGTACAAAGCATCATTAGATGAAATGGTTAAAAACAATGATATTGATGCTGGTACTAAAAACAAACTTTTAGGATATTCTGCTGCTAACTATAAAGGATTTTCAAGAG
>Ga0315903_10009435_pt1 | contig 11802 bp, 24 predicted proteins | sample LakEriMetagenome_7_FD_203524 | JGI IMG/M metagenome (GOLD analysis project Ga0315903, IMG submission 203524) | Freshwater fungal communities from buoy surface, Lake Erie, Ohio, United States - Buoy 2 MA119 | ecosystem: Environmental > Aquatic > Freshwater > Lake | place: USA: Lake Erie, Ohio...
CTACTGGACACACAGGCTGATGACCGAGGATTCTCCTAAGTCACAGCAGATACTAAGAGTATTAAGAATGAAAGCTTTAATGGGTTATAAGTCTAAGGAGACTTATGCTAAAGCTTTGTTTGATAATATTCCTGATAAGTGTATACTGTTTGCTAATACACAAGAGCAAGCAGATAAACTTTGTGAGTTTAGTTATCACAGTACTAATAAACTCTCGGAAGTTAACCTTGATAAGTTTAAATCTGGAGAGATAAATAAACTTTCATGTGTGTTACAACTGAACGAGGGTGTTAATATTCCTGATTTAAAACAGGGTATTATCATGCATGCATATGGTAATGAGAGAAAGTCTGCACAAAGACTTGGTAGATTGCTACGCTTAAACCCTGATCAAACAGCTATCATACATATACTTTGTTATGATAACACTGTTGATTTAACATGGGTTAAGAAAGCATTAGAACAATACGATGAAACAAAAATAAACTGGATCAAAAATGGAATTCAAGAATCACACAACAATTGAAGTAACTGTAGACAAGATTAAAGAATTAACTTTTAACCGTGCAAAAAGCGAGAAGCATGTACAAGCATTGGTTAAATCAATTGCAAATGTAGGGGTGTTGAGAACACCTGTGTTAGCTTATACTAAATCTATTAGTGGTAAGTTGGAGTATTATAATGTAGACGGTCAACACTTAGTTGAGTCACTTAAGAGATTGAATATCAAGAAAGTAAACGCTATTGTAGTAGAAACAGAATCTGTTAATAAGATTGTTGAGATGATGGCTATACTAAATAATGTTCAGCAGAAGTGGACATTGGTAGACTATATCAATGCTTACTGTGGATTGGGTAATGAGAATTACTTTAAGTTGAAGACTCACTTCCTTACTAATGGGCTTACTCCTGCTGTATCAAGTATGATATTAGGCGGTGGTGCATCTAGTGGTAAGGGTCTTAATGGTGTACGTAATGGTAGCTTCCAAGTTATTGCTGAAGATTCAGTACAACTTACAAAAGATTTGATTGAAGCTTCTGCTTTAGTTAAGACTACCAATGCTAAATTTCATGGAGCTTTCTGTAACTTTTACAGATCTCAAGGTAAAAAGTATAATCATTCACGTATGCTTACGGCATTACGTGGTAATACAGACTTTGATAATATCCCACATGATATTACTTACATCAATGGTTTAATCAGTAAAGCTTATAACAATGCAAAATAATTTACCTACCGGTGCACAACAAGATGTTAATGCACCTTGGAATCAAGTAGATGATTTATGTAGATACTGTGATCGAGATATCATCCGGGGTATGGCTCAAGAAGCCGTCCCCGATGACTCTGATGTAGATGAGCATATGGAATCCATGCTTGAAGAAGCAGGCTTATGCCGTGATTGTTTTAAAGAAGAACAAGCAGATGATGACGATGACTGGTGCAACTGGAACTCCTGAGACTGTGACTCTTGAAGAGATTGAGCTTGACCTGTCCTTTATGGAGGACAGCAAGCTCGTCTTGTATAATGATGATCACAACAGCTTTGATAAAGTTATCATGGCTCTTATTGTGTACTGTCAAATCTCTAGTGCTAAGGCGGCAGAGATTACTATGAGAGTACACAATGAGGGTAAAGCTGTAGCAAAGTATGGTCCTCGTAAAGACCTGGAAGTTATAGCTGGTATATTTGGTGAACTAGATTTAACCTGTGAAATAGAAGACCCATGAAAAGTAAAAGACTAACTGATGAAGATATCATCAAAGAGCTAATAGATGTTATGTTTCTTATAGCTGGTCATGATGTAACCTTTGAGGACATCAAGGGCCGTAAGGACCAATGGTACTATGAATGGACCATGACTCCTGAGCAAGAAGAAAAGTGGATGGAGCATATGGTAAAGTATTTCCGTAAACACAGAAGCATGACTATTAGACATGCTCAGACATCTGCATCAATGTTTAACCTGATGTATGGCCTTAAGGTTATACGTCCTGAAATAGAGCAAGAGAATGAGTAAGTATATCCTATGGGCTATAGCCTTTTTATTATTGCTAGATTGTGCAGGTACTATAGCAATGTATCTAGCATGGAAAGACAAGCCTCTTGAGAGAGAGGACTACCAAATGTTTAAAGCGGTAGCTATTCCTAAAGATACCGTATATGTAGATCCTAGTACTATAGGTACAACTACTGATCCTACGGATGAGGAACTAAACTAAATGTGTTGTATATTTGTTAAACTAAAAAACCAATTATGAAATTGCACGGAAAAAGAATTCTCATTGAGAAGCCTATGAAACCTGAGTCTCAGGTACTCTTGTCAGAAGAAGCTGAAGCAGCTATGGAACAAGAATGGATGAAGAGCTGGACTAAGCTTAAGGTACATGCTACTGGATCTGATTGTACTAATGTACAACCAGGAGATTTGGTATATGTAGGTAATGCATTAGCTAACTCTGAGATTATTGACATTGATGGTAGCTTATACTTTCTTGTTAACGAGGCTGCGGTATGCATAACCTGGTAAATACATTAAAGGAACTAACAGTGCAGATGGATAATCTGCGTAATAATAAAACAGTTCCCTATCTTAACCCATACAAGGGTATAGATGATTGTGTTGAACTAGTTAACCGCAAAATACGTGAGCTTGAAAGAGAAAAGTCTAATCAAGAAAGTAACTAGAAAACAATTAAAGATTACTGAATCTGGCCGAAGCACGGACTTCATTGCTCCTAGCTTTGGCCACGGTTGTCTTTATAACTGTAGTTACTGTTATATGAAGCGCCACCGTCCTACGGGAGTACAGGTGGCAGATAATGTAGATGATGTATTACGCGCTATAACTGAACATTACTCCGATATAGTTTACTCACCTTGGTATAATAAGAATAAGCCTAACCAAACTGATGATCATGATATAACGTATGATATAGGTAGCAATGAAGATCTTGCTTTACATGCTAAGTACTATGACATGGACCATATTTTTAGAACTGTATATGGTAGAACATATCTTAAATTCTCGTTTGCTACTAAGTATGTAAACTATGATTTACCTAATGTTTTTCATGGTATTAGAATTAGATTTAGTCTTATGCCGCAGAAGTATTCGGATGTGCTAGAGCCCGAGACCAGTTCTATTATAGAAAGGATTGAGGCTATAGATAAGTTTATAGATAAGGGTTATGAGGTTCACATTAACTTTAGTCCTGTAATTGTAACAGATACTTGGCTAGATGACTACCGAGATTTGTTTATGCTTGTAGATGAGCATGTTACAAATAAGGATAAAGTAAAGTGCGAGGTTATATTTCTTACCCATAACGAGAAGAAGCATGCGTATAACCTACTGAATAATATCTCCGGCGAGGATATGCTATGGACTCCTGAGATTCAGGAAGATAAGATATCTGGTAATGGTGAAAAGAATATTAGGTACAAGCATGTGCTAAAGAGAGAGTATGTTAATCAGTTTAAAGCACTGCATGATATACTGATACCGTGGAATACAATACGTTATATTTTTTAATATGAAGACAGAGTATAGAAATCGTTATGGTGATTTAATTATTTTTGAGAAAAAGGATAATGTAATAGAGATGACTGGTTTTGCTGATGGCTACCGTGTAGGTGGTTGGCCAGGTGAAGTAGGCATGCCTAACTATAAGTTCTCTATGATAGACCCTAGTGGTGGACCATATATTACTGCACAAGCAGAATGGCATGGTGAAGACATGAGTGGTACAGATATGGGAGATTTTCTATATGACTGGCAAGGTCTTAAAATAGAGTATATTACAGTAGAAGAAGGAGTAGCTAAATTACATTTATGTCATTAACAAAAGAAGAAGAGGATAGAATCAAGATTGCTAATCTTGTTGTGTGGTTGCAGATGGCTGTGTTTGCAGCAGATGAGACTATGCATATCACGTGGTTTAATAGGCATAAAACCAAGTATGCTTTAAATAACTTTAGCGATACCGTTGTTAAGGAACACGGTAGACTACTGAAAGCATTTTGGGATATACCTGATCAAATAGACATGCCTGATGTATGTAACAGGCTGACTGAATTTGCAGAGCTGTTAACCGATATGGATTATACAGAGATGCAAGATGTATTAGAAGTAATTAAAAATTATTTAAAAGAAAAAAGAAATGGTAACACTAATTGATGCTGTTATATTAACAGGCTCTGGCTTACTTGGCGGTATTGCTACAGGTTTAGCTATTAGAAACAAGCAGATTAAAAATCTTAAAGAAGAAGTTGATGCAGGAGATAGCTCTTACATGCGTTTACTAGATAAATACATGGAGTTGTTTAGCTCACATAGAGATCTTAAATATGCTGCTAAATCTAAGACTACTAAGCGTGGGCCTGGAAGACCTAAAGGTTCTAAGAATAAAATTACAGCAAAAAAGCCTGGACCTAAAAGAAATAAGTAATGGCTGACCAACTACCTGTAAGTATTCGGGTAACCTATAAAGATGGCGAGCTTAAGATGGATCCTCTAGGATCTGCTAAGCTTGGCCTCTTTATTAAAGGTTTATCTGATGGAGAAAAGTTATTAGTTACATATGAGGTGCAGACCGAAGATGCTAGCTATGCTCAAATAAGTAAGGTGCATAAGCACATCAGAGAACTTGCTAACTATACTGGTGATTCATTTGAGGATATGAAACTTCAAGTTAAGTTACGTGCAGGACTTTGCACTGACACTAACTGTAAGTCATTTTCTGAATGTAGTAAGGAAGAATTAAGTATGGCTATTCAGGCGAGTCTTGAGATTGGGGAGCTTGTGGGTTTTTCTCTGTATTAACATGCTCACCTGTTTCCATGTTCAAGGTACTCTTTTTGATTTTACCTTGCTTACGAGCAGCCTCCTCAATTATATAAGAAAGGCCAAATAAAACTTTGAATTTGAAGTACTCATGATCAGTATCATCAACTTCTTTGTCATTAATTTTAGTGACAAGATCTTTCAATGATGCAGGATCTTTTGGTAAACTGTCTATAATAAACTTATTAATGTGGGCATAAAGACCAGCAGGTACATCAATTGTGATTGTAGCTGTCTCATCAATTACTTCAATATCAACAGTTCTATCCTGGCTCATAACTCTAAATTTATTGCTAAGATATGTTAGATAGTGTAAATCTACAAGATGTAAAAGAAAAAATAATAGATAAGCTGGCTAGCTCCGGCTGGGGAAATAAGCTTAGAACTTTTGTCAAGAGTTCTGAAATGGATAATATCCTAGAGACCCTGCTAAAAGAGGCATTGGATAATAAACGCTTTACTCCTAAGGTGAAGGATATGTTTAATGCCTTTGATGTATGTCCCTATGATAACACACGCGTTGTAATTATCGGACAGGATCCTTATCCGCAAGCTGGTGTTGCTGACGGTATTGCATTTAGCTGTAGTAATACAGGTAATATAGAAGCTTCACTAAGATATATGCACAAGTCTATTATTGCTACTGTTGATCCTAATTATATTGGACAACCTGATCTTAGAAACTGGGCTGACCAAGGTGTCTTATTATTAAACACAGCACTTACTACTACAATAGGTAAGCCTGGTAGTCACCAACTACTATGGAAATCTTTTATAGTACAAGTACTAGATAGTTTAATATGGGAGAAACCTGGGTTGATCTATGTTTTTTTAGGTAGGAAGGCGCAAGAACTTGCGGATCTTATACCTGATAACAACTATAAGATTATGGTTAGCCATCCAGCTAGCGCTGCTTATAACAAAGAATCAGAGTGGGATTGTAATGACATGTGGAATAAGATAAACAAATACTTAGAACAAGATGGACAACAACCAATATCCTGGTAAAGTAAAAGTGTCTGCATCTATTGATGTTAGATTTGGAGAGATGTGGTTTGAGGTAGAAGGTAAAGGTAAGATAACAGTTAGAGACAAATGTCTTTATGATGCCTTATCTAGATTTGATATCAAGATGGACCGCGCAAAAGAAATAGTTAAGATTATTGCTAATGACATAGCAAGTTGCCGTAACTATTATATTGATTTATGTGACTATAGAGTAGCCTATGAAGAAGAAGGAATTGAGCATTCTGAAACAGAATGTTGACAGTTATGTTAGAGATCTTAACACCAGTATTAATGCTGCTGTAAATAAGTTCTTTGCTCAAATGACTGCAATCACTGATGCAGATTTAAAAGGTGAGGCTAATATACTACCATGCACTGTAACATTTGAAGAGTTGGTTAATATAGTTGAGGAGTTGTATAACAAGGAGAAACCTTTTACTACTAATCTAACAAACAAAATTAATCGCGTATCTTTGATAAGGCAGATAACCTATCATATAGGTTCTAACATGGGACATAGTTATAACTATATGTATACCTCATTGAATAATATGTATGGTGGTAAGGTAGTTAAGAACCATTCTACTATTGATCATAGTGTTAATAAGATTAATGATCTTATGTTTATCAATGATCCTAAGTGTATGACTCTTAGAAACCAGATAATAAATGCTGTAGCTAAATATGTAGATAAACAAGAACATGAAGGAAACGTATGATATACTTGCCAAGTCTGGCATTACACCTAATGCATTCTATGTGCTATGGTGTGTATACTATAAAGAAAAATCTTATATACCTAAGGTTAATTTAGACTTAAGATCTTTAGTATCTAATGGATATCTAGATGCTTCTTATCTTGTTACATCTAAGGGTGTTGATCTTCTGGCTGCTGTGGAATCAAAGGTTATTACAAAACCTGTAGCAGTAAATGATCAGTATTATGATGAGTATCTTTCTATATTTCCTAAAGGTAAACTACCTAGTGGTAAGCCTGCTAGGGTAAACAAGAAGAACATTGAAGAATCTTTTAAGTGGTTCTTTAAGAACTATACGTATGACTGGGATACTATCCTACGTGCAACATTTTATTATGTTGAGGCATATGAGAAGACCAACTATATGTATATGAAAAACTCTCAATACTTTATACGCAAGCAGAACACGGACAAGTCCTGGGATTCTGAGCTTGCTAATTACTGTGAGATAATTATTAACGGAGATGATGAGCCAGAGAGTTCACATTTCTCAGACAAAGTAGTATGACGCAAAGAGGATTTGAGAAGTTAATTTTACAAATATTAGCATCTATATTGTTAAGTGTAATAGCATGGACAGTTATTAATAATTTGATTGTACCTGTTAGTTTTTTAAGGTACATTCTTATTGAAGTCCTATTGCTTTTTACATTTAGATTTTATATATTTGTTGCTACTGCTATACAAAGAATAGCAGAATAATCCCTAAATTTAATGACCAAGAAAAAAGAAGATGTAAATCTTCCCTGGAATAGTCAGCGAGAAGGTTTCCTAGACTCACTGAACTATATGAAGGGTAGAAAAGAAGGCCACATCAAAAGCCTGAAAACTCCTTGGGAAAAGTTTAATGATGCTACAACTGATGGTCTGGAATGGCACTCCATGACTGTTATAGGTGGACGACCTGGTAGCGGGAAAACTCTGATTAAAGATCAGATAATACGTGAGGCATTTGTACTAAATCAGGGTATGAGCTTCCGTGTGCTAGAGTTTCAGTTTGAGATGCTAGCAAGAACAAGTGCCATCAGAGAATACAGTAGTGTACTTGGTAAATCTTATAAGTACTTATGTAGTGCTGATGGCAAACTAACTGATGATGACTTGAATATCTGTTATCAGCATGCTGTTAAAAGAGTTAAGTATCCTATTGATGTAGTAGAAAATCCTATAACTGTTAATGAGTTCAAGGAGATTATACATACATATATGGATCACCACTCTTTTGAAGGAGATGATGGAAAGCAACAACACACAAAAACTATTGTTACTTTGGACCACTCACTCCTGTTAAAGAAAGCACCGTTTGAGAAAGACAAGTATGACAGTCTATATAATCTTGGTGAAGCTTTAACAGAGCTTAAAAGATTATATCCAATTGCCTTTATTATTCTCAGTCAACTCAATAGAAGTATTGATAGCCCTGAGCGTAGTGAAGATGGTAAGTATGGTAACTATATCTTAGAGTCTGACTTGTTTGGTGCAGATGCACTATTGCAACACGCAGATACTTTGATTGGTATCAACAGACCAGGTAAACAAAAGATTAGACAATATGGTCCTGATAGATATATCATTGAGGACGATAGAGTTTTAGTCTTACACTTTCTGAAATGCCGTAATGGTGATAACCGTATGAGTTTTTTCAGAGCAGAATTTGAAAGGATGCGTATCACAGAAATGGACACGCCTCCAAAAGCAGAACGTAAAACATTAAAATGAGTATAAGTACAGTAAACAAACCCGAAGACACAAGGGATAAGATTGCTAAGCTTAGAGAACATCATCAGCCATTGCTTGATGCACTTGGAAAATCTGATGCATTGTTTATTCCTAAGTTAGCTTATGTCCCAAAAGGTAAGGATGAGGCTCATGTGAGTTTCTTTCTTGGAGAATTGAAAAAGCAACAGGATGTCTACATGGAATTCGCTAGCAAGGAATATGAGAGCGAGGATCCAGAGAGAACATTATGGTTGTGGAAGTATAACCAGTTCTGGGAAGAGGAGTATGAAAAGACTGAGCCAATGGCTAATGGTCAAGTAAGATATCTTGTTCCCGTTTCTGAATTGATTAAGGTTAATGCTCCTGATAAAAAAGAACCAGCTAAACAACTTAGTGTTGAGTTCTTCAAGGACATGATGGATCCTAACACAGATGCACCTATAGATCAACTTACTATAAGAGATCTTGCAGCAATCTTGTTAAAGAAACCTGTTAGTCAAAAGAAGTGGTTAAATGAAATTGTAAAGTAATGGAAATCAAATTGCCTACTGCAAAGGTAGCGGCTGAGGTTAGTAGCCCCCGCAACCTGATTATTTTTTCAAAGCCTAAAACTGGTAAGACTACATTGTTATCTCAACTAGATAACTGTCTTATATTAGATTTAGAGAAAGGTTCTAAATATGTTGATGCCCTAAAAATAGAAGCAAGTTCTGTTGAGGAGATTAAGCATATCGGTAAAGCCATTAAAGAAGCTGGTCATCCATATAGCTACGTAGCTGTAGATACAATCACTGCATTAGAAGAGATGTGTATCCCATACGCTGAGGAGTTATATATGAAGACCCCTATGGGTAAGAACTGGTTAACTGATGGTAAGCCAAAGTATAGCACTATACTTAGTTTGCCTAATGGTGCTGGTTATCCTTATCTTAGAGAAGCTTTCACAAAGGTTGTGAATTATATTCAAACCTGGGCTCCTAGAACTATACTAGTAGGACACGTGAAAGATACTGTGTTGGAGAAGAATGGCTCTGAGTTTAATTCATTAGACTTAGATCTTACAGGTAAGCTTAAAAGAATTACCGCATCTAACTCTGATTCTATTGGATATTTATATCGCAAAGGCAAGAAGAATATCTTAAGCTTTAAAACTTCTGATGAGATTGCCTGTGGTGCTAGACCAAAGCACTTGCGTGATGAGGAAATAGTTCTATCAGAACTAACAGAAGAAGGTGATGTAATTACTCACTGGGATAAAATTTATATTGATTAACCTTAAGAAAAATGATAAGTACAAAAAACATCGGAGGTGACTCAGCTGGTAGCGGAGTACCTAAAACATTGCAACCTGGAAATGTAACTGCAAAAATCAATGGTATTAAATTAGAAGCAAGCCGCTTTGATGCGAATGCCTATAACATGGTACTAAGTTTAGAAGGTGAGGACCAAGGTTCTGACTTTGAAGGCTTTTGGATTAACAAAGATGATGAGTCTTTGGGTCGTCACAAAGGTCAAGTAGGTCGTGTGCGTCTTAGTGAGTATGCTTACCAAGATGGTACAACCAAGACTGGTATTAAAGTAAGCCGTGATTATGATATCTTACGCGCTGTACAAAACTTATGTAAGGCTGCAGATTGTCTAGCTTGGTTTGACAAGCAAGATAATCAACACGAGACTATTGAAAGTTTGGTTGAGCAGTTTGAGAAAGATGCACCATTTAAAGATACCTTCCTTAACTGGTGTCTTGGTGGTAAAGAGTATCAAAACAAAGATGGTTATACTAACTATGATTTGTTTGTAGTAAGACCAGGTAAAGGGTTTTATGCTTATGAGAACAGCAACACTCCTGCTGATAAGAGCAAGCTTATTAAGTTTAACTCTGACCTGCATGTGAAGAAGAAGCGTTCTGAAACTGTTACTTCATTTGGAGATTCTGAATTAGGTGGTAATGTAACTACCTCATCTTCAGTAAGTAATGATTTTGAGCTATAATAGTTCTTGTTATTGAATTAAAAGGGGAGTATATTCACTCCCCTTTTTAATCTCATTGTGTATGATAAGTACAAAAGCTTTAGCATCAGATCCTCATAAGGTACCATCCTATTGGGTATTTGAATATTATTGTAATTTACCTGAAAGATTATCAGGTCAAGATGTAAAAATAAAATCTGTATTTAATTCTACAGAGCGTACTCCAAGTTTTTGTATTTATATGTATAAAGATGCCTACCATTTTAAGGACTTCAGTTCTGGTAAAGGTGGCAATGCATTACAGTTTGTTAAAGACTATTTTGATTTAGATGTTTCGGCAGCTGCAGGCAAGATGGTCAAAGACTATAACGAGTATGTGATGACCGGTAAGAGAGAGGATGATATCAGAAGCTTTAAACAGCATGCAAAATATCAAGTCGAGTCCTTTATTAAAAGAGGCTGGACTAAAGATGATGCAGAGTTCTGGACAAAGTATGGTATTACTTCTCAAATACTAGAAAAGTATAATGTAATCCCTGTGGAATCTTATACAATGTCTAAGGGTAACAAAGACATACTAGTCATTAGTGGTAAAAACATATATGCATATACAAGACTTGACGGTACTGTGTATAAGATCTATCAGCCTAAAGTTGCTGACCATAAGTTTCTTAAGGTAAAGAATTATATACAAGGTACTGACCAGTTAAAGTTTGATCAGCCTAATCTAGTTATCTGCAGTTCTCTAAAGGATGCAATGTGTCTTACTAAGTTTGGTTACAACACAGAAGTTGTAGCACCAGATAGTGAGAATGCATTGATACCTCCTGGAGCTATTGCAATGTACAAGCTTAAGTATAAAGCTATCTGTACTTTGTTTGACAATGATCAGGCGGGTATCAAAGCTATGGAGAAGTACAAAGAAGAATACGGTATACCGGGTGTTATACTACCTATGTCTAAGGATCTATCTGATTCTGTTAGAGACAATGGTATAGATAAAACAAGAAGTGTGTTACAACCTTTATTAAAAGAAGCATTAAAAAAATAAAATTATGTCATCAACATTAACAACATATCCTATGCAAGAGGGAGTAACATATGAAACACCTCTTACAAGACATGAGCGTCTTCGTAATAGAATTCAGAAGTACTGCTTACCTGATCAAGCTGATAAAGTAATGCTTACTATATTAGCTGAGGTTCAGGGGTATGACCCACAGGATACTCATCGTAATACTACTAGCATTATGGCAGAGCTAGCTGCAAGTACTTTAGGTATACAGATACCATGAGTTGGTCATATCAATTTAAAGAATTCACCGAGGACATGATTCCTGAAGGTGCTATAGGATTTGTATACCAGATGGATGTTATCATAGATGGTGAACGCAAGTCCTATATAGGTAAGAAGAACTTCTTTGCTGATGTAAAGACTAAGCTCAGTAAGAAGGCTATGCCTACCGATAAGCGCAAGAAGACTTACAAGCGTGTAAGA
>Ga0315903_10009438_pt1:7500-11799 | contig 11799 bp, 3 predicted proteins | sample LakEriMetagenome_7_FD_203524 | JGI IMG/M metagenome (GOLD analysis project Ga0315903, IMG submission 203524) | Freshwater fungal communities from buoy surface, Lake Erie, Ohio, United States - Buoy 2 MA119 | ecosystem: Environmental > Aquatic > Freshwater > Lake | place: USA: Lake...
GGAATTCTGTAAATCGCCATCTTCGCCTCGCTTGAAGGCAGGTTGATATATTAAAATGAAGAAGATATATATATTCAAATTATATATAAAAAGCTTCCTCTTTTTTTTTTTTTATCCAATAAACTAAATTTTTGATATCGAAAGTGTAAGAATGTATAACGACAAAACTAATCATTGTCTTTTGGTTTTTTATGATCCCATTAATTATCCAATCAAAAAAGAAAAAAAAAATACCAATCATTCCTACTCTTTAACGTCAAAGCTAGTTTGTTTTAAAAAAATTGTATATATTTAACAACAAACTTCCCTTATAGACATTATGTCCTAAGAAAAGATGTTGGGTAAGTGATCAACTTTTACATTTTAAGGATATATTTAGGAGATTGTATCAAAATTATCACTATTAAGAAAAAATAATGAATGTACTTCCACTTTTTTTTACAGCACGACTGTAGGTTTGGTTGAAAACTTATTTATCATCGGCCAAGTCTATCTCTTAATCCCGGATTTGGGGAAGAGTCTTTTTTGGTACTATAGTAAGTATTAATTTTTTACAAGGAAAGGTTGATCTGGAACAAAAGTAATAGTTTAAAAAGAGGGTTTGTTTGAGAGAATACATTAGTAGCAATATAACAGATAAGAAAGAAAAAAGGCAATATAATGATATTTCTCTCTCTTTTCGTATTCTCTTGTTTCTGTTGCTTTGAGTAGCAATACCTTTTCTCAAAAAAAAACCAGATAAAAGGCTCGGAAACTAAAAAAATAAAAAAGGTACTATAAAAAAAAGAAAAGAAAAAGTGAAAGAGTGGCAAAAATGGAAATGTATCAGTATAAAACACATGTGATACCCATGGGCTAGAATTCTGGAAAATCATTTTTATATCCGAAAGAAAATTATCGAATTTCTTTGAACTACAATACTATTCTACTTTTCTTAGTTGTACTTTTCCCTTTGAGTTTTTAAACATTCTAAGAACCCATCCACCAGAGTGCTTAGTACTCTTCTTAAAAGGAAGACTTTTTATTGTTCGCATAAAGTATATAAATAGATGTTTTGTTCTATAGTTAATCCAAACAAATTTAGAAAAAAATTTAATGTAATATTTTTATTTAACTTACCAAACTTGACAATACCCTTTGAATGTCCTTGGGGTCGATCATGAACCACTTGAATCTTTTTCTTTTCATATCTCTCTTTCTTCTCCTCTCTTTCTTCTCCTCTCTTTCTTCTCCTCTCTTTCTTCTCCTCTCTTTCTTCTCCTCTCTTTCTTTTTTTTTTTTAAAAATACGTATATATATTATTTCTGGCGTATGGGTGGGTGGGTATTAGATCAAAAAATTTCAGAATTTATAAACTTGATATTTTAAAATCAAATAAAACTTTTATAAAGAAGTTGATATTAGGGAGATTAGTAAAAATTAGAACTTTTGTTATGTTTCATTCAAATATTAATCTATTAATTAGTGGTTTTGAGGGTCTGTACTTTCAGGAACCGTAACTCAGATGATCTTAGATATTCTGTTTGTGATAATGTTTTGGCAATCAACGGTGCAATTAAAGGAAAAATTAAAATCTAGTCAGGTAATTAAAAAATTTAGTATACTTGGTAAGTTTTACCCAAACACTCTTTCAATAAGACCTAAGATGACTTTTTATTTACCTCATCCTGACGACATGTACATGAGGAAATACACACCTGGTTTGGTTTAGTTATTATTTTTAAGTTCCATACCTTTCTATTCACCATTTATGAGGTGTGTTCTCGTCACCCAACTTTACCAGAAGATTGGTTGGTTGACTGAGAGTCTAGAGAGTGAGAAGAAGTGAGAATGAAAAAAGAGTGAGAATAAAAAAAAAATAAAAAAAATATCTGTTGAAAATTTAATTTTCTTTCAATTTCTTTTCCCATTTCTTTTTCGATTCAACTTCCCGTTTCTTGATTTTTATAATAAAAACTTTTCATGGGTGTAGTGCGCTAGGGGTGGGGTGTGTGTTAAAAATATATATATATATAACCAACAACGATTAGATATTAACAAGTATTAACATAATTTACGCATAACACCAACCCATGTCACTTGGACTGAGTACCATATATAAAGAAGATTTATGGTTTCAAATGGGCGAATTGATAGAAGATTTAGTTATTTTAGTTAAAGATTGTTTTTTTATCCACACTACTCAAAATGACAACATTTGGACTTTATTTGGCAAAAATTTATTTTTTTTCCATGGTAAATTCACCAATACCGAAAAAGAACTTTTACCCCAAATCTCATTTCTTGTTTTAACCATAGGTGTTGTACGATTTCATGCGCTGTATAATGAAGAAAAATTGGTTTTCATAGAACACGAGATACATAAAAACAAATCTATCTTTAAAAATAATAGTGCAATAATATTGCTGTTTCAAGAAATTATAGTGATCTACTCGACTTTGTCCATTAAAGATCGTATTTTTCATACTAGATTGCATAAAGTTTTGTCGACAAAAATCATTACCTCGGATAAAATAAAAAAGTTTATCTTAGTTATCGCTGAAAAAAAACTAAACTTGGGGGAAAATATTTTTACTGAAAAAAAGAAAAAAAGAAAAAAAATTAACAATATAAATCTTTTTGAGAGATTCTTTCTCTCCAAATACGATAGTAAATATGGTGTGTATTTTTTAAAATATTTTGACGTGCCTACTCGGCAATTTTTTTTTAAAAAAATTAAAACATTGGGTCCACTGTTAAAGCAAAATTGGGTGTTCCATGACGAAAAACCTAATTTTTTGGATTTGGAAAAACGAGAATGGTACAATAGTTATATTTTTAAAATTTCAACCTATGAAAAACCCGATTCTATTCGTCCAAATACTTTTAACAATCATGAACACATGTTTAAACAAAAATCTGTTAAATTCCACCTTTTTTACCAAAAATTTTTCTTTAACTTTTTTACTTTTTCATACCATCAGAATCTTCGATGGTCAAAAGTAAGTAAAAAAATTAATGGGAAAAACCTCTTTTTCGAAAAACTTGCTGATAGCATTTTGACCCAATCTTCTAGCAAATTAGTTTTAAATCAAGAACGACAATTAATATTAATATTTCAAAAAAAAGGTTTAGACAATTTTCTCAAAAAAAAGACTCCTGAACGTTACATATTCAGTATACAAGAAATTTTAAACAAACTATTCATTATGAAACAGAAACTTTTGGGTAGAAAATTTTATAAGAATGAACATAGTTTCGAACTTAAACAACGGTTGATAGATACAATAGAAATTAAAAATAACCTTGGAAACTATACTTATCAGATTAAGAATACCCTTAAGAACGAAGGATTTCAGGATAAAATTTTTGGAAAAAAGGAGGGGCAGTGATATATTTTTATCACCTAGAGAAAGAGTAGAGAAGAAGAAGAAAAAAGAGAGAGAATATACAATTTAATTAGAAATTTTTTTTATCTTCCATATTTTTTTTATCTTCCATATTTTTTTTTACACTTTTGATAAAAATTTCAAAAATTCTTATCATCAAATTTAAGCATATAAACCTAATAGTCCATCTCCAACTTCTTCTAACTCGTCTTGTTTCTGCACCTATCATTAGATCATACAGCTTCATTCTTTCTACTCTATCAATTGGTCTGTATCTTCCTTCCTTGTATTTTTCGGTAATTTTTTTATTGTACCAATAGAACAAATTTTTTGAGGTTGACCACCATAGACCTAACCGGAACGCATTTAAATCTATTTCTCGGAATATCATCAATGGAGGAAGATCCATGTATTGCATGGAAATCGACATTGTAAGTGAGTACATCGCAACCATCAAACCGATGAAAGACATGTGAATACCATAATCACATTTCCATACTGCTCCAAGCCAGATACAAAAAGTATGATCAACTATTATCCATTTCATTCGATCATATATAGTTCCGAAAACGGTTGCTGCACTTATTATTTCGAAAAATTCAATTGTCCACTTTGTTACGTTTAATATATACTCGATATCTTGGATATTGGGTCCAATAAATTGTTCTACTAATTTATGCTTAACAACTTGATTATAGTAATTTGTGACTTTATTTCTATTAACACCTACAATTTGTTTCATGGTTGCGAAAGACAAATCATTTTGTTGTACAATAGGATTAAACATTTTAAAATTTTTTTTATCGTTATGTAAATTCTTAAAATATAAAAAATGCTTTATTACTTTTTATATTTTAAATAAATATTTTAAATCCTTAAAACTATTATAATTAAAAGATAACATCGTGGTTTTTAAATTTAAATTTAAAAT
>Ga0315903_10009442_pt1 | contig 11797 bp, 21 predicted proteins | sample LakEriMetagenome_7_FD_203524 | JGI IMG/M metagenome (GOLD analysis project Ga0315903, IMG submission 203524) | Freshwater fungal communities from buoy surface, Lake Erie, Ohio, United States - Buoy 2 MA119 | ecosystem: Environmental > Aquatic > Freshwater > Lake | place: USA: Lake Erie, Ohio...
GTCATCTCTGCGTTGTGTGTAGTAGGACAGAAGAAGTGTTGATCAAAGCCTGCCTCTGCAGATCTACGAAGAATGTCTGCTAGACATGGGTCAGCGTCAAAAGGGCCAAAGAGAGCCTTTCTGAGGTACTCTGCGTTTGAAACCATAAACATTCTCTACGAGCTAAGGTGATGGGTGTAAATGAAAATCGGGCCCACCAGGTGAATGATGGGCCCGAGTAAGTGGTGGACGCGGGCGGAGTTGAACCGCCGTCTTAACAGAGACCAACTAGAACGTGAATTACATGCTTTAGACACCGAATAGTACTCCAAGGTGGTGTCCGCCAAAGGGTACTTTTTGCCACTGGCCCAGTGGCCAAGTCAATCAGCACACCTGATTGAACGTGTCTCGCCATTTACGCCCACACCCCTTAGCGAGCATGGAGGGGTGGACGGTGTGGCTTAAGCCACAGCAGCTTCGGCCTCAGCGACCAACTCGCCGCCCTCAGTGAGGAACTCATCAGCATTGTTGATGATGTAGTTCGCCTCAGCGAGGAGGTTGTCGATGTTCACTTCAGCTTCCGCAGTTTCAACAGTGTTAGCAGTTGATGTTTTAATGGGTAGTTTTAACGAGGCCAACCATCATCCTCGGCATGTGGTCACTAATCAACGCCTGTTAATCGAAACCAGTACGCGCCCAAAATTTGAAAGAACGTTCTGAAAGTAAAAAGCCAGTCAGTTGGCAATGAAAACAACTGACTGGCCGACCAGAATTTTCCAGTCCCGGGGTAACTACAGGTTACCTCCACCAGCCTCTGCTACCATCTCAACCGCATTGGTAGCAGCGACATTCTTAGTTTAACACCCTTGAGACAGGTGTAAACGGTTATTCTTCACTGGGGTCAAAGACGTCGGGTCGCTTTAGAGTATGTGTTCATAGGACACCCATAACTTAATTACAAGTTTCTCTTGAACTCCAGCCAGTAGGACACAGTCGCAACCTCAAGGTGGCCATTGGGTCCACCATTATGAATTCGGGCCAATGTCTTGTAGTCCATGCGGCGAATGGCATCAGGCGCATATCGGCTCAGGTAAGCCTTGACAACCTTGACTGAGTAACTCCACTGGTTGCAGTCAGCATATCGGCCACCAATGCTGGGATCAGCCTGCATCGCATCACGCCAGTACTTGTAGTGGATCTGCAAGGGCCCAATCGCCCGGCCATTATCACCCGGCTTTACGCCTTTCTTCTGGCCTTTGGCCTCAACTTTGTTGAGAATCTGGACGAAGGACTTGAAGTCTTTCGCCTGAGATTGAAGGGTGGCAAGAAGGGCCAGGGTGATAAGGGCAGTTTTCATGCATGGTTGATGGTTAATGTTTCCATGATCTTGTCCAGACAAGCCTGAGGTGTAAACATATAAGTGTCCAACTCAAGGAAATACACGAGTGGTGGCTCGTAATATGGGACGTGGTGGTGTGTGACAAAAGCCATGGACTTGAGGTAGACCTCAAGCACACTGTGCTCTGACTTGAATCTGTCTCGCTGATCTCTGAACGGAGCCACAGCAGACACAACGCAGTATTTGTTGTGTCTGTTGGAAACTACTGCCATGTCCTGAATGAGCTCTATGTTCTCGCGGCGACCCAGCTCTGAGTAGTCATGGTTGCCGACGATTCTACGGACCTCATCACCATCGATCCAAGGACACTTCAGCTCGGTGCTAAGCATTCGAGCTAGTGTTGTTTTTCCTGACTTCGGTTGACCTGTAAACCAGATGATCATTGGATAGTCTAACTACGAACTCTGAAGATAGAGTAATCGCAGCCCACGACATCCATGTAGAATACGCTTTCTTGCTGAGGGTAGAGGTAGACAATGGCACGAGCTTTCTCACCACTATCTAGGACCACGGGCATCCACTTGGCCTCATAGCCAGCAAAGACCTCCATGGTGTGAATCGGCAGCAAGTGATTCTCGCTGATCTCATACAGCTCACCTCGCAGTGGCTTGCCAGCTTCATCCTTCCAAGTGAATGGAATACCATGGCTGCGATGAACCATGAGCCGCATGTTGTCAGCAGTGAAGCCATCACCGATGTGGGTGGCATGTCTCATCATGTCGTGGTTGTGAAATCCACGACGAAGGGTGCCATAGACAAAAACCTTATAGTTCACTTGTTAGCGTTATTAGTTGGCTTGTAACCGTGACTGGTGATAAACTCAGTGATGAGACTGATCTGTTGGCCAAGATACTCCACAGTTTTGGCCAAATCGTTGAGGCGCGCATTCATGTCGTCCTTGATACGCTGCTCCATCGGACTGATGTGTTCTGAGGTAACGGACAAGACCATCTCCTTCTCGTGTTGAAGGATTTGGTTGATCATCTCCTGACGAGCGTGAAGAAGTTTTGTGGCAATGCGTTCTGCTGAACCGTTGGTTTCATTGACAGGCGGTTCACTCACAACAGAAACAACGGACACATCATCGGCTTTCTTCTCAATTCTGGGAATGAAGTTGGCGATGTAGTGTGAGTAATGACTCACACGCACATTATCACGGACATCTTGACCAAGTTCTCGAAGGACACTCAGAGCGATGATTTGCGTTGTGTTTGAGCACATGACGCCGCTCTTAGCAGACATCCAAACATTTGGATTCAAACTGGTATTGTCACGACGACGATGCTGAGGCAGCATTCGTTGTGCTACCTCAAAGACGTCAGACCAAGAGCTTCGTGGCATCTTGCGGTTGGAGATAATCTCCAGCACCTTGTTGCGTACAATGGCGATTTCGGCTGCGGTCCAGCGAATTTTCATAGTTTTCTCTGATTCAGGCGTGAGTATACTCGACTTGAGAAAACCTGTAAACAAAAACGCCCACGGATTTCTCCGTGGGCGTTTGGACTGAACTACTTACACTCTTAGCTTGGACAGTGCCTCAACAACGCTGAGCATGTGTCTTTGGATACTGAGGACCGCTTCGTTGTGCTCTGCTCTATTCACTGCCTTGACTTCGAAAGTCTTGCTCTCGACAGGCTTGACAGTTGGCTTTGCCTCAACACTGTTGGACTCAGGATTGTCATAGTAGTATGACAAACGATACCTGCCATTGTTCGTGTGGTAGTCAGGCCTCGTGAACGTATAAGAGGCCTCTTTAAGGACATCGTAGTTGTTGGTGCAAAAATCAACCAACTCAACTTCACGACCGGTGAAGTAGAAGTTTTCTACCCACCGCTGCTTTCCAGTTCGCGTCTGGAACCTATAGGCTGGATCCCACTTAAGGTTGAAGCCATGCCTAGTTAGGATTTCGTGCTTGTTACTCATACTGATCTGCTGTGCTGTACTGTTGTGGTTGATCAGTCGGCTGTATCCAACTGATGGGTGTCTCATCAACACCTAATGTAGAGAACTGCACAGTCAGGATCGGATTTCAATTGGATTCTTGAATCTCCAACCAACGTCCAAAGACAAGCTCGCCATCACACTGGCCATCAAAATTCCTGACTCCGTGGTTGATATACTTGAAGCCAGTGTGCCTCAGGAACTCCACGATTGCAGGCAAGTACCGATCGTTAGGAGGACACTCGTTTCTCTTGCCGCGGATCTGGGTGATTACCTCCTCAGTGACAGGTCCACTGTAGGAGCTACGAGTCAAGGACAGCTCGATGTTGACACACGGACGGCCGTCCCTCAAGTTAATCATTGAGAACTGTCGCTGTGCACCGGTCTTCATCCTCTCAGCATACTCCCGGTAGCAAAACTCGAGGCAATGCTCCATGGCCACACCCTCATGGTAGAGGAACTCAGGATCAGGTGGCATCTCAATGAAGGCGTAGTGGCCGTGGCGAAAGACAGCTCGCTCGAGCTTCTCAACCAGTGGCATTGGCTTATTAAATTCAGGATGCTTAGATGTCATAATGGCCTTTAAGAAATTCAGTGGCAAACTCATAGTGGGTAAACTTGTACGCCTCCAAGACTCGGTCTAACATGCACCATTTCTTGCCGTCACTGATGGCTTTGACAGACTTGTCAACATAGGCACCATCAGGACGACCTGGGATGAAAGCAGCAACCACCCGGCGACCCAACTCCTCAGCGACACGGATCATGTCAGACACACCTTTTTCAGCTGTGGTATCCGGCTTGAGTGTGACCTCAAACTGCTCGATCACAGCATAGGCTTTGAATGGTTCAAACACATCAGCAGCATGCATGATGTGGTCCATCCTCTTGTCACCAGAGATGACGACGCACCGGATTGTTTCACTCATAGGAAGTGGGGCTTTTTGACCTGACCCCAAGGTTTGATGACTTACTTGCCGCGATTGATGAGGCGTCGCATCAGTTCCATGACTGTGAACTGACATGGCTTGGTGATGTAGACAACGTCACCTTCGATGAGCAAACCAGAATCGCCATCAACTGTGGCAACCACAGACTCAAGCTGCTTCTTCGATCGAGTGCTTTCGATCCAAGCACGCTGAGCAGCCGGAGTCCGAACTTCACCAGTGTCAAAGACTTGCTTGGCTTGAAGTGCAGTCATATTTCGAGGGTGAATGTGAAGGATGTCCATCCCACCATCGTCGTTGAAGACAACAACTTCAACTGGAGTTGATGCATGCTTCTCCTGGATGTGAATTGGCATGCGAATGAGTTTCTTAATTCCAGGCTTCTGCCAGTCGATCAGAAGTTGAGGCAACACTTTGTTTCGGCCAAGCAGCTCGAACTGGTGGACCATCTCAACTGAGATGAAGCCTTTACTGAGGATACAGACCTCATTGGCGAAGTCTGGGTTTTTCTCGAGTTCCTCTACTACGATCTTGCCAGCCTCCTTCCAGGCCATTAGACCTAGCTGTACGTTGTTGATGAACTCTTGCGCGCGGGACACCGTGTTTTCAATGGTTTGTGTTTGTGTATTTTGCATACTTGATTACTTTGAGATCTCAGGTTGATTGTGTAAACAATTTTTCAGGATTTTTGAAGCTTCAGTTAGGCAGGCTAGATTGGCCAGTGAATTAAGAGCTCCGTGTGTTTTGCTTCTAAGCTGGTGATAAACTCTCATTTTTTTGATAAGACTGATTCTGTTGGCTTTGTGATAGGCCTTCTTATCCTGGAGAATCCTCTCTCTGTTAGACTCATACGAAGCCTTTCTTTTAAGCCGAGTCTTTTCAGGATTTGCCTTACGGTATAAAGCCTGCCTATGGATAATTTCTGATTTTTTCAGCTCATACCGTGCTTTCATACGCCGGCTTATCCTGTCCTTGTTAGCCTCGCGGTATGCTTTGTCTCTCAATCTAATCTTTTCTTTGTTTGCCTCATAGTAGATTTTCTTACGACGTCTGACTTCTTCTTTATTCGTCTGACGATATGCTCTGTCCCTCAGTCTAATCTTTTCTTTGTTGTCCCTGTAATGTGTTTTCTTGTAAAGTCTGACTTCTTCTTTGTTTGATTCATATCGGGCCTTGGCCTTAAGCTTGTACTCGTCTTTGTTATTCTGGTAACGAGATTTCTGTTTAAGAAGTATTTGTTCTTTGTTAGACATGCGGTAGGCCGCATTGTAAGCTCTACGTTTTTCAGGATCCTTGTGTGGCATAAGGTTCCTTAAAGTCATTTAATTTCAGTGTTTTGGCCACCTCGATGAGCTTCATCAGATTTGCCAAAGATCCAAATTTCTTTTTAGCACTCAAGCGAAATTTCATTCTTTTCCTATACTCTTTGTGTCTAGCTTTTAGTTTTTCTCGATTGGCTTCACGATAGGTTGCGCTGTAAGACGCCATCTTTTCTTTGTTGGCTTGGTACCAAGCACGGTGTCTGGCTTTTCGTTTTTCTCGATTGGCTTCTTTGTTGGCTTGGTAAAAATCACGGCTTTTAGCATTGAGTGTGTCTCGATTGGCTTCACGATACACCCTTGTTCTAGCTTTTATTTTTTCTCGATTGGCTTCACGATAGGTTGCTTGGTAAATCCTTGCTTTGGCTTTATCTTGTGGCAATGCCCCGCCAAAACCAATGGTTCCACCGACATATTTGCTTTGACCAGTTTTAATCATAGGTACCTCAATTTTTGAGATGAGTATACCCAGACCCAAGGAAATTGTAAACAAAATTTTAGACTCTCAGAGAAGAAAGGCGCCACACGTGTTGCATCCGTAATGTGCGTTGTCGTCCCACAGGTCATTGCTGCCACACCTTTTGCATCGGCCAGTGAAGTGGCCCATGGGCTCAGCGTTAGGGTTGTTCTTGCGTTGTTGGGGCGTCATGCCTCTGAGACGTTGCTGACGTGCTCTTTCGTCTTGGAGGCGTACAAGTTCCCAGTAGGCATCATCACCCTGCTTAGATTGATGCAGGTTGTAATCGTCGTCATAGTAGCCAGTGTCAGGTGTCATAAAGCGAGGCCGCACACTTTCCGTCCCAGAGTGGTGAGCTGACTTGTTTTGATCTTGCCTGACTTTACAGCTTTTCTCAAGCGGTTTTCTTCAGCAGCACGGCTGGCCTTTTCACGGCAGTCTGAGCAAGACATCTCGTACTCAGTCTCCCAGAATCCTCTTTTGGGCAGCTTGCAAGTTGGACAGACAGTTGGTTTCATTTGAGGCTGGCGTAAGCTTCGATGGCTTTGCTCTTGCCCTTGAGCTCGATGTCAAGGTCGAACAAGGCACCATAGTCATTGGCACGGCGAGTGGGCATCTCGCAGTGGGCTCGAATGTTGGTCTGGTTGGGGTCAGGCTCTGAGTAGTGGAAGAGTGGACGATGGCCACCCCAAGTGGACATGGCCAGTGAGAAAGCCTCTTGCTCAGAGTGTTCGCCATGGTTACAGAGGTGATGATGATAGTCGAACGTGATTGGCCCAGTCCAACCCATTTGGTACAAGGCATGTGTTGTCCATGAACCCTTGTCATCGTTCTCCAGAACCAACCTGGAGCGCACGGATGGCGACAGCTTTTCAAGGTTGTCAGAGAAACGTTTGATTGTCGCCTGTGGCCCACCAGTCGAGCAATTCATGTGGATGTTGATGGGTGCATCGTAGCTGCGAGGTGCACCACAGAGATCAAGAATACGGGCTGAAAGCTCGAGCTCAGAGATGGCTGCAGTCACTGTCTTTTGGCTCTCTGAGCCCAGAATACAGAAGGCAGTGGGATGCATGGACAGTCTGACTTGTCCACGCTCAGCAGCGATCTCGTCAAACTCAGCTAAGATCTCTCGCCACTGAGGAAGATCAGTCATCTTGAGCTCAAAGCCGGGCATGCCAAGCAATGGCAGCACGGTCTGAGGAATCCGGTAGTTCCAGCCACGAATACCACAGAGCGAGATCAGCTTGCGGACCATGCGAAGGTTGTGCAAGGAGACCTCGCCAAGCTTGAGTGGTCCGTCGCTGCCAGCTTTCTTGTAGCTGGCAAGAGTAATAGTGCGCATGGGGTGGGTCTGATCATTGTCCCACATGCAGCAAAGGCCAAGGCGTCCAGTCATGAGGACAGAACCTTACCTGGACCATAGGAAATTGTAAACAATTATTTAAGGCTTCTGATAGCTCGGATTATTTTAACACAGAGCCTGTCTGTGGTTCTCATGGCGGCCGATAGATCATATTTGAACGTCCTCCACTGTGCCAAGTGGTCAACTAACTCTCGTGGGTTGTTCTTCGCGAAGTGGACCATTTCAATCGTGTCTTTTAGACTGCTTAACAGATTTTGATAGTCTGCTTCAGTTATTGGATCGGTGACCTTTTTGATGCTGCCATCACCATACAGTAAGGAATTGATTTGAAGTTCAGAGGTAAATGAATCTATTATCTCTGATGCCTTTTGGCGCATATCTGGCTCAGATAGAGTCTTGTATAGTTTGGCCAATGGCACCAAGTCCTTCTTGTCTGCTTTTAGCTTTGGATATGCTGAGCTAAAGTTAGGGAAAAGGACCAATTTTATGTTGCGAAGATGTTCAAGCATCTGCACCAGATAATCGTGTAGAACCTTTGTGTCAGCGGTGGAGTCACCCGTAAAACCTTGCGTGGGTTTCTGTGGCTTTGGGCTCCAGGTTAGAATGTCAATAGCTGGATGTTGCCACATACTCCTCATTTGATCTTCTCGGCTTATGCGAAAGATCGGTTGGTCTTCCTCTCCCAGAATCCTTGACGTGACGTTCACGAACTAACTACAAAAAAGTATTGTACAACTCTTAAATCGCTGCTTGTTTTTGTCTATGTACCACGCGGGGTAGCAAAGCTACACAAACAGCGTCTGGCATTGAAAAATTCTTAAGATAGCTTTTATTGATGTTGTTTTGTGTGTTTTGTGTTTTTTAAGAGACTATAGAAACAGCGCCCTGCATTGAAAAAATAAAACTATTTAGTTTTATGTTAGCTTATGTTTAATTATTCGCGGGGTAGGCACTCTTATTGCTATTAACTGGCGTGAGGTTTACGTATGTCTGCAAATAGTTTTAAGTTAGATAAGAGTAATAAGCATTAAGTTAGCACAACTAGGTGCATAATTGTTGAACCCACGTCGTACGTTCTTGACTATACCCCGTTGGAATACAGGCCTTATCTAACACCAACGGGGTAGGACTACAGACGAAGAGGCGCTCTGCACTGAGAAAAAGCTTAGTTGTCACTAAGACTTATCTATATCTATCTAATAAAAGACTAGTTCACTTCATATCTAACGAAGCAGTTATGAAGTGAGTTAGACGACCCTCGCTGACAATGATATCAAGAGCCCGCTTGGCGGTTGTAGAGTCACCGTCCTTGAACATCACCACATCTGTGATCTTTTGTATCCGGTATCGACCGTCACCTTGATCATCATAGTGGACAATAGCCACCTTATCCACACCTAACTCATCACAGAAGGATGGATCAGTCTTTATCTGAGTCGCTGTTTGTGGTGACTCAGTCTTAAGCAACACAGGAACCAATGACCCCTTATCTCTTATCTGAAATATGAGGCCATTTGCGAAGTCCAGCTCGTCAATTGAAGCCACATACTAAGTACACCGTTATGCTGAGAATGAGATGACGTCAGAGGGCTCGTCAGCCTTCTTCAATGCATCGTTCAGCATTCTGTCCAAGGTGGACATGATCTCTGACACACCTGGGTTGCCATCATCCTCAGCCACAGATGCCATGATCTTCTTGATGACATCTGGTGAGATACCCTTTGGAATGACAACCACACCCACAGGTGATTGAGTCACCTCATACTTCTCAAAGAGGTGAGGATACTTGAGAGCAAACTTCTTGGCGAAGAGAGCAATGTTAAAGCACCACTTGTTAGTCTCAATATGAGTGAAGAGAATCTGGTCGTAAGCCTTGAAGATGTCGAGGACATCATCCTCCTCAAGCTTGGTCTCCTTGGCCACGGCTGACGCTGACCTGATGGCAGATGGATACTTGGGTGTGATGAAGCACTTGAAAACCTTGAGCTCGTTCTCGCTGAAGTCTCTGAGATTAGACATGTGGAGATTTTAAGCTCTGGGCAGTCAAGGTAAACTAGTTTATCAACTGATCCAGCTGATACTCGGCAACCCGCACCTCAGACTCAATCTTCGACAGGAAACGCATCGCTTGTTGGTCATTTCCTTTGGTCGTCAAGTAAGCGTTATTGAAGTCAGAGATCTGTTGAAAGAGAGTATTCGGTATCAACAGTCTGTTTCTGTCAATCAGGACCATGCCAGACTTTGTTGTCACTGATGGTCCAGCTAGAGCATCACCGCCCAGGATTGAAGCGGCCATCGAGTTTCCAAAGTACTCCTTTGGCTTGGCGTCTTTGACTGACTCTGGGCTAAGTAACATCGAGTGTGGTTTCCTGGTCACCAGCCAGTATTTTGTCTCGTTCTCAACCACGGAGTCTATGGTCTGCTTTACATTCATGGCTTAAGTACGAGGAATACAAAGAAAACGGGTGCCAAGCTCTCGCTTGACACCCTCGTATATGAAGCTACCCGTTATGAAGAACTTGACCAGATGCTCATCGGCATGATTTTTCTTGAAAAAATTTGTTTACAAAATCCTGAGACCTGAGGTATACTTCACGCGTGATTATTAAATCTAAAATCCAATTGAATGCGTATGGGAAAATCGTGCCGATCGACGTGGTTGGCAGCTACAGCACCAAGGTGATGCTGGTCAAAGCCGATGGAACCAAGCGAGAGCTTAAACGCCATGAATGGAAGTATGAGAATGATGGGTTTCAGATCCACAACATTGAATGTGAGATTGGCGATGAGTTCGACGTCATGGCCAAAGCTGAGGTTGACATCCTCTCGACAACCTTCACTGGCGACTTAGGAGGTCGTTGGTTTGAGGCTGAACCCATCGAGATGGACGCCTATCACCTTGGCCTTATTGAAGAAAAGATTCGTGAGATTGGCCTGAAGAAAGAGTTTGCTGACTAAAAAGAAAAGGGTGCTAGGCTTTCGCCTAGCACCTTGCGAAGAAAAATGACCAACAAAGATAAGAACTAGATCAGCCACTTATCGGCATGATTCTTAGTCCACAGTATTGTGGACGTCAATGACTCCTTGAGGGGCATGGGTATCTTCCAACCCATGCCCTTCATCTTTGAGTCATCAAGAGCGTAGCGCATGTCGACACCAGGGCGATCACTCTTGTCTGGACTGACCATCACATAGTCTAGCTTCTTGCCAAGCACATCAGCAATGAACTGTGCAACCTCAAGGTTGGTCAGCTCCATCTCGCCAGCGATGTTGTACTTCTGACCAGCACGAGACCCATTCTTCAGGATGAAGAGCACTGCAGCTGCCACGTTACGGGCATGGATGTAGAAGCGACTGGAGCTTCTGGTGCAGGTATGGTCCGAGTGAATGAAGACCGTCCGGCCTTGCATCACGTTGCGGATGGTCATTGGCACGAACTTCTCTGGATCTTGCCGCTCACCAAACACATTCATGGTGTGGGTGTTGATCACAGGCAAGCCATACGTGTTATGGAACGCCACACAGAATTCCTCAGCGGCGGCCTTTGATGCTGCATATGGGTTGCCGCTGTTGTAGCGATCATCCTCCTTGAAGGCCACACCATCTGGTGCTGGACCAAACACCTCGTCAGTGGAGAAGTTGACAAAGGTGCTGAGGCTGTCAAGGTTTCTGGCATACTGCAACAGATTGACAGTGCCCATCACGTTGTCCTCGACAAAGGACATTGGGTCATCGATGGATCTGTTTACGTGTGAGGCTGCAGCCAGGTGAAGGATGATGTCAATCTTGCCAATGCTACGGGCCACAGACTGGTTGATGGCCGCACGTAAGTTGTGGTGCACCACTTTCAGTCTCTTCTTGTGTGTCTCGTAGCACTCGATGTCAGTGATACGATTGAGGTTGCCAGCTGAGTCCAGCCGGTCAAGAACTACAACCTCAAAGTCTGTGTTTTTCCAAAGGTGCTCGAGAAGATGATGCCCTATAAACCCCGCCCCACCAGTCAGTAGTACTCGCATGGAAGCAAGAACTCAACCGACAAGATCCTCTGGATTCTCAGCAATCTCTTTTCCAATGTCCTTAGCACCATCTGCTATGGCATCACCCACTGAATCTGTACCATCCTTGATGGACTCACCAATGCTTTGGCCATCAGCCTTCCACTGTGCCCGATCAGAGGACTTCAGGGCATGCTTAGCATCTCTGGCCTCTTTTCTAGAGTCGCCATTCTTGATGTCAGCCTTCTTGGTCTGTCTGGCTTGCTTTCTGTCCGCTCGACGAGTCTTAGCTGATGTGCCCATATGGTATCTACTCCACACCAAAGTGAAGTGATAGATTGTTGGAGAGGGCAAAGTCCAAGTAGTCTTGAGTGCTCACCTTCAACAGGAACTTGGC
>Ga0315903_10009447_pt1 | contig 11792 bp, 26 predicted proteins | sample LakEriMetagenome_7_FD_203524 | JGI IMG/M metagenome (GOLD analysis project Ga0315903, IMG submission 203524) | Freshwater fungal communities from buoy surface, Lake Erie, Ohio, United States - Buoy 2 MA119 | ecosystem: Environmental > Aquatic > Freshwater > Lake | place: USA: Lake Erie, Ohio...
TCTCTTTTTTGTTTTAAGGAATCCAAATAAAAAGGGGAAGGACAAAAATGCAAAAGGTGACAAGCCTGAAATTGATGTTTTAGGAGAAGGTGATATAACCGCAGAAGGGAATAACATCGTTGTAGGCGATAAAAAAATAAAAATTGACCCTAATCAATTTAAGATTGATTTTGAGAAAGTAAAGCAAATCCTTGCTCAACCTGTATCTAAAGAAAAGAAGTATGAGATACTAAAGCAATCTGGTATTTCGGATAAAACGCTCACACTAGTTAAAAATGCGGATGCCGCGGAGCAACAAAAGAAATTAAGCCTTGCTATAAAGAATATTCAACAAAAAGAAAGAGATGCTGAATTTGAAAGACTTACAGGTATTAAGCCTCGTAAGTTCAATCTAGGTGTGTAAGGTAAAAAAGAAGATGATAGTAATAAGGGCGGTGAATATCCTCAAAATAGAGGATTATATAAAGTGTGCATGGAAAGGAGATAGTGAGTTAGATAAGTTCTATGACAGGTCACTACAAAGGAGAACCCTAGAGGGGATGGTGAAAGATACGAGTCGAAAGATTCGTGATATGATGGAACTTGATGAACAACTATCCCTACTAGGAATCGAATTTGAAAGCAAATCGATTGGGTTTATCGTTTTAAGCGAGAAACTATCGATGCTTTATAGTTTTGGTATTAATGTAGAGTATAGAAAAAAGGATATACTTAGTTCTATATTTAACTATATTAAGGCAAAACTAAAATATGAATTTTATAGTGTTATGTATGAATACAATACGAGGGCGATTAAATGGCTATGTAGTTGTGGCTTAGAAATTGACCCCTTGTTAAAACCATCACACAATACTATTTACTTAAAATATGATATATGCCAGTAAGTGCATCATTAGCAGTAGTTAGTGCGGGTACTCAAATAGCGAGTACCGTAGCGGGTATTAAGGACATGAATAAGCGTAGGGATATAGAAATGGCTATATCTCGACTTAGTGCTGACGACCAAAAGAAGTTAAATCAAAAAATCGCTAGGGCACAAAACCAAAACGAGAGGCTTAACATACTTGCGGAGGAAATCACTAAAGTTCAAATTGAGCAACTCAAAGAAAAAAGAAAAAAGGAAACCACCACTGCTATCATAATCATTGGAGGTTCTCTAGTTTTACTAGTTGCTGTATTTTTATTAACTCGTTCAAAAGATTAAGATGGGCAATGAAACATTAACAAGAGGTGAGGGTCAAATAGTTCTTGATGATATTAAAAAAGAAATCAAGAGATTAGATGCTTTAATTAAAGAAAAGAAAATAGTTGGTGCAACAGTAGAAATACTAGATGAGAAAAAAGATTTACTACAAAAGCAAATCGATGCTATCTTAAAAAAGGGTGGTTTAATAACAGAGGAGGACTACAATAAATCATACAACCTAATTAGAGGGCAAGAGGAAAAGGAATTGCTTGACCTTAGTAAAAAGGCTAAGAGAAGGATTATAATGTTTGCCCTAATTGGATTAGGTATTATTGGTGCTTATTATTTACTCGCAAAAAAAGAAACAAAATGAATGATAACATAAAGAAGGCGATTGTTGTAATTGGAGGAGGTGTTCTCCTTTTTTGGCTTGTAAAGGATTTTGGAATCATGGGTAAGGAGAAGAAAAAAACTAAGAAAGAAGATGAGCCAAACATCGACCCAAAAGAATTAAAGAATAAAAGAAAGGCTAACGCATTTGTGGCAGTTAAGGCTTACATAGATGCCATCAATAATAGAGAGAGCGAGAAAGCACTTGATGAACTCAATCGTGAATTTGCAAAAGAATTGAAAGTGAGGGTTTATCGTAGAAGCAAGGATGGTGTTATTGTAGCAACTGACCTACAAGGAAATGTTATTTTGGAGAATAAATAATGAAAAGGATTCCTACTTGGGTATATGTGTGGGTTGCTACCGCAATAGGAGTGGGTCTTTTTCTTGCTTTTAGAAATAAGCCTAAAAAACCTAAGAAAGTTTTATTCGTAGGAGATTCTATTACTGCTATTGAGTTTAATGGTAAGCCAACAGGAACTTATCCCTTAATCATAAGGAAGCAAAACCCTAGTTTAATTATTGATGTACTAGCGGTGGGTGGGAAAACAACAAAATGGATGCTTGAAAACCTACCTAGCAAAATTGGTAATGGTTATGATAGGGTATACATATATGGTGGAGTCAATGATGCTTTTAGCAACGCCAATCTAGATGGGGTAGTGGCAAATGTTCAAAAGATGGTTGATATTGTAAAGAGTAATGGTGCAACCCCCTATGTAGTTCTAGGATATGAGCCTAATGGATTCATGGAGTATAAAAAAATGCCTACTACTAGGTATGTGGGAACGAAAGAAGGCTATATACCATTAATCGCTAGATACAAGGAATTGCAGTCAAAATACTTAAATGTAAAGGGTGCTATCTTTGTACCTAAATTTCAATTAGGGTCTAACACTAGTGATGGAACACATCCAAATGGTAAAGGACAATCAATTATTGCTAACGATATAATGAATACATTTTAATTGTGCCATCATTTGCAGTAACCATAACAATCACAACCACACCAGCGGTAGCAGTCACTGCTAGTAATGTAACCTATGATGAAATTCGTAGGTCATTGGGCGATTATGTGTATTTAGTGGAGAGGGTTTACCTATTTAGTAATAGTTTCCAACAAATAAATGGTGTTGTTAAGTACGAACATTATAATGTAGATGGAAATATTGTTGTAGAAAACTTAACTCCCACGATAGACCCATATCAAACTCAAAAATCATTGTTTTATGATACAAAAAAGTTTGATGTAATTTTAGATGGACAGAGTAGTTTGGATTTTGATTTATTACCAAATGCAGAAATTAAATTAGAGTTTTTTACCAATAGATTGGCTAAGAGAGATGCTCTTGACATACTTACTCCTAACAATTTTAAGACTCTTGAGAGTTCAATGGGCAAATTCTCTTTTTTTGAGGATTGGGAAACTCAACTATAATTTATTGAAATGGCTAAAGAATATATTTCTATAAACATCAAGAATAATACAAATGGTAAGATACCCATGAGTATCATGAGTAATCCTTCCAATTTAACTGATATATCTAATCAAACTACAGAATATAGTTGGGATGTAACTACGCTATCAATAACAACTGAAAATTTTGTAGTTATAGAATATAGACCCAATGCCTTAGTAGATTTTGATTCGTATAGTACTCCACTTCTAACCCCAACTTTGCAAGGGGTTTTAGATGCCCTAAATACATTAGGTATAGGTTCATTCTTTTCTACTACTAGCGGTGGTAATACCTATATTAAGAACTATGACAATGATTATGTCTTTGGGCAATTAGATGTATTTGACTCAACTGGCACTGTTGTTACATGGAATGTTAATTGTATTGGTACAACAGGTAATAATGATGTTCAATGTGGATTTTTCTTTATATCTCAATCAAATCCTTATAATGCTAGTACAACTGTGCCTGTATCTTTTAGTGGGCAACAAGTTGATATTACTGGCGTAACATCAAATCAACCTACAACGAAGATTAAGATTAAAAATCTTACCACTAATACTTTTATACTAAACACAGGACTTGGGTCTGGTGTTGCGTATACCTATTCATTTAACGCAATATATGGTAACGCATACCTAATTGATATTTATGATTTTTGATTAGGATTGCTCCTCACTAGAATTAAGTGTTCCATAAATATTCCTATATCTACTTTGCTTGGGATGTCCATTCTCTATAATCTTAACGCCATTATTTTCATCTAGTGTAATTAAAGACCCACTTTCAATTAGTGAATCCATGCCTATTGCCTTTTTAGAGTAGTAATCTTTGGGTAGCATCTTACTAAGTTGAATAAGGGCACATTTTCTTTCCATCCATCTATTTGGATTATTCTTATCGTTAAAGTATAGTTCATTAGGAATTTTGCTCATATCTCTAATCGCCTCAATCTCTTTTCTAGAAACTACTGCAAATTGATATTCTCCTTGTTTATTCTTAGCAACAGCATACGCATGAGTTATAGTATCACTAGTTCTATCTACTTTGAAATTTGGCTTATGAACAATATTTGGTTCTAACCCATAAACAGGTTGAAACTTATCGCCCTTATAAACGACCTCTGTGTGGATTCTAGTTATATCACCACTCCTCAAAAGAATACTTACTAATCCCTTGTACCCTATTGTTGGAAATACAGTCATTTTATATCTACCATCACTTTGCCTAATTGATTTAGGTATTAGAAAGAACTCCCCAATCATATCACTAGGTATGAGTCCTATCTCCGCCCCCGCTAATATTGATGCGAATAAGGATGATGGATTATCTATGAATGATTGAATAAGTTTTTCGTTCTTTTTAACCTCACTTAATACAACCTCTACAAATTGATTAGTATCTATACCATGTTTGCTTAGTAATAATGGTAAGTGAATGTTTTTATATTTATATAATGATGTCTTAAACTCGTTGATAATTTCTTTCATTAGAATAATTTTAGTTGGTTCTCAATCATCTCCATGCTTATTTCTCCTGCTTTTATTTGTCTTAACTCCCATTCTCTACCTCTCAACTCAGGCATATTTTCTTGAACCTTTCTCCATACCCTAGAGATAGTTCGCACATTAGAAAGTGTATTAGAGAAAAACATATCGTAGTAATCCTCTTTTGTTTTCTTTAGTACCCCTAATTCAAAGTCATGGATTGTTTTAATTACTACCATTATATCATCTCTAGCAATTTCATTGTTTCGTAGTATAGATACTACCAATTTAGTTATGTAACGATTAAGCATAATTAATTTTTAGGTATTAAAGATTCTCCCGCTGTGGGATTGCCATAAATTTGTAAATCGTTTTGGTCAACAGTTCTTACCTCGCCTGTGTGATAAAATCGAACAACAAATTGGGGATTAGAGTGAATACTTCCAGCAATCATAAATAATGCTACCCCATGACCTAGATGCTTTACTTCAACATCAAATGGGTTCACGATTTCGTGAATAGTTTGAATAATCATAAATGTATGTTTTATTAATAGAATACTTCCTCAACTAAGGGGAAATCGACCTTGTATTTGCACTTGTGATTGATAGGGCAACTATTACATTTTACAAGGGATGGATAGGGTGTAAAACCTTTCTCAATATCTTTAGATAGTTTTCCTAATACATTATTGATGGCAACTATGTGCGATTGCCTTCTACTCTCATCAACTTCTTGCCTAATAATTTTTACATTGTTTGGGTCTTGTGTGCTAAAAACAAAGTAATAGAATGGTATATCGTGGATGCCTAGACAATCATTCGCTAACATTTTATAGTGTACTCCTTGAATCATTAGAGAATCCTTCATGTGTAAACTCTCTAAATCCCATCCCATCTCATTCCACTTGTCATCAATTAATCCACTATACTTAAGGTCAATAAATACTTCCTCACCATCCCAATCAGCGTGTATATCTACTACCCCATTGCAATCTTTTGTTTCAAGTAGTAATCCTTTGTTAAGTATTTTAATTTTATAGTGTTCCATGATTTTGTGAAAAATCTTAGAACTTGCTATTGCTCTCTCGTATGGAGCGGCAATCTTTTCTCTATTTGTTCCTTTGTAAGAAATCTCAGGCTCAGGGGTTTCTCCACTTTTGGGTAATGCACCTGTGCATAGGTACTCAAAATAAATTCCTGCCTTCATTGAATCACTAGGAGGGGATTGTGCCTCTGGGTCTTTATCTATATAGTTCGCTTTAAAATAAACGCCACACAATTTTCCATTTAGATAATCTACATAAGCCTTCATTAAACTTTGACTAATCTTTACCATAGTATTTAATTTGTATAAAAAGAATAAGTAAGAAATTAATAGGTGATAATAAAATGAATGTTGACAAACCTAAAGAGCAAACAATAATCTTGTTGATTAAAGAAGTGTTTTTAATAAATAAAACCATTCTTATAAATAAATCATCTCTTAAGTATAACCCCTTTTGTACTATGTAGGTCGCTACATACAAAGAGCATATAAGTAATATGGCTATAAGATGTATCATTTGTATTTATAGTAAAAGTATTTTACATCCTCATATTCAACTGTGCATAGGAAAACTCCATCATCATCTTTGTACATAGCAAAAATGCACTTATTATATTTTTTGTCCTTACATAGAACAGTGAATACTTCATAATCATCTTTGTATTCTACTTTACTTTTTTCGATTGGGGTATAAGTCGAATTATTATTGTTATCTAAATGAATGATTCCATCACGAACCTCTATTTCAATATCATCGTATGTCCTATTGATTGTAACCCACTTGGTTGATGTACGCTTACAAATTTCATTCTTAGCGGTTGTCATTATGAATGTTGATTCAACTTGACCAAATGAAAACGAGGAGATAAAAAGGGTAAAAATGAATATTAATTTTCTCATGATATAAATTTAATTATTTAGGAGTTAGTGTGGGGGTCGAACCCACATGAGGGGCAATTCTGCATATTCCCTCTTTCTATGGTGCACCATATCAGCGTTTTCCACAAGTAGGTTATTCCTACAAACTTTCGCCAACTAACTCGCCATCGAGTCATCTAGTGAGAACTTCACTTCGATGACTTACTAAAATCCAATTTTTTTCAATCTATGAGCAAGGGCATCTTCAATACTCAAAAAACTTTTACTATGAGTTTTACCCTTTCTTTTAAATCGAACACGAAAAGAATTACCCTCACGATAAATGTTTTTCATGTTCACTTTTTTCTTTGCCATGATTACATGATTTTAGGTTAGTATTAAGTTAGAGTGCTAAACTATGCCAAATCATGCTAAGTTCCAAGACTTTCATACTTTTTTTTGTAAACTTCTATATCCATCCAACCTGTCTTGGAAAATCCCTTTCCTACCCACACTAGGGTCTTATCCCCCTCCTTACGCTTAGAAACCCCAAATATGGGTACGCTAACTGTTTGTCCAATAATCCTACTCGCTTGGTATGGCTTGGCTAGATTGTTCCAAATCCTATCTATGGTGGCTCTAGCCTCCTTTTCATTGTAGGCTTGAATCGTTATTGGGGTCGAAATACCCAAAAAATAGAACCTATATAGCCTTATGGTAGGCTTCTCGAAGGAGAAATTCATACCTCAAAATCCCCCTTTTGTTTGATTACATCCCTTAAATCTATCCCTACTTGTGCTTTAGCCAACTCCTCCTCATTAATAAGTCTATGATTTTCACATAAATAGAAGGATTTTACTATCGCAAAAACTGTCTTTTTTAGCGTATAAGCAAAGTATAATCTCTTAAATTGGCAATATCCCATCTTATCCATTCCATCAATAGGTTGAAAATGCTTACAGTTAAAGCAAGACCTTATGATTGGTTTACCATTTATATTTCTGTAAGTTTTCATTTTTTTTCCTACATTTGGAGTGGTTTAGAACTCCCCTTTGAAGGTGTGATTGTCAAAAATAGTGAACCCCTTATGCAAGGGGTTTATTTTTTCCCTTTAGTTCAAATTTAACTTAATTGCTTATATGTCAAACTATTTTTGTCAAAATATTGATTTACAATTTCTCTATTCTCCTTTGTGTCTACATAGTAAATACAATCTGTCTTATAAGCAATAAAATCATCACCAAGTAACTTTTTAACCTTTGCCATGTGTTTGAAGCAAGTGAATCGAATCAACTTGTAAACTCTCTGCAAATCCACATCATCCCCAAAGGTTACTGTTGAATTACTAATTTTCCCACCATTTATTTGCCTAAATGTTCTACCCATACCTAGCGTAGAGAGAGAAGCGAGTCTTACATTCTTGAACTTCTTTGGCAATCCTCGTTTATAAGTAGCAAGGGTAATTATTCCTAGATTATAAGCAATACGCCAATACGCATGGTTTAAGTCTGTCGCACAAACCTTAACATTAGAATTAGGAACATCATCATTATACAATATCGACCTTTCTTCTCTAGGTAATTTTATAGTTGGGTTCTTTCTCAAAAAATCTTGAGCCTCCTTACGAACCTTACCAAATAAAAACAAACCTGCACGAAAAACTCCATAATCTTTTTTACCTATCGATGGATAGATAAATGATTTGTTTCCCCAAATAATCTCTGTGCTAAAAGTACCACGCTTGATGTAGGCATCCTCTTTCAATTCGCCCAACATTTCTAGCATAGGTTTGTCGCTTCTACCAAAGCAGACTTTTCTAGTTTTAATTTTCATTGAACTTATCGTAATTTTCTTTCAAACTAGCCATAGCCTTATCATACTTTGCTTTTGATATAAGACCTTTGGATAGGTAATTATCTAATTTCTTTTTTGCTCTCTCGTAGTTCTTAGCGAAATCCTCAATAATCTTAAACTCGTTTCTAGGAGTAACTTTCTTATTTACAATCTTAGTAATCTTCTTATCATCCTTCTTGATTTGTCTAAATGCTCGACCTTTTGCCTCTTTCTCTTTTGTGAGTTTGCTTAAAATTTTGTCTAATTTATTATTAACCTTAGTAGCAGTTTTTTTTATGTTCTTAGTTTCTACCTCATCTTGTCCTTGATACCTAGTTATCTTGCCTAATGTTGATTGTGGTGTAGCCGTTCCTCTTTTTGGTTGTATATATAAAATTAAATCTAAGTAGTAACTATCAGCCTTGCCATCGTTTTTCATTTTGGGTCGTAGCATTTGTCTACCACTATAAAATGCACTACCACTTTCGTTGCCTACTTCTTTTCTTATGTTCTCTGTTATTTGCTGAACACCATTAAAGTAATAGTTATAATTACGAGTATTAAAAATCTTGGTGCTACCAAATCTACCAGCATTAACCTTTACATAAATACAATCAGGTAATCGCCTTTGTAAGAACTCATCAATCTCAAACCACTCAATCTCTTGATATTGGCTTGGTGATATGTAGTTAAGGTTACAAAGGTTAGGGTCACGAGTAGGAATTAAGGCTATTTGCCCTTTGATGATTTCATCAATTTGCTTGACCCTTATTTTGGATTTTGGAGTAGTGGAGAGAGCAGGAAGGATTCCTTGTTTGATTAATTGCCTTCTCCTTTGAATCGACAGTTTTTGTTCCTCTGGCAACTTATTGTTAAGTGCCGTGAACTTTTTACTTACCTTTTGATATAGAGTAAGTTTTTTTGATGTCGATTTCTTTTTAGGCATATCAATTTACCGCTACACTTTTTTCTTCTAACCATTTGTCTAAGTCGAACTTGTTGAAAAGGATTTTATAACCTAATCGATTGTGAGGTATACCTTTCCTTGCAACCAACTTATACAGATAAGAAGTTGAAAGTTTAGTGTAAACTGAAGCCTCATGAATATCTAGTAAGTAGGAATTTTCTAGGTATTCTTTTTTAATGTTGTCTGCCATACTTGTAATTATGAAGGATTACAAAAATATATTTTTATGCGTTCATTTTTGAAGGTGTGTATATGTAAATTTCATAATTATGGTTTTTCAATGCGTACCTTCTTTTCCATTGCTCTACCACTTTCTTAACCTCACTCACATTTACATTCCTTTGAGTCGTAAGTTTATGATTTACAAAGAGTTTAATCGTATACTTCCTTTCCATTAATTCAAACTTGCGTTATAAGAAGCAATCTTTTGCAAAACCTCCTCTATAACATGAGGATGTGCCATTAAGTAATCTACAATCATATCCATGCTTCTCTCATGGTCTGTAATTACAGAAATCTTTTTGCCTTCATTCACTAGACAAAAGAAACCATACGACCTTACTATCTTTTCACTTAACTCCGCTACGGTTACTGGGTTTTTATCACTCATATCCTATTTTTTAAAGGTTTTAATAATATCTCTATTTAAAAAAATTTGAACCTCGAAACTATTTCCATCCTCGCTATTCTTGAAAAACATGACCTTGCCCATATCTAATATGGTTTGAACAGGTACTACATAGGTGGTGCAATCATCCTCGTTTATAGAAACCCACTTAAAGGATTTAGCCTTTTTAAGAAGGTTGTAATTGAAACCATAAGAGTTAGTTTTTCTAAGCAAGTGCTTTTCGATTGACCTATCTACAAAAAGCATCTCATCTTGTATCACCCCTATTTTTCTCTCCCTATTCTCTGTGTTTATCTTAATACTTACTCTACCATCTTTATAACAAATCAAAGCGTTGTGTGTTGGGTCTACTATTGCCACCCTTATTGAGTTGTCGTTCTTTAATTTTTCTACTAATTGCATATTTTATTTTGATTAAAAAATTGAATAACCTAAATACTTCATAAGATATAGTAAAGATTAGCCACATACTAATAGCAACTGGGAAACAAATTATTGCTATGTATAGAAAATCTATAATCTTATTAAAAAACTTTCCCATGACTAATTTGCTATGTAAATGATTGCCTCCTTTTCGATATACTTTGATAACAATGAATCCTCCACTTCTCTAATATCTTTCAAGGGTATTCCTTTGATGGCTAGTTGACCCAAGAATAATGTAATCAAAAATCTAGCGGAGTGTAATTGTTCCTCCGTGAAGCACGAATCAATTACTTTAATAATCCATGCTTTTTGTGTTTCTAAATCTATCATAAGAGTAGTTTTATCCAACATTGTTTTTCTCGAAATATTTTAATTCAACATCATTCCATTTTCCTCTAGGGCATCTATTCATGTATGGGGTAAATACTTTTTTACCTAATGGACATCCACAATCCTTGCAATAAATAATAGGATTCGTTTCTTTAGCCTCACACGAATCGCACACTTTCATACGAATAGCGGCTAACTCATTTTGCTCTTGAGTGGGGTCATAAGCAATCGCCCACGATTTAAATATCTCTACTATGTTCATAATTGGAGTGCTAAGTTATGCTAATTTATGATAAATAGCAATAGGGTTGTCAACAAATTAGTAAAATAAATTAACAGAAATGCTTATTATTTATCAACAAGGAATTTGTTAGACCCATAAATTACTGCCATTTTAGGCTAAAAAAATAAAAATCTTTAAATTTGAGAAAATTAAGTATATGTATTCACTTGCTGTAAAGAATAGAGCGACCCAATTCATCAAGGACTATGGAAAGGGTATTGCTCAAGCCATCAAAGGAACAGGCTTATTTTTCCCTACAATCGTTGCCCAAAAAGCCCTAGAAAGCGGTTGGGGTCAAAGTAGTTTAACCAAAGAGGCAAACAATTTTGGAGGTATCAAATATGCACCATCATTGCCTGGTGTTACTGGTTTTGTAACAAAAGATACCACAGAATACATACGAGGGAAAAAAGTAAATGTAAAGGCAAAATTTAGCAAATTCAAAGATGTAGAATCTGGTATTCGTGCTACTATAACTGTTTTGCTTAACGATAGATATAAAAATGCTCGTTTAAACGCAAAAACACCAGAGGAGCAAGTCCTAATGATTGCTAGAGCAGGTTACACTACAACACCACCTCAAAAATACTTGGCTTCAATGCAAGGTATCATTGAGGCAACTCAAGATTTAACTGGCTTAGGTCGAATAAACTAATCAATATGAAAAAAGGAACAATCATTACAATTTTATCACTCGCCGCGGTGTATGCGGGAATTTATTTTTATCAACGCTATCAGCGTCAAAAGGCAAACGAGAGGAAAGCAACTCTCAAAGAGGCTGATGAAATAATTGATAATCTATAATGGAATACACACTTAAAAATATTGTCAAGAGTGTTGAGAACAAAGGTTATCAAATCGATAGGCGACCTTACAAGTTAAATATTGTTGGAGTAA
>Ga0315903_10009449_pt1 | contig 11788 bp, 27 predicted proteins | sample LakEriMetagenome_7_FD_203524 | JGI IMG/M metagenome (GOLD analysis project Ga0315903, IMG submission 203524) | Freshwater fungal communities from buoy surface, Lake Erie, Ohio, United States - Buoy 2 MA119 | ecosystem: Environmental > Aquatic > Freshwater > Lake | place: USA: Lake Erie, Ohio...
AAGGCTTCTGCGCTCAAAACACGATAAACCGAGCCTGTTGATGGAATTTCGATAGCATCTCGGTAGATTTTGGCTAATTCGGCTAATTCTGGTTCATTTTCTAGCATTTTCTTCGCTTCACCGAATACGATGCGGGCTTGATCCTTGTCAGCGGCGCAGGAATAGACTTCACCCCCCTTGGGTCCAGTCAGCAGCGACCAAAGTGCAACACCTGAAGCGAGCGCCGATTTGCCGTTCTTGCGCGGAACGCCTGTGAGTATGACCTTGTGCCTGAAGCCGTCACCATCTGCGGCGAATGCGTGGGTCAGTAGCGCGCGTTGCCAATCTCTGAGGTGCATTGGTTCGCCTGCTCGTCCACCGACAGAATCTTTGGTCACGGTGGCAAAGGTGTTTATAAAGTCAGCGGCTCTGAGTCCGTGAGAATTGAGCAGGGCGGATTCAGGAACTGGGGTTAGCCATCTAGGAGGCCAACTGCTCATTCTTTGCCCACTTCTCCTGTAGTTGTTCTAGCTTCGACCTAGCTTTTACTTCGGCGTAGCCCAACTTGGTGCGGTCAGCGGGTGTAAGTCCCAGTTTGCCCATGTTGTTGCTAATCATCACCTCTAGGTCATGCAACTGACGCACGAGTCGCCAGTTGTCAGGATCTGATTGCATCCTCTCCATCAACCATAGTCTGCGGTCATGCTGTTCGCAAACCATTTGTAAAAACTGAGTGTCGGTGCGGCTGCTAATCCATAGCTCGCCTTTTTTGTAAATCTCATCCCATAAGGTTTGGCCCGCCTCGCCTAAAGGACGAACTGGAGGCACATAACCGCCTGTTAGGGCGATTGTGGCGTTTTCGGGGGGCAACGGCCTTTGGCCTGGGTTGCCGAGCAGTCGCTTCTGCTCAAGTGGTTTAGCTGGTCTGCCCATTCAATAAGGCTATCAGAAAACCTTTTTTTAGCAGAGAAATACGCAACAGCGGCGTCGGGGTGCCGAATTGACACTTTGGCTAAGATTTGCCCCACTCTGGGGGATAGTCCCCGCGGCCTTGTGCGGCGATTACAGGGCATCAGGTTCGGGATAGGGTGATTGTATGCTAGGGCCGTTTTCGTGGCTTCTAATCGCGTTCTAGGGCTTCTCATAACGCGCGCCAATAGAGGCGGCTTAGGGGCTAGGCCAGGCGCTAGGCGGGCAAGATAGGCGCGGGTAATCAGCGCGCCAGGATAAAGCGAAACCCGCCAGGCGTGGGCCTAGCGGGTCGCTGTAGGGTTTTGGGTTAGATTGTGCCGTGCGCTTTCACTTCGGCCTTTTTGCCGTCTTTGATTGTGGAATAAACAGCGGGGCCACTATTGACGACTGACCAGAGCGGGGCTAGCGCGGGAATATAGCCGTTGTAATACAGCCATCTAATCGCTTCCCATTGGTAGGCGTTTTCGTAGCCATACTGAAACGGCAGGTATCCGACTATCTCGCCATTGATACTGATTTGTGCGCTGAAGTATGTGCTGCCGTGTATCTTGTCGCGCCATTGTTTAGCGTTTATGAAAATACTGGTAACTGTTTTTGTTTCTGCCTGTTGCGTTACCAATTCGCGCCTCTCAATCTAGCGCGGTGGCCTGTTGCTATCTCAAACGCGGCGGGGTCTGTTTCTTCCGTGATCGCGTAGCCCAACTTTGCTAATCCGTTTCGTGTTTCGTGTTGGTGCTTGCTGGTTGTAACGCTGTATTTAGCCGCGTTTATTGTTGCGCGCTGTTCGTCGGGATAAATTGCGGCAATTGCGCTTGCATACGACCAAACGACAAACGCGCCGTCTTTGTCCCAATCTCCACGGATTGCGCCGTTACTGGTGAAGGGTTTTAGTGACGCGATGAATTCGCCTGCGTCCCGCGTATTTATTCTTGGCATTAGTTACTTTCCTCTCTCTGTTGGTATTGCTTGGGGTCCGTAAAGTTGTGGCCTAGGTGAGCCATTAGCGCGGCGATTAGAAAAGGCGCGGGGATTAGTAGGTCCCAAAGATTCATTAGTTGGCCGCTTCCTCTAGTAGTTCTTTGATTTGGTCAAGCGTGTATGTGTGTGTGATTTTGATTCTGCTTCCGTCTCTCTCTAGCTTGATTCTTTCAACGCCTAACCTGTTAGCTATTTCCTGGCCGTGCTTCTCAATCAGCCCTTTCATTTCTTCGTGTTGCTGTTCCCATACCTTGCGCAATTCCCGCATCTTTAGCTGCTGCGCCTTTTCTTCGTGGTATTCCTGTTCGGGGTAAAGGTTTTTGATTAGAACGGTTTTGTTGATTGTCCTTTCCTCGCCTTGGTATTTCTCTTTGTAAGACACACGGACTAGGTTGGCACTTGGCTTTGCCCAAGTTCGGGCATTGCGGGCTTGTTGTGGCTCTAGGCTCTCAAGTGTTACCAGCTCAGACGAGCGGTAGCTTGCGCCTGTTCTGTGTGTGTATGTCTTGCCAACTTCTAGCTCTGACTTCAACATTGTTCTCTCTCTTTCTCTATCCGCTTTGTGCGGTTAAAGACACATTAGAGGGGCGTGTGTGCTTAAGCAAGCAGGTTTGCCGTGTCGTTATAAAAGCGTTATAAACGAACAAATGTTCGGTTTTCTCGTTGTTGCCCAGTCTGCCCGTGTGTGCTTAAGCGTGCAAAGGCCCCGCCAATTCTGGGACTCAGTGCCAGAATTAGACAGGGCCACTGCTTCTTCGCGCGGGCGCGCGCGTTAAGGCGTTTTTAACTGAATTTTTTAGTTTTGACTTTTTTGTAATTGTTGCTCAGCCTTGACTTTGGCAAAAGCCTCAACCTCCTTGACAAGTTTGTTGTAAGCAGACAATAATCCGTCTTTTGTAGCGGCGTAGCGGTGAGAGCCGTCCTGAAACAGGTCATAGCGTTCGCCGTCCCACTCAACCCATACCCAAGGATCTCCAATAGTGAGAACAATTCCGTCCTCGGTCCCCGCAAACCCAGGCTCACCACCGATAACTTCCATGGCCACAGCGTAAGCCTCAAATTGCTCCGCCGTGCCTAAAATTCCAAAGTGGTCACTTGCCGAGAATTGCGCGTATTCTGTGGCAATTGCTAGGCGGTGGTATTGGTGCTTTTGTATGCGGTAATAGTCACTAACTATTTCATTCATTAGAACAATTGTGCCGTCATTTGTTTCTAAGTCAAACCAGGCATTCACTCCGAGAGATTGGCCGTCCTCTACCCATACGGCTATTACGCCAGTCTCGTCAAATTCCCAGTCATAGTTTGTGTAATCGGTAAGTATTTGTATTAGGTTCATTTGTTTTTCTCTCTCTTTCATTTAGTTTGTTTTGTTTGGGCTGCTGCCAAGCTATAAGAATTTCTAATAGCGCGATTGGCCACTAGCCCCCCCTATAATTCCTGCGATAAACCAGACAAGAATTCCTGTCATACCCATAGCAATTCCTACGGGCTTATGCCAGGGTTCTTCTTTGCTCTCCCAATAGCCTTCGGGAGGGTTGTCTGGCTGTAGTTTGTTTAGTTTGCAATACTCGCGGTATTCGTCATACTTCGCTATCTTTCCGCTGTTGCTCCAGTATTGAGCGCGAGCCTCTTGATCCGCCGATAACTCTTTATCGCGTAGCTCCATTGCAACCCACGCGGCGTAGGTAAATTTCTCAGCCAACTACTTCCTCCGCTCTAATGTGATTGCCGTATTTGTCGTGGCCGCACCTTCTACCAGGCTCATACATACCACAGTCCCACTCTCCATACCAGCTAGGGCGGACCATTGTGCCTTCGCCGTAATGTGCCAGTCCCTCCTGGTAAGCCTCGAACATAGTCTTAGCCCAGACATAGCTCATTTGGCCGTCTGGCCCGATTACTGTGTAGGTCATTTCTTCCATTTGTTTTCCTTTCCTAAATAAACATTTCTAAATAACATTCAAAGCAAACATTTCTAAATTCGTTTGGGATTTCTCTCCAACTAGACGGATTTAGACTTAGTAATTCGTGACAAGATGAGCAATAAGGGTCGCTTAGTGTCTCCACTTAGTCCTCCATCCAAGGCCGCTTCATAGCGTTCGGCCTGTATGTTTCCAGCACGGCAAGCGATAGGTCCATGTAGCCGCGTATGAATAGGCTGTAGATAGTTGCGGCGGCAGACACGGCTAGTTCGTGATCCTCCTCGGTCCATTTGACCATTTCTAGAATTGTGTCTAGTGCCTGTTCTGGTGTTTCGATAGTTGTGTTCATTTGCTTTCTCTCTCTTTCTTAGTTAGCTAGGGCGGGTTCGCCTAGCAATTCTTTACAGGTGTCTAAAGTAAATTCATAGTTTTTTGTAAAAATTACTTGACAAATTTCGTCAATAACTTCCCAGCGTTCTATGGTGTTATTGCGGCCTACATAGGTTTCTTTTTGTTCTAGCGCAACCCTATAGACATGTCCCTTATACCAGGCGCTTAGTTCGTCAATGTAGCCTTCGGGGTTTATTTCCTCGTCACTCCAATAAATAACTAGGTCATGCCAGGCGGAAGGGTAATCCTGTAGTTCTACAAATTTGTAGGTATAACCAGCGCGGGTAAGGATTTTGCCAAGAACTGCTTCGGTGTCGTCTCTTTTAGTCCAGTCAAGCGCGTTGCGTAGCCTCCTATTTAGGCCAAAGTTATCTAGTTCTAGCGGATATAGTCTGTCGCCTTTTCTTATCGTAAAGACGCTGAAAAATTCGTGGTCGTAGTCTTTCAGATAGTCAAGCGGCCAGTCGTCGTAGCGTATTGCGTAGCGTAGTTGATCGCTTACTTCGATAGTTTCTATTGGCTTTTCCATTTTTTCTCTCTCTGCCGTTGTTTGCGGCAAGACAATTCTGCGCCGTGTCTAGTGCGTGTCAAGCAAGTTTTTCGTGTCGTTATCAACTTGTTATTTTTGTGTTATCTGCTCATTTGCCTATGCGAACAAGTGTTCGACAGCCTTTTCGCGGGCGCGCGCATATAGGCTTTTCTGACTGAATTTTTGACTGAATTATTTTTCAGCGATTGTCCAGCGGTTTGTTTCCGCGAGAGGCATTGCAGGATCTGTGAGCTGCTGCCAGTGGCGAGAGTGAATTGCCTGGCTCAAGATGGTCAGCTTGCCATGGGTCATTTACGCGAGCGCCGTCACCACAAATGTGGCAAATAATTGCCGTCTGCCTGACGAATGCTGCGCGCTTTCGGTAATCGCTGTTGTAGTAATTCTTTTTGTGTTCTGCCCGCTTTATGTCGCGTAGCTGCTGCACACGCCGTCTGTGGATCTCACAGCGGCTTTCGTAGGAGAGCGCCCCACAATCTAGGCAAGGCTTCTTAAAGGCCATTTTGACTGAATTTTTTTCTGGCTAAAAAGAGAGATGGCAGGAGAGAACTCAGCAACGAACCCAACGAACCCACTGAGTTCCCTCCTACCAAGAGAGAGAAAGGAGAATTGAAAGGAACTTTATGGAAAACACTTCAAATCTCTAGTTAGATTATGGTGGGCCTGAGCCGCTTTGTCAAGTCAATTTACTAATTATTTTTTGGCGTGTTGCTAGAGCTTTTGGCTTTATCCGTAGAGTAAAAGCCACTGCCCTTGAATTGCACGGCTGGGGCGGCTATAACGCGCTCCATGGCCCCCCCGCAATTGTCGCACTCAAACTCTGGTTCCTCGTGGATACTGTGGCGGACATCCCAGACCTGACCACAAGCGCATTCGTAGGTGTAGGTAGGCACTAGAACTCCCCTTTGTTTCTTAGCTGCTCATAAGCCATACGAGCGTTGTAATCCCTTGCGCCGCCAGCCCATCTGCCAGCATGGAAGTAAAGCTTCTTCTGCTCCTCGCTTGGCTCGTAGATCTTCTCGTAGATGACCCAAGGCTCAGGTCTTTCAAGAGCGCGCTCACGCATCTCTTTAGCAAGTTGCTCAATGTCTTTCATAAATTAGTCCCGTATCTTCAAGTCTTTTATTTGCAAGTTCAACATACGCCCCCGATATCTCACTTCCAATAAATTGCCTACCAGCTAATAGTGCCATCTTTGCGGTTGTTCCACTACCCATAAAAGGGTCATAAACAATGTCGTTCTCTTTTGACCAACTGAGTATGTGGTCCATGGCTAACTGCTCAGGAAATGGAGCTGGATGCTTTACGCCATTGAAACTTGTTACATACTTCCAAATGTTATTTCTAGGCGAGAATTCAGGAACTGGATTTTTGAGTTTGCCCGAAAAGTCTTTATGCCCAGCCCATTTATTTGGTTTATCACAAATCAGTTGCTTTGGAACGGAACCCTTTGCAAACACAAACATAAACTCAAAGATTTGTGTATAGCGATTGCCGTTGCGCTGAGCTGGATAAGCAGGGCTGTTCTTTTCATAAATCATGGTGTCATGTAGTTTTAGCCCAAGCTCCTTGAAGAATAGGGCCTGCCTAAAGCTTGTTCCCGTCTCTGAGCCATCAATAGTTGCATCGCCAACTATCCACACCAAAATACCGTCTTGGGCTAAAACTCTATAAAGCTCGGAAGCAATAGCCTCAAAATCAAATTCATAGCCGTCATAACTTCGTAGATTGTCATAAGGAGGTGAGGTCAGAACTAAATTGACGATGCCATCTGACATCTGTTTCATAGTTTCTAAGCAATTTTCGTTATGAATTTTGTTTAGCAATGTCACAGCTTGTAAACCGTTCCTGTAAAGTCCACGCCCTTTTCCAGCATGAGGACCCCCAGACCTGGGACCGAATCTTCACCAGTCACCTTGCGCCACCAGCCAGATCCGTTGTCCATGGTCGGGGCCATGACTAGGAAGCGTGATGTACCGCGTGGTGTGCTGCCCATCTCTGTTACGCGTAGGTGATGCCAGTGGCCGTGTATCAATACTGATGCGTCTGCAACTGGTTGCCTACCAAATGCCTGACCACGCCACCAGGTTGCCATCGCGTCTGGGCGCTTAGCTTGGTGTCCGTGAGCGATACCGAGAATGTGAAAACCGTCACCGAATACATCCAGGGCCAGCGACTCGTCATGCTCTTGAGGTTCGATAAACCGAATTTTGAGTCCCGCTTCTTGGCTAAGCCTAGCTAACTGACGGCCAATGAAGATGCCCCAGTCGTCACTTGGCTTGCCAACTGCCTCACGGCCTATGCGCCACTGACAGTGGTTAGAACCGACTGATGCGTAGGTTACATCTGGAACCTTCTCTGCCAGCATCTTGATTGTCTGCCATGCAAAGGTGGTAGCCAAATCTACTTGCTCCATAATTGATAAATCGTTGCTTTGAAGCTGTTGCATTGGTGCGGCGTTCTGAAAGTTTTCTACAGTGTCACCCAGGTCTGCAAAGATTACTTTTTCTGGTTTCTGTTCCCTCACCATCTGCATGAGGCGAGCCTGCATTAGCTCAACACGCTCAATCAGTGAGAGTGAGTTGCCGCGGTAGTCAACCTTGCCAACCTGTAAGTCTGACCACATGACCACCATGCAGCGAGCTTCTGGTTTCTCTAGCTTGGCTGGCTTTGCTTTTTTCTTTGCTTCCTGTAGCAGCAGCGGCAGATTGAGGTTCGCAACCTTGCGGCGGAAGTTGAAGCGGTAGGCAGTGAGCCACTCGCCGTCATACTTTTGCCAGCGGGAGGTGCGCGGTGTCCCGACAATCTCAATCTCGTTCGGGTCAAATCCTGCGTCCGCTAGGAATGCGTCAAAGTTTGGTTGGTCTGTATAGCCAGGTGTTGTGGCGATACCTTCAGTTCCATCGAATTCAATGCCTGGGCGAAAGTTCGCTGGGGCAACAACTCTGGAAGCTGGCTGAATGTTTTCTAGCATGGTTCAAGCCTAACTTCTATAGCAAACGCAAATGCGGTTGCGGTGTTTGGTAATGGTGTGATCTGCCACGATAATTCCCCTATCCCGTAGCGCCGTGCTAAGTGCATTGGATGTCCAGGTAGCGACATCTGCCACCGCATCTGTCAGTATCTGGCTGTCCTTGTCACCTAGGGTATCCATAAGCTTGCGAACAGCACAAGCAGTATTTTTCTTTTTTGGCTCAAGCCCCTCTAGCATTCTTCATTCTCTCCTTTAGCATTTTGACTGCATTGTCGTAACTGGCATCCAGTAGCTTCTTCAGCTCGTCCTCTGTGAATGCCGTTACATCTTTGACGACCAAAGACTTCAGGAACTCCAGTCCTGTAGCCCTGACACCCAACTGAATTCCAGCCTCAATTAGTTTCATTGAGATTGCCTCGAACTGGTCCTGATACTTCCATCCGTTTATCAGGTCATCTACATTGAAGTCATCGTTCATCGCACGCTCAAGTCATTCTCATCCGCCAACAGCCGCTGCACGACTGCGATTAGATGCTCGCTGTTAGCCGCACCGAATAGTGCGCGCTGCTCTAGGTATTCCGCCAAGTCCTCGCGGATGCAATCTAGATCGGCAGACCACACTAGGTTCTTATCCCTTAGTAGGGCTGCGGCCTGCCGAAAGTCGGTGTAGATACGCTCGTTGCGTATAAACTCTCGCTCCTCTTTTAGTTCTCTTTTGTTAGCCATTTCAATAATCCTGGATTCTCTTTCATAATCATTAGTAAAGATGTTTCATAGATGCCGATGAAGTAGTGTTCCCAGTCGTCAAAAGATGCTTTGTCTTTTGGTCTGACTGGCAGTTCATAAACCATCCGCGCCGCGTGAAGAATCTCATGCAGCAGTGTCACTTTTTTCTTTGTAATGTGAAGCTCTGAGTCCACCACAATAATGTTTGCCTCATCGCGGGTATAGCCATAGTTCCCTTCCGCCAAGAAGGTATCTTGCTTCTTAGTGCGCTCAAAGATGTCAAAGGTCTGAGCGCCTATCTTGACGGACTTCGGAATCATTTCTTATCTACTCCATTTTTTAGAAGAATTATGGCTAGTAACAAAGTGTTTACAACTGACAGCATTGCCAAATACTCAAGCATCTTGCCCCTTGATTAGTGTGATTAGCTGCTCTTTGATTCCGAGCCAAACTAATTGGTCGTAGTGCTTCATTGAATTATTCAAGTCAGCTTGAAGTTCTTCATCTTCTAGAAGCTTGACAATTCGCTCACGCTCAGTTCGCACTCCCGTGTTGAACGAGATTACGCCCTGGCGGTGAATCAGCTCTTGAATGTCACTCATCGTCTGCTATCTCCTCTGCTACCTGCTTGATTGGCTCCATTGGAACATTGATGCCGTGAGCGCGCTCTGACTTCAGGTGCATCGCAAGGCTGTTGATCTTGTCCAACCGAAACCCACTCCAGCGGCGGTCATCTGTTTCGATAATCGGAGCCTGACTGAATCCCAGCTCCAAGAATCGCTTGACTGCCTTCTGTGATTTGTTTAGCTGGCGCGTCTCAAACACGATGCCTCGCTTTGTAAACTCACGCTTGGTCTGGTTGCACTGCACGCAGTTCGGCAGTTCCCAGACGGTTATCTTCATCATTAGAGCATGGCTCCTGTCCTGGATGTGATGGTCTTTTTGGACTCGCGGATTGCTTTGCGAGCGACCTCAAAGCCTACCTGCTGAGATTTAGTTAGCTCTGCTTTTTCGCCTGCTTCTATAACTTGGAAAGACATTAGGCGAGCTGCATACTCAGCGCCCACCCGAATGCCCTGCTCGTAGGCTTTGTCCATCTGCTTTGGAAACAGCCAGTCAGCCACATCGTATAGCCAGTCCTTGATGTCACCTTGTAAAGTTTTCACTTATACCCTCCCTCATGTGGTTTACAGCCGCACGAATTACTTCAGCGCTCGCTGGTAATCCGTTATTCCATTCACGGTCTGCAAGTTGATCTAGCTCCTCTAGCACCGAATTCCAACCCATGTCATAGCCAGCCTGGAACAGTGCGTCTGCGAAGAAGTCAAGTTGCCCCTTGATTTCATTTACTCTCATAACAGTCCTTTCATCTGTTGATACAAGTAAACCCCACCACTGGGGCGGGGTCAAGCTTGTAAGCCGTGTCGTTATCAAAAAGTTATACAGGCGTAATTTTGATGGTTGCGCCCATCTGCCTTTCGTCATCGTAGAACTTACGAGCCATGATTTCGACTATTTGAGAGTCGTCTCCCCAGATAATCCCTGACTGGCCGATGCCGTCACCTACGCCCCGCAGGAGCTTATCCAGATCTGGCGGGACGATTGGTAGCGCCCTGTCTGCTACACGAACAGACTTAGGTCTAGGCAAATAGAAATCCACCTCAAGCCTTACAGGGCCGAGATGGATGTTCTGGTTTGCATACGGTTGGCAAGCTTCTTCGATTGCAGCGCGCCACTTTTTGAGATTGACCGATTGTGCTTCGACCAGCCGCCCATGGTAAATGTTTTTGGAACCCTGTGGGGTTGGCCTGCCGAATACTTCTAGAACAATCACCCATTAAGTCTAGAACGGAGAGTCAGACTTGATGATTGGGTTGTTCACATGGATGGCAGCAGCCTGCTTCTCCTGGCCTGTTCTCTTGTCCTCATAGTTTTCGATACGAACCGAGAGATCGCCAACGATTTCTACTACATCGCCCTTCTGGAACTTCTGCTCTGTCCAGACTTTGTAATACTCGTCACGCATCTCACCGAGAACCTTGACCTGAGCCTTGGCGGTGAAGCCCTTTGGGTTTGTGTAAACAACTGTTGCGCCGCTGATTTTTACTTGTGCCATTTTCTTATCCTTTCACATGGCCTGAATTCACACAATCCAGCTTGCCACAAATTCTGTATCCTGGCAAGACGGGATTGCCGTATTCGTCTATTGGTGTTGTCATGTCCTCTGCGAAGTGGCCGTGCCAGGGTAGGCACTTATGCTCTCCGTTTTGGACGGTGTTAGCTTTGCTGACCCTACAGCTCTCACAAAACATCCTTGCTTTGATCCGTTTGCGGTTGACCAAAAAGGTCGCACCACAGCGGTAGCAGTCAACAAATTCATCCACATGGTAAGCCTATCCTCCGACACAGAGAGAACACAATGCGAGATTCTTGCCGTGTCTGCATTTGGGCGGTGGGGCTGCCTGGGTTTTGAGTTTCTCTATCTCCTCAAGGTAAGCCTTTGAGTGGGCGATTTCTTTTTCCCTCCAACCTGATGACTCAGCTCTGGTGGCTGCGTTCTCCCAGGCATCTGCATTCAGCCAGGAGGCGGGATACTTCGTGAAGTCAGGATTGCGCTTTGGGTCCTGGCGGTAGGCAATTACCCCAGCCATGATGTCCTCAAAGGTTGCCCTGCTGAGCGCAGACTTGAATGCCCGATACGCCTTAGCCTTGTCTCGCTTGAGTGGATAGCTGTTCCAGAACTCATTGAAAAACTCGTCTATTTTCTTATTAGTGTTCTTAACTTGTTCTTCTTTAAGATTGTTATTCTTAGTGGGCGGATTATCCGATGGCGGAAAACCCGACGACGGTAAATCCGCAGGGTCTTGCGTAATCCAGACAGCCTCACCGAATCTGCCGTTCTCATTGATCTGGTCGCGGCTCAGGTAGCCAAGCTCCTCAAGCTCAGTTATAGCTGACCGAATTGCATCCTTACCTTCTTGGCTGTTGTTAGCGATACTGGCAATGCTTAGCGACCAGCCCTGTCGGTGACTCATAAGCATGGCCAATAGGCCACGAGCCTTGAGGCTTAGGCGGCTATCCCGAACCCAGTCGTTAGGTATCTGGGTGAAGTGGTCGTCAAATGAATGATGTCCCCTGATTAGTGGCATTGTTCCTCCTAGAACAATTTATGGATAGTTCTTGTTATTGCCTTCTTCGTGCCGTCTGGCATTAGTTGATACCACTCCCCATCACAGCGGTCATAGATTGGCTCCGAAAAGTCCTCCCAGGACTCTAGTTTGTGGGACCATCCTCTTGCTT
>Ga0315903_10009451_pt1 | contig 11788 bp, 12 predicted proteins | sample LakEriMetagenome_7_FD_203524 | JGI IMG/M metagenome (GOLD analysis project Ga0315903, IMG submission 203524) | Freshwater fungal communities from buoy surface, Lake Erie, Ohio, United States - Buoy 2 MA119 | ecosystem: Environmental > Aquatic > Freshwater > Lake | place: USA: Lake Erie, Ohio...
GAAGGGCTTGGCTGTGGGCGTATTCGGCGCGGGCCTCGGGGTCGAGGGGCTTTCCTGCCTGCGCGGCGGCTTGCTCGAATTCGGATTCGGCATTGGAGAAAACTTGAGTGTAGCCAAGGGTGAGGCCGAGGTAGGGATTGAGGATGGCGCTGGCGGTGGTGGGGGCGCTGCGGCCGAGGCTGTCGGCGACGGTCATCCAGAATTCCTTGTTGCGCTCGGGGCGGATTTGCTCGGGGGTGTAGTCTGCGGCGATGGCTTGCTGGTTTTCCCTGGCTTCGGCGGAGAGGTCGCCGGAGGCGCGGGACAGGCTGCCGAGGAAGTTCTCGGTGACGGGCTCTCCGGTGGTGGCTTGGCGGGCTTTGGCGAGTTGGTTCTGGATGCTGGAAATCTCGTCGTCGAAGGGGCTGATGCGGTCGCGGTTCGGCCCGAGGTCGCCCTTGGTGAATTCGGCTTGGCGGCTCTGGAGATCGGCGAGGCGGGATTCGAGCTTGGGGACATCCTCGAGGGCGGCGGCTTGGGATTTCTCCAGATAGGGATTTTGCTGGGGGCGGAAGAAATCCTCGACGATGGAGTAGAAGCCGGAGCGGACATCCTCGACACCGAGGCGAGCTCCACGCTCGGCGCGGTTGTAGGCTTCGACGGCGCGGTTAGGGGGATTCATCTCGGCGGCTGCATCGCGGCGAATGATTTCCATCTGCTGGTCTGCGGCGGCTTGGGCTTCGGGGCTGACGGCTTGGGCGCGGCGGATGGTGACGGTGCCATCGGCATTGACCGGGGCGGCTCCGAGGTTCACGCGCTCGAACATGGGGAGGTTGAGGATTTCGCCAACGGCGGCGGCTTGCTGGCGGCGCTGGCCTTCCTGCGGGTCGCGGTAGTCGAGGACTCCAAGGGCGTCGGCGAGTTCGGGAGTGGCGATGGGCAGACGGTCGTCGGGGGTGGTGGCCTCGGCGACGGCTTGCTGGGTGGCGGCTTGGTCCGCTTGGAGAGCAGCGAGAAGAGGATTGGCCCTTGGAGCTGGCGCAATTTCAGCGGAAGTCTCGGCAGGCTCCGGCGCATCGAGGGGCGTGTAGGTTTGATCCACCTCTTCCGGGAATGCGAGCGTGTCTTCGCTCGTCGCAGCATCGGGCGTCATCTCCGGTAGCGGGGTGGCGAAGTCGATCATGCGCGCCCCGGCGGCGGGCGTTGGGGCGGACACGGGAGAAAACCCCGAAGCGGAATTGCCCTCGCGGTCAGCCAGGAGAGCGTCGAGAAGAGGATTGGCCATGCAGCTATTTTACTGACCCATCCAAATGCCTTGATTTTTCGAAGGGTAAACGGAGTTCACGGCCCAATCTCCGTATTGTGATTGGAGTTTGGATTTGATTTGCTCGTCGGTAAATCCTGCGGTCTTGGCCTCCGAAACCATGCTGCGGATGTTTTCGGCGTTCATTTTGGGAGGTTGGGCGGCTTTGGCTGCGGCGGTTGCGGAGGCCCGGCCTGCATAGACATTGCCGAGGGCGGCGTAGGTTTTCTCCGCTTTTTGGATGTCCAAATTATTCTCTCCTATCTTACCTACAACGGTAAGAGCGCCGATGAGTTCGTTGGGCTTGTTTGCGTATTTCTGCTCTATGCCTTGCAGCATTTGCATATCAAGGCCGAGGGCTTCGGCATTTTGCTTGTAGGTATCCAACATTCCGGCGGCGGTGTCGTATTTGATGGCGTTGGCTTTTACATCGTTTAGGGCTTCGCCGAGGCCAGGGATCGAGTTGCCTTTGGCATCGGTGATCATGCCTGCGGTGTTGAATCCCGTGGCGGCTCCGAGACCGCCCCCGATGGCGCTGGTGGCTCCGCGCATGATCCCCTGCGCGAGTGCTTCGTTTCCGGCGGCTTTGATTTCAGCGCTGCGGGTTTGGTAACCGGCGAGGATTTGGCCGGATTCGTCGTTTACGGTTGGGGCGTAGGGCATGGCAGGGATTTCTTGGTTCGGGCTTCTATGCAGAGTGGGCTGCCGGGTTGGAATGAGCGGCAGGCTTGGGGGCGGGATTCGTATATTGCGCAGGAGACTCCTCGGCCCACCTCGCCACGGAGAGCGATGCAGCGTCCGCAGGGATCGGTCTTGAGCAGGGGGTAGTCGGTGCGGAGGTAGTCGGCAGGGATGTCGGTGGCGTCGGAGCGGTCGCGCCGGAGCACGGGCCAGCTCCAACGGTGCGAGCAACATGCTCCACACCGTTGACAATCGTATTGTTCCATGTGGGTTGAAATCCTTGCTCTGGGATGGAGTTGTCTTCGTAGGGGGCGAGATGGGCGATGTTGTTCACCTCGCTGCGGAGCTTGGGGCAGTAGACGGGGCTGGAGAGGTGGCGGTTCACGCAGTTCCAGCAGATGGGGTAGTAGTCGGCGTTGTGGGATTTATCCTGCTTGTGGCCCCACTTGCCGCTGGCGCGGTCGTAGCGGGTGGGGTCCATGGGCACGCCTTCGGCTTCGAGGTAGTCAAAGATATCGTCGTCGGTCCAATGCCGCATGGGGAAAAGCTGGGTCGGGCTGTCGGCCACACGGCGCACATCCTGCATGAGCGGCACGCCGCCTTTGATGAGATCGACATCGGCGCTCTTTTGCCCGTGGAAGGCGGAATCCCACGGCCAGTTGAAGGAGCCGCACGGGCGCTGGAGGACATCGGTGAGGCCGCAGAGGTAGCGGCCTTCACGGACTTCGCTCTCGGTGGGGTGCTCGGTGCCGAGGCTGAGAACGAGGGCACTGTGGTGGCCCCATTGGTAGTATTTGAGGAAGTCGAAACGGGGCTGGCCGGTCTCGATGTCGTAGCCGTCTTGGATGGCGATGCGCCCGGGCGCGTAGTCGTAGAGCGTCAAATCCCACTCGCGGGCGAGGAGGTCGCTGTGGGCGTAGCGGTGGCGGAAGCGGGGCTCGCGCCACTGCACGCAGGGGAGCTTCACGCCGAGCTTGAAACGCAGGAGGTGCAGCATGGCGGTGCTGTCCTTCCCGCCGCTCCAGAGGACGACGGGGTTGCGAAACTCCCGGAGCCAATGCTCGATGCGGAAGAGGGATTGATCGACGAGTGCGGCGAGGTGTTGGTTCATTAAATCGCGAGGGCTGTCATGCCGAGGACCATGCCGCCTGCGGCCATGCCGCTGCCCATCATGGAATTTTGCGAAGCTCCGGCGGTGGCTCCGGCCTGCATGGCCGCGCCGCGCAGGGAGGCTTGGTTGTTTTGGAAGCTGTTGTAGATGCTCGCCTGCATGTTGGTGTTCGTGTTGTAGAGGTCGGAGCCGTATTGCATGGTGTTGCCGAAGCTCTGGCCGATCATGTTGGCGGCGTTGCCTTGGCTGGCTATAGGGATGTTGGATCCGAGGGCGCGTTGGTAGGGGTCGAGGGCGACATTGGCCTGGGCGAGGCCGAGGTTGTTGGCGTATTGGTTTTGCGCGATGCCTGCCTGTTGCCCGTAGAGGGATCCGAGCATGCTTTGCTGACCGCTGAATTGGTTGAAATTCTGGCTGGCGACGCCTTGGAGGAAATTTTGGTTGGCGTAGTTCGCGTTGTAGTTTGCCGATTGGTTGGCGTTCTGGGCGGCGAGGTTTTGCGAGGAGTTGTATTGAGCGGCGCGGAGGTTGGCGTCTTGGTTGGAGAGACCGGCTTGCTGGGCGTAGCCTGCATCCGCCATGGCGCGTTGCTGGGAGGCGTCGTAGGATGCTCCAATGGCTTGCTGGGCGAGCTGGGCGTTGGTAAGGCCGAGGGAAAGATCGGTCGATTGGTTGGCAAGAGCGGCGCGGAGGGCTTCGCTTTGCTGGAACTCAGAGGCTCGGCTTCCTGCGGCTTGGTTAAGCTGCCCGGCTTGAAGCCCTGCGGATTGGTTGGCGAGAGCGGCTTGTTGGAGGAGCTGGGCGTTGGCTTGGCCGAGAGAAAGTGCGGTCGCTTGGTTTTGGAAAGCGGCTTGCTGGGCGAGCTGGGCATCCTGGCTGGCGGAGCGGAAGGCGAAATCTTGGTTGGAAAGTCTGGCCTGCTGGGCCATTTGGGCATTAGCCATGGCGCGCTGCTGGGCGTTTTGGTTGTCTGTGAGACCTGCCTGCTGGGCGAACTGCGCGTTTTGCATGGCGCGGGCTTGGGCTACGGATTGGTTGGCAAGACCGGATTGAAGCTCACGGCCTCGGTTGGCATCCATGCGGCCCATGTAGGCTTGGTTGGCGGCTTGCTGGATGCCGGTGGCTTGCTGGGCTACTCCGCTGGCGAAGGCTCGGCGCTCGTTTTCGCGTTGGGTAGCGAAGCGGTCGCGGTTCAACATCTCGGCGGCGAGGGCGGAGTTGCCGGTGGAGAGTCCTCGGGCGGCCATGCCTGCGCGGGCGGCTTGGGCGGCGTCGCGGGATTGCTCGGCGGAAAGACTGCGGCCGAGAGAGAGGTCGCGGGAGGCTTGGGACTGGAGTTGACCTATGAGGCCGCCGCCTGTGGCTTCGCGCATGAGCGCTCTTTCTGCTGCGCTGGCTTGGATGTCTTGCGAGCGCACATCTTGCACCCGAGCGACTCGGGCGCTCTGCATGGGACCAACGCCTGCCACTCTCGCGCCTGCGACGCGTTCGGGCGCTCCGGTGGAGGCCGCTTGCACATTGGCGACGGGTCCAGCTTGCGAGGCGTTGATTTGTTGAGCGCGGATCTCGGCGGGGCTGTAGCCTTGCGGGCCTTGCACGATGGCGGCGGGCCCGGCTTGAGCGGCTTGCATTCGGCCCACATCATCTACGCGAGCGCCTTGCGCTTGGTTGGCGGCGACGGCTTGGGAGGCTACTTGGTCGGGGCTGTAGAGCTGGCCGAGGGCGATCTCGTTGATCCGGGCTTGGGCAGGGTCGTTGTAGGCGGCTACGCGGTCGGCAACTTGTCCGACTTGGTTGGAGCTTTGGCCAAGCTGGGTGGAGGCTGTCGCGGCGTCGCTGAGATTCTGGTTGGCGGCGGCGGTGTATTCGTTATCGAGCTTTTTGGCAATTTTGTCGGTGCTCTTGATTGCCTGGTTGGCGAGACGCCCTGCGGTTTGCACCGTGGCATCTGCTTGGGCTTGGGCATTGGCTTGGGCGGCGGCGGAAACTTGCGCCATTTCAGCGGCGAGGTCTCGCTGCTGCGGCGGGGGTGGTGAAGATTTTTTAGATTTTTTCTTGGCCATAGTTTTTGGGCGGGGAGGAGTTTAGAAAAACAGGAAGGAATAAATAGGCCCACCGTATTGAATTACAGGATCGTCAGTGGCTAAGTTAGTGTTTATAAAGCTGACAGCAAGAAGACGCAATGTTGCGGAGGTTGTTGTAACATTTGTCCAGACTTGAAATTCACGCCCTCCGCCCGCGCTTGAAACCAAAGGGATTTGAGAAAATGGAGTAGAAAACGCAAAGTTGTAGTAACCAGCTGCCGTTCTTGTCATTGTTACGCCTTGCGAGCGCAATACTGTAAATGTGCCATTGTCATTTTCAAACCTCGCCAAAATAAATGCTTTAGGTTCCATGACAGACCCCCAAACCGGAGAAGCTGCGCCGTTTGATACTAAAACTTGCCCAGCAGACCCGGCTGCAATCTTGGCCGTGGTCACGGCATTTGCGGCGATTTTGGCCGTGGTCACGGCAGAGTCGGCAATCTTGGCGCTGGTCACAGCAGAGGTTGCTATAGTGGTGACCGCGCTGGCATCGGCAGATCCATTGAACGATGCCGTTGCGCCGGTCACATCCCCGGTGAGCGAGATCGTGCGGCCAGTAGCAAGAGTGGAAGCTGTAGTGGCGTTACCTGACAGAGCACCCGTGATCGTCCCTGCCGAGAAATTCCCCGCAGCATCGCGTTGAACAAGCGTCGATCCCGTGCTTAAATTTGTCGCGGCATCGAGTTTTGATTTGTCCGTGGTGGACATAAAGCCTGCCACGGTGGATGTGGCGTTGCTGTGCGTGTGGTTGCCTTCGGCCACGGTGCCAGCGGTGGTGCCGGTGTTGAGGGTGGCAGAGTTGCCAAGACCGAGGTTTAAGCGGGCGTTGGCTGCTGTGGTGGCCCCGGTGCCTCCGTTGGCTACGGCGACCGTGCCTGTCACATTGGTTGCATTGCCGGTCAGGTTGGCCGTGATGGTGCCTGCCGAGAAATTTCCAAATCCATCGCGGGCGACGACGGCTCCGGCGGTATTTCCAGAGGTGCCGAAGCTGTCCCACGAAGGAGCGGCAGAGCCGTTGGAGCGCAGCACCTGGCCGCTGGTGCCTGCGGAAAGCATGGCGGTCGTGCCGGGCGCTGATTGGTAGGGAATGGCCCCCGCGACGCCGCCTGTTAGGTTATTGGCATTGGTGGTCGTGGCCGAAAGAGTTTGGAACGATGGCGCGGCCGCTGGTCCATTTGAAGTCAGCACAGCATTGGCAGCCCCAAGGGCGAGTTCCGTGACTTGTCCGCTGGCGTCGCTGTGAAAGACTTTCCACGGGCCTGCGGTATGGTCTGTGGCCGAGGTGATGGCATGCGACTGATTGTGAAGTTGCGCGTGAGTGTGGTCTCCTGTGGCGACCGTGCCAGCGGCAGCTCCCGTGTTCAGCGTGGCAGAGTTTCCGAGACCTAGACCTGTGCGGGCGGCGGCTTGAGTGGTTCCTCCCGTGCCGCCGTTGGCTACAGCCACGGTGCCGGTCACATTCGTCGCATTGCCAGACAGGTTTGCAAAGATCGTGCCTGCCGCAAAATTTCCAGACCCATCACGGGCCACAATCGCATTCGGCGTGGCAAGAGCGGTAGCGGTGGTGGCCGAGTTGGCAACCTTTCCAGCGGCAGAGATCGTGGCGAGCTTGGTGTCGGCGATGGCTGCTGCGGAAGAAATGTCGCCGTCTGCGATGTTGGTCACGGTGGCCGAGTCGACGAGTTGGTGAAGAGCGGCGGGCGTGACGAGATCGCCGTTGATGAATGTTCTGCCTTTGGTGACGGTAGCCATGGTTAATTAAGGGTGCGGGTGGTTGTGGGGCTGAAGCTCGGGCGAGTGGCTTCGGCGCTGATTTGGCGCAGGATGGGGCGGCCCGAGTGGGTGCGAAATTGAATGTCCACCGATGTTGCCTTGCAGCGGAGGGGAGCCTTGAGCGTGTAGTCTTCCGTGTCCTCCGTGTCGTTGGAGAGCTCGGCGATAGTAAACTCGGCGTCGTAGTCCACCGTGGTGGCTGCGGCAGAGCAGGATGAGTCAGGAGGGAGAAGCACCGAGGATTTGGCTCGCAGCAGGCGCTTCGCATCCAGCGACCCAAAAGAATACGACCGAGTTTTTAGAAAACCCTCGACCGGAGTGAAGGCATCCTCCTCATTCGCGTAAGGCACATCGTCGCCCCGGTCGTTTTCATCAAGTAGAAAGAGGGTGCCCGAGCGGGCGGCTGTGTGGATTCGCCGTTCGTTGTTGTAGTCTGCGACGATAAGCTCATCCAGGGCGACAGCATAGGTATCTTTGGATTCCCATTGCTGGTTCAGTGCGTTCCAAATGAAAATTGCGTTGTTGTTGAGTGCAGAGTCTCCGATGGGGACGGCGAGGTAGTAGCGGTTCGCCCACCATTTTGCCGTGGCTTTGTGGGCCTGCACGGGGTTGATCTGCTCCATCTGGTCGGCGATGGAGTCGGAGAGCGGCTGCGTATTGGCGCGGAGCTTGAGGTCAAGCTGAGTATCCAGCTTGTAAACGCCCGAATCGCTTAGGAAGAAAACGAACTGCCCGGCGGTTACAATCGTTTCCCGAGCCACGCAACCGATTTCGTCTGTAAGCAAGGTGAGTCGGCTCACAGCGGAATCCACGGCGAAATCCGAGCCCGTCGCGTTGCTTGCATCGGCGAGGTTGGCAAGCCAGATCGAGTTGCGCAGGAAGACGAGCGCCTGCCCCTCGACCCACGGATGCACGGCCACCAGGTAGTCATTGCTGCCTTGGTTCGCTCGGAAAGATTGGAAGAAAGGATCGAAGAGATCGGGATCAAGCACATCCGAGATAGCCACCGTGTCGCGGCCATCCGGCAGCCAAAGTCGATTGTTGATGTAGGCAGCCCAGCCTACAGAACGCATCCGCTTGAATGAAGAGCCCTCCGGCGGCACACCGGCTTCCGCTTTTTGGAAGTATGTCGTGGAGCCATCCCACCACAAGGGCGCTTTCACTCGACGCACCGTGGCAGACGCCACTGGGGCCGTTCCTAGCGGCACAACAATAGTGAACGAATTTGGCGTGACGGGATTGGCAACATCGTATTCATGCCCCGCAAATTCTGGCGCATTGCCATTTTCGAGGCGCACCCGCATGCCTGCGGAGTAGCCATGTGCGGTAACATGGACCGTGCCCGAGGTGCCAGAGACTGAGATTCCCGGCGATGATGTGCTTTTCTCGCCCCATCCTGGCTGCGAAGCATCCGCCTCGCGCAAAAGGTAGAAGCGATTGAATGCTTGGATACAGGTCGCCTGATCGGTCGGTTCCAGAAGTTCCTGAACCTGCGCGCCGGGATTAGAAAAATTGACTTCCTCAAAAAATGGAGCGCCCTGCCGGTAAAGAAACGCGGAGGAGGGTCCGCAAAGAACAATGTATTCGTTCGCATCAAAATAATTTGGCGAGGCAAAAACGCCCGAAGCAAGAATGCCGCCGCTGTAAGAAGTGCGAATAATTGCATTGGCATCCAGCACGAAGGGCAGCACCAGCGGCTGGGCTCCTGCCGAAATCTCGTCGCCGAGGCGTTTGGCTCCTCGGCGCGTCTGCGCCACGCCTCGGTCGAGTCGCATGTTTTCGACATACTGGACCATGCCAGGCTGGAGTTGGAGGGGATTGAGACGCGAGGCCATGCCGGTGAAACCGGGGTCACCTTCAATTATGGTCGCGTCGTCGGGCATGTAGGTTAATTATGGGGTGAGCGTGTCAAGTAGGGCGCGGATGGCGGGGGCTTTGAGGCGGGGTTCGCCGCTCCAGCGGCACAGGTCGGCGATTTGGCTGGGTCGGCGGTCGCGGTATCGGAGGCAGGTTTGCGTCACACGGTCGAGGAGGTGTGCGGGAATGCCGGGGATGGCGCGGGCGGTTGGCTCTTTGGCTTTTGCTTGCGGCTTGCCGGTGAGTTGGCGGTAGCCGGTTTGGTAGAGGAGTTGGCGGCTGCCGGGTTGCCAGTGGGGGAAGGTTTGCTTCTCCACCAATCCATCGCGGATGGCGCTGGCGAGGATTTTGGGGACTTCGTTGGGCTCGCAGTCGAGGTCGGCGCTGATGTCTTCGGCGGTGCTCCAGCCGGTCGGAAGGGAGTTGGTTTTGCGGGCGAGGGATTTCCAGTTGCTCATAAATAAATCGGTGCGGTCATGGTGCGTCCGCGTTTCTTGTCGAGGAGGAAGTAGGTCTGCGTGGGGGGCTCGAAGGAGGCTTTGATGCTCAGGGCGTAGGCGTTGTAGCCGATGAGGCTGCCGTTGCAGAGCCAGTGCCGGTTTTGCTGGAATTGGTGCCAGTGCCCGAAGAGATCAAGGTCGGCTCGGTTCGGGCTCTTATTCCAACTGGATAATGCCTTTTCGGTCGGGATGGTAAGGCCCCCGATGCCGCCTTGAAATTTGAGCCCATCGCCGTGGTGGAAACGCAGGCGGCGGTCATAGACCGTCATGAAGTTGAAATAGCTGTCGGCAATCTGCCACTCGATCTGCTGGTCCCCATGGAACCGGCCTTCGAGGATGCGGTAGAGGAGCCACTCGTATGAATGCGCGGCTCCAGTGGCGTGCCGGGGCTTCACCGTGGTGCGGCCGTGGTTGCCGTAGCTGGTCGGAATGAGGATGCGCTTGAAGTGCGGCTTGAGCGTGGCGAGGCCGTCGGCGATGCGGTCTTGCAGCCAGAGGATGACTTGCGTGGGCGTCTTGCTGTTCGACTCGGCGAGTTCTTCGTGGATCATGCCGGTCATCAGGTCGCCGCCGAGCCAGAGGATGAGGTCGTCGATCTTGGCTCCGTGGCGCTCGATTTCTGTGAGGCGGGCGATGGTGGCAAAGAATTTTTCGATACGCGTCTTGGCAATCGGCAGCCGGTATTCGTTGAGGCCATTGACGCTGGCGGCTTCGACCGTTTCCTCGACATGCCAATCGCTGGCGAGCGCGATGGCCACGGCCTCGGCTTTGTCGTTCATGCTGACCGAAAGCGGCTGTGGTCGGATGCGGGTTTTGCCGAGGCTGAGGGCGATGCCGAGTTGCTTTTCGAGCGACTCTACGCTGGCCGCGTATTGAGCGAGCTTGGCTTTGAGGGCGTCCACTTCGGTTTTGTGGGCCTTGTCCGCTTGCTCGCGGGCGATGGATGACCAGGATGTTTTCATACTTCTTCCTCCTCTTCGTCGTCGGCCTCGATGGGCCACAGAATTTCCTCAGCGTCGCGGGCGAGAGCCCGGGCGGCGTGGGAATTTCCAAATTTGAAATCCATGTCGTAGGTCGTTCCGGCGTCCTCCCAGCTCACAACGCACACGCCGACCTCGAAATGTTCGGCGAGGATTTGGCGGACCTGTGTCATCACGGCCTCGCGGTCTGGCGGTGGGGAGGATTTCGATTTGCGGCTCATGCCAAATCCTCCGTGAGTAAGTAGGGAATGGTCTTCTGACCGGCGCGGTCCATTTCGGAATAGACCAGGGAAACGAAAGCCTCCCACTGCGCAGGGTAGATCGTCTGGCAGCCTTCGCTGCTGGTCGTGCGGTAGCCGCCACGGTGAATGTTGATGGCCACGCCCATCGAGTCGCCTTCGCCATCGCGGGTCACGGGGAGTTCTTCGGCAGGGTTAGCAGGCCGCAGGGCGGGATAGCCGCCTCCCGGCTTGGAGAGGCCGTGTTTGCCTTTGCGGTAGCGGTGCACGCCGGGCTTGAGGACGGCGATGCCTTGGCGTTTTACCGAGGGATCGGTGTTGGCGTTGAAGGTGGCGTAGGCGTTTGGCGAGATCAGGAAAATGGCGTCGTCGTAAATGCCCCTGTCGTTCTGGCCGACCTCACCCATGGTGTCGCGGTAGTAGCCTCGAATGCCCACCAGCGCGACTTCATCGGCCACGCGGGCCTTGTTGAGCAGGGCTTGCGTTTTGCTCTTGGCTTGCTGGGGACGAGAGGCGGGGAGCATTACTTATCTTTCAGCGCGGGGATTTCGGGGAGCGTGTAGCTAAACCTGCCGTAGTCTGTCTCGAGCGAGACCCCGAGGGTTTCGCACCCGGTGAGAAACGCGCTGGCGATCAGGACCCAGCCGAGGAGCAATGCGGAGGCGGCGATTTTCGCTGGGCTCATTTGCGCTCGTTGCGAACGATCTCGATGAGACCGAGCACCGCCACGGTGGCCGCTGCGATGCTATCGGTCATTTGGGGGGAAATTTTCACTCCGACCAGGGCGAGGATCAGGGCGAGGCCGCGAAAGGTGGAGGGCTGTTTGAGTTGAGCGAGGAGGTTGTTCATATTTTGTCGAGCTTGGTTTCGAGCCGATCCATGAGGTGAATCGCTCGGGTGGTGGTTTGTTGGTTTTGCGAAATGACTTCCAACATTTCGCGGTTTGCGGTTTTGAGGTGGGCGATGAACTCGGCGCTTTGGCTATCGAGTTTGTGCTCCACGCGCTCCAGGCGGGCGGTGAACCACTTGAAAAGCGCCACGACAAACACGATCCCGAGCGCCACGAGCGTCACGAGATGCCAGGTGGAATCTTGTTTGGCCGCGTGGTTGATGGCTTGGAGCAGGGCGTCTTCCATGGCTAGGACAAGGCGGCGGCGATTTGGGCTCCGGTCGTTTCGACCGTGGAGCATTGCGCCAATCGCGTGGTGTTGAGGGCCGAGACTTTGGCCAGCTCGGGCGAAAGCTCGGTGCGGACCTGTGTGGCGATGCCGGTGGCGCTGG
>Ga0315903_10009452_pt1 | contig 11788 bp, 21 predicted proteins | sample LakEriMetagenome_7_FD_203524 | JGI IMG/M metagenome (GOLD analysis project Ga0315903, IMG submission 203524) | Freshwater fungal communities from buoy surface, Lake Erie, Ohio, United States - Buoy 2 MA119 | ecosystem: Environmental > Aquatic > Freshwater > Lake | place: USA: Lake Erie, Ohio...
TTAATTTAGATCTATCATCTTTCTCACGTAGTACAGCTTCAATCTTTACTAACGCAATTCTTAATGGCTCAGGACCTGGTGCTTTACCTCCCGCCGTTATAAGTAAAGCTCCTTTAGGTCTTATATCAGAGAAGTCAAACTCTATATGTGAAGTTAATCCTCCAGTATAAGATTTAAATAAAGCCTTAACTGCATCTGCCCAGCCAATTATACTATCCTGAACAACATACTTTTTCTTACGATTGTAGTTAGGTTTTCTAATTTCAGGAAGTTTCTCAATGTGGTGGTTCTGGACCGAATAACCAACGCCAGTCCCTCCGAGCAATAAAAACATAGTCTCAGAAAAACTATGAATACTATCAACAGGTAGGAAAGCACAGTTATAAACGCGAGCGTTATTAAGCTCAATAGCTTTACCACCAAACTGCAAGCTTCGCATCGAAGGTAAAACTTTTTTAGTAAATACAAAATTCTTATAAACTTGTTCAATTGATTCTTTCATTTTTGGGAACTTGGCAGTATGCATTTCCATATTACGCGTTACTAGTTCTTCCCAGGTTTCTCTTCTTTCTTTTTCCGGTAAATATTTAGCATACTTAGTGTATACCGTGATGTCACTTAATATTTGCTTATCTAAGCTTAAACTCATATTTATATTATTATTTTTTAGTTATCAATTTCTAATGCAAAATCTATAAATGGTAAGTACAATACATGCGTTTTAAAATCCACTTCCTCATATGTTCTTATACCAAATAATATTCCTGGATATACACCTATAGAGAACGTCCAGTACCTTCCTTGTGGCTCTTCTGGCAATAGCGTTGGCTCAACTTCTTTTTTTTTCTTTGTCATAATTAATAATTGTTGTTGGTTAAATTTAATTCCTCTTGCTTATTTAAAACGTCTTTATATTTTATTCTGCCTTTAATTTCAAATGACCATCTAATCCATTTATCAAATTGTCTTTCAGCGTATTTTTTTCTTGCTAGTCTTTTCTCTTCTCTAGTATTAGCTTCACTGTCTTTAAACATTCATCTTGATTTTGCGGTTTATATAATATTCTTTTGTCATTCATTAAGTGCATTATGTATTTAAACATCTTCCAACGCAATGGGAAAGACTCATTAGCTCTACCTTTTGTTTCAATTATAAAATCATCACCAATAAAATCAGGTGTATACTTTATATTAAGTACCTTTTTGTTTCCTCTATTTATAAAATCTCCTTTGCCGTTAGATTGCCGTTCATAACATTCATTTTTAGAATTAAAACTTGGTAGTAATTCAAATGATTCGCCTTCATATCTAAATTCTATCTTAGCATCTTTTAAAGCCTTATACATAAACTTTTCAAGGCCAGAAGCAAAGGTAATGCCATTATACATTACCTTTTTTGCAACTACTGGGCCTTTCTTTTTTGATCGCTTAATCATCTATTTCAACTGTATACCAATAATCACGCCCAAGACCATGCCCATGCTTCAAACACTTCTTCTTGAATTTTTTTAAATCTTTCGGCAGTTTTTTTTTCTCTTCTACAATAAAAGCGTCTATAACATCAATGTCATTTAATTCTCTTAGCAATGCTTTTTCTTCTCGCAATGTTGTTATTTCTTCTTTTAATCGTTGTAAATATAATGTAGCATCCATTAATTCTTCTTGCAAATGATTAAGCCAAGCAAATACATCAGAGCTATCATCACGTAATGTTTTGCCGTACTTTGCAAAGCCAACATCAGATCTATCTACAAACTTATTTACTACAGATTGTACAACTGGATCTCTAAATTCAATTTCTTGTTTTGTCATATTATAATGTTGTTTTAATGTGATCGGTTAATGAAGGGGCCGTTGAAGCCGCGTAATCTTGTTTAACAAATGTGCCATTGATCATAGAGCCCTGTCGTGACTTAATAACATCATAAGCTGATACAACACATTCTTCAACTTTTAATCCTTCTAATGCGGCCAAATTAGTTAATACAACAATCATATCACCAATAGCATCAATTAGTTCAGACTTATTATCTTTAAGTATTGCTCTTGCTAATTCACCAGACTCTTCTTGCAACTTTATATATTGTGTTTTAGAATCGCCACTTGTATATATACCACGATCGCTTGCCCATTGCCTAATTAAATCATATACATTGTTAGGGTCGAAAGTTTCAGGATTAGTAGCGGTTGAAGCAGGCTCAGTATTATACATTTTATTAACTGCTTCAAATAATACTTTATTATATACATAACACGCAGTATTGCGGTACATTGATTCTCTGACGTTAGCCATTAATATTTTGACTAGCTCTGGAGTTACGGTATATGTTCCATAGCTTGTTGTAAATGTATGCCCTAAATTATCCATTAAAAAACCTTTTAATTTGTTTACAGGGACATTGAATGTTGTTGTTTGATCTGTTACGTTAGTGTACATAGTTTTATTTGATTTAAATTGATTAATAGGACTTCTTTCTGCTTCGTCATAAGACGCAAAATCTTTTTTGTAATTAAAAAATCTTTGCCATTGTTGTTCTTTCTTTTCTATAAATTCTTTATCATAAGACGATTCTAATATCTGAAATTCGCCAGGTTTATATCCTTGGCACTTAATGACCCTGTTATAAATATTACGCGTCATTCCAATTTTTTTGCCTGGAATATGATAAATATAGTATAAATTCTTAGTTTTTTCCATATTTTTTTTATTTAAACAGCAACCGGAGCCGAAATTACTGGTCCGTGCTTATAATTGATAATTGTTAATATTCCGTTATTATACTCATAATCTGGCAAATCAAATGTATCTTGAAATAAATATTGCATAACAGCACGAGAACTTGTTTTATAAACGTGAGCATCTACAATTTGAACATCTAGTTTATTAGGCTTATACCCGGTTACTTCAGCTACATATATAAGTATCTGCGAAAATAAAGCAACATCATAAGGTATACCTAAGAATAGATCACCTGATCTTTGAACAACAAACATATTTATATTATCGCCATCAACAAAGAATTGGAAATACAAATAGCATGGAGGTAATTTCATATCTGCTAATTGGGCAGGATTCCATAAGCTTATAATGTGTCTACGGCTGTCTGGATCGTCCATTATGTTATTTAATAGATTATGCATCTGATCTATATTTTGATCGTTAAAATTGCGCATTTGATGCCCATACACAGGCCCTAGATCTCCATTCTCATCTGCCCAGGCATCCCATATCTTTACACCAGCATCTCTGAATCTTTGTATATTGGTTTCACCATTCATAAACCATTCAAATTCAGTTTTAAATGTCTTCTCAAACATTTTTCTACCGGTTAATAAAGGGAAACCGTCGCCTAAATCAATACTCAAACTTGCATTGAAAATAGAATAACATCCGACGCCTGTTCTGTCGTGACGTTCAGTTCCAAATGCAATGCATTGTTCAAGTATATTTTTATATTGTTCTTCGTATCTACTTGTTGATAGTTTATTTGGTGATAGCATATTTATCGTAATAGTATGTGTAAAATTTATATAATTGTTTCCAGATTTCTACTTTCTTATATGCGTCAGGACTTATACTTATTTTTTTATTTATTTCAACAAGTAAATGCCAAGACGAGGTTGTTGATGGCTTAGGCGATATGTATATACCGTTGTTTATGCACCAAGAATAAGCTAATTGCTCTTTTATAGTAGGCACATAAAAACCCATGTCTATCTGAGTTGTTTTTTTATAACCGCTACCCATTATACTTCCCAGGGTAATTTATCATCACTAATTAGATTAGGATTGTGTGGAACAAAACAACCAGAAGACAGATCCCATTTAAAGTGGCATTCAGCACCATTTTCACCAAGGTTTTGAAACTTACATTTAAGTACTTTTACTTTAACAGTCTTCTCTTCATAGTTTCTATGAACTAATAATCCGTGATAAGATGCATCATACCATTCGCCACCACCTTTGATATTATACATGGTTGGTTCCTCAATGTTACCTTTTGTATCTTTATACATTTTAGTAGGGTGAGCAACAACAATAACCAATACATCGTATTTCTTAGCAAAGATTTCTATTTGACTTAAGTACTCTAATGTATAAACATTAACATCACCAGAAGCATCTTGTGCTCTTACTTTATTAAATGGATCTATAACCAAACATTTAATACCTTTACGTTTAACTAACTCAGCTCCTTTACGTAATACGGATTCTAATGTGTAACGATCCATGTCAATAAAGAAATAATTATCATTAACATGATCCGCGATCTGATTCCACTTATCAGTTTTAATATCCGCTACTGTAGGCATACCTTGCCAAGTTTTACGCATTAACTTGTGAGCATGCAAATATGTAGGCGTATTCTCAGGTGATGCATATGCAGTCTTCCAGCCATACTTTTCATTATAACCAACAATCATTTGATCCACAAAATCAGATTTACCAGAAGATGGAATGCCGGTAACAGTAATGAACTGACCAGTGTATGTAGAAAAAATACTATCAAAGTTATCCAAACCAATTTGGAAACCAGGTTTGAAACCGTTTCTGACAAAGTCTGTAACCTCATCCTCAATGTCTTTAAACGTAGTAACGTTTTCCAACGGCACAGGTTTTGCTCTTGATATTCTTTGTGATAATGCTTCTTTTCCATATTTAAGTAAATATTCATTAGCGTCTTTACAATCTTCAAATGATGCTAAATAACAAACTTCAGCCCCTAATCTTCTAACTAATTCTGTTTGTAATGCTTGGCCAGCCGTATCTGAATCAACCGCAATAATGATCTTTGACTTGTCGTCTAAGTAATCAATACAGTTATCTAAATATTCTAGATTATTAGATCCTAACGTTGCGCCGTTTGGCACTGATATTGCATTTGTAATTCCCGCTTCATGCAATGCGAGCACATCCATCTCTCCCTCAACAATAATGCAATATTCAAAACCCACAATGCTGTTAATATTATAAAAAATCTTTTCAGCTCCTTTGTATAATTTGAAGTTTTTGCGTCCATCTCTGTATTTAATGTTTATTAATTGATCGCCAATAAAGTAATTGAAATGTATAGCATTTTCAGTTTTGCCGGTTTGTGGCATAAACTCTTTGCCCTCAGTTACTTGTAGCTCATGTAAAGTTTCTTTAGAAATACCACGTGTTTCAAACCACTTTACAATAGGCTCTGATAAAGGATACTCTAATCCAGAATCTAATACCGCATCTCTTTCTGGCTTTACATATACTTTTTCGCTTTTGCCTTTTCTTTTATATGTATGTAATTGAAATGTTTTATTACAATTGTGGCAGGTACCAATACCTCGTTCCCAATCGTAAGAAGCACATTTAGCTTTTTCATTCTTAGGTTTTCTATCTGATGAGCATATAGGGCATACCCCCTGCGTCTTACCCTCTTCCAATTTGTATTGGTTAAAGTTATCAATAAGGAAACCATTAATTTCAGTTGTCTCTATAAGCATAGGAATTTGTTAAGGATTATTTGTTACGTATATATTATCAATAAGTCATCGTGTTTTGATTGTAAGACTCATTGCTTTTTATAGTTAGAAAAACCCCAATTAATGGGGTCTAACTAACTATGAAAGGCATCATATTATGTGCAATATAGCTTATTTTGTCCATAATATAAAACGTTTTGCTTTAGAATGGCAAATCATCTTCGACTACTGGAGCCGGTGCTCTTTGTGGGGTAGGGGCAGATTGCCCATCTTGTCTTGGAGCAGCTTCAACATTTGTACCGTTAGTCCATACAACTTTTACATTACCAAGATATACTTTTGCTGCTTTTGATTCTCTTTCTTCTTTTGACTGTTCAACCATTATAGGTCCTTGATTACCAAACTGATCTACTTCATCGTTGATTGTTATAGTTATTGGGAGGTACTTTCCTTTCTTTCCATCTATAATCTTGTGTTTTGGAATTTCATTTAAATTGATACTTGCTTTAATAATACTTGCCATTAATTAAGGGTTTTAGTTAATAAAAATTGTTTGGGATCAAATCCCTCGGTTTCATAAAATAATTGATAAGCGTCTACTGCTCGTCTGACTTTGTCTTCACCACTTAATAGGAACTTATCTGAACAATCAAATATACCTATCTGGTTTGTGGTTTTGTCTATTGCTATAAATATTAAGTCATAGCCAAATAATAATTTGTATATATATGCTTGACTGTCATAGTTATATTTCTTTGCTGAATAAGGGAATGCTGATATGTCAGATGTTGTCTTTAAATCTATTACTAATTTATGGTCGTGATTAATTATATCAGCCTTGCCCTTCCACATAACATCAAATATTTCAGCAATACCTGGTGTTTCATATTCTATATTCAAACCTCTTATAAGGTCTCTGCAGATATCATTATCTAATACTACATCCCGCATTTTTTCTATCTTGTCAACCTCATGTTGTAACAAACATATCTCACCGCCTGATAATTCTTTATACTTAGTAGTGTTCCTGGTAGTAGCTTCTATAACTTTATATTTCTCTAACTTTTCAGGTTCTAATATTAAAGTATGAAAGTAACCACCAATTGCAAAATTAATGTTAGGAGGTTGAGGTTGCCTCAGTAGCAAAGGATTAGTTAATAATGTTTCTATATTAGAGTTGCTTAAATACTGTTTACCAAACTCTCCATAATAGTCTTCATCATTTCTTAACCTTGCTAATATCTTCTCTTTATTAGTCATACTATAAAGAAGTTAATATTTTTTCCGCTTCAGGAGACAACTTATATTTCTTTTTAATTGTATCAATTGAGCCGCCGTTTGTCATAAATTCTTTAGCTTTAGCAAATGCCGCTTCATCTAAAACAGGAAGATCTTTATTAGTTTCAGGTTCTGCTTTGCCATGATCTGGATCTTGCGTGTCATCAATTAAGAATAGATTGCCTAATGCATACTTCTTACCATAACTTGATGCTGATCCAAATTTCTGCGGCATCTGCATACCTTTTTGATCTAAGTCTATACCAACAATTGCTGTTGCATTGATTGAAGATAGGTTGTCTGATATCGTTGCTGTTGATTCCAACATAGGGAATTGCAAGAAGTTACTTTCCAATAGTCTTTCATTAATTGTTACTGACACATTTAATTCTAACAAGTACGGTTTAGTAGCTTCTAAGATATCTTCTGCTGACCTAAAATTGTACTTGCCAAATGAATTAAACCTAGATTTTTTAGATTTAAACTTAGTCTGTATGACTGCAAGTTTCTCGTTTAATGTTAATTCTTTTTCTTCTGTTTTTGCCATATATTTGATTTAATTGGTTTAGTTTATATATTATTATAATTACGTGTTTTGTCCCATATTTAGTATATTTTTGGGACTAATTTTGAATTTAACTTATAGGTAATCAATGACTTGTGAGGGATCTACCTTGTCAATTAATTTTTGAATTGCTTGCTTTTTTATCTCTGAAATTCTTACATAGGCACTAGCTCCTTCGATGCCTAATTTGTCCGCAATTTCATTAGCAGAATGTTTATCACAGTCTAATCCATAGCTTAATCTTAATACTTCAAACTCACGATTGTCTAAATGCTTTTTAAGCAAACTAGTTAAATAAAGATTCATTAGATCAACATTGTAAACTTCAGATTGATCTGGAATTTGGTATAACATGTTATCATCATCCTCATCATTGATTTGTTCATCGATGCTTAAGAATATAGAATTAAAAAACATTGCAACCAATCTATGGTCCTTACTGCTATCCTTGCGTATTTCATTTAGCTTATGCTCAGGTATTTTAATAGAACCTCTATTAATATCAATTGCACGTCTGATAGATCCTTTAATTCTTTTTGATAGAAAAGATTTTAATGTACTTTCTTTATGTTCACTTTCTCTAATAGTAGCCCATTCTATTTTATCAACTGCTTGTATAAGGCCGATTGATCCGCATTGGATAAGGTCTGTAATATCTAATATGCCGCATGCTTCTGTTGTAGTAGAAAATTTCTTTGCAATATTCTCTACTAATGGAAGATACCTGCAAATAAGATCATTTCTTAAATAATACTGAAACTCATCAGACATATTATCTTTGTTGACTTGATTAAGATCTTCTTTGTACCGTATATAATTTTGGACATTGTAACTTTTCATAATTCTTTTTCTTTTTTATATATTTCTAATAATTCTTTTGTAGTTTTTTTAATATCTTCCTCATCTTGTGTAAGATACCAATTATTATCAAACGATCTATAAGAAACACGATTAATCCAATCTGCAAATCCAATAGCAAATTCATCGGTTACTTTTTCGCATTCACTTTCCCATTCATTTGTCCAAAATGCAATTAATATTTCTTCAAACTTTTCTTTTAATGTCATATACTTTGATTTAGTAATTCTTTTTCTTTTTTTAGCTCATTACTCATATTGCGGTGTATTGTTCTTGTTGTGCATCCGAAATGATCCGCTAATTTGTTGATTGTTATTTTTTGATTAAGATCGTGTATGTATAGCATCGCATCGTAAATATCAGATTCGCTAATACGTTTAGTCTTACCAATCATTTTGCCTACAATAGATAACTTTTCAGTTAATGTTAATTGGCAATTATCTTTAAATATAATCTTACGTTGTTTATTATTAGGAGGTTCTTCAAGATCTTTTAATGAAACTTCATACATCATATTCTGTAGCAGTTGCTCACTAACATTAAATGTTACAAATCCATTTTTAATATTACATACGTGCCTCACAGTTGTTTCAAACTCATTCTGATCCATATTAGGATTAAGATACCATAACACATACAAATGCCATTTTAATGCTTTATATGTTGGTATTTTAGCTTTGCTTCTGAATAGTTCATAACATTCATATGTGCCTTGTTCATAATAATAACCCCATTCAAATTCCTCAGAAGGTTTATCATTAATGGGTCCTCTTCTATATATCACTTTTCTTTTATTTAGAAATTCTAGATTACGATCGTGTGACATTAGCTTATTACTTTTGTATATTAATTAACTAACGTCGCATTATTGTACGCTAGTCCTTATATTTTTTTAATTGTTCTTTTATTTCATCTATTCTTTTCTGTAATTTAATTAACTCTTCATAATCTTCTTGCTCTACTAATTCTTGTTTTTCAATATTCAATGCTACTAATCGCTGCGTTAATATTTCTTTACCTGATGTAGATCCTGGTGATTCAAATTTATACCAGGTACCGGAAGTATCATCAGACACCCAGCCAATAGGTAATTCCATATTGTCAAGATACTCTTGTTCTTTTTTTACTAACTTTTGAAATATTAATTCCGCTAGTTTTTCAATTTCTTCGTCGCTCATATTAATTTGTCTTTTATATTAATATTATCAATTGTTATTCGTGTTTTGACTGTAAGGATAATTCATTGTGTATAATATAATATACATTTTATATGCTTTTTACTGTTTTTGTATAATATAATATACAATCTTATTCGTTTAAGTTACTCCTGTTCTGGTGAACTTCCTTTTCCATCTGTTCGTAAAATATAGTTACCTTACGTGTTTCGCATCCCATTTTGTGTACTCCACCTGCTAAATTACAGTAAGCACATTTCTCTGTAACAATTTTATAACCGGTATTAATCTTTTGAAAATCTTTAACTACATGATCTTTAAATCCAAAACTATCTAATGACATACCTATAGTAATATAAGGACCACCACTTGGATCAACCATATCAATCTCGTTGGCTAATGAGTCTACCATGTTTAGATAGGTATATCCTAATCTGTATTCTTTTAGATCAACATCATATTCATGGACTGCTTCTTTAAATTCTTCTAAAGGCATTGGTTCTGTTACATCATTACAATAAGCTTCATAAGCTCTGGTATAATCATTAGGCATACCAGTTCTACAATATTCAAAGTTACCTTCCCATAAAACATCTTGGTTGTCATCTTTAGTGAATGTAAATACATCGCCGTATCTGTTTTTATATGTCGTCATTTTCTGTTTTTATATATTCTTTAATATTTTCTAAGCTCCATCCTTGACCTATTAGCATGCCTTGTAATGCTTCCGCAATTTGCGGTATACTTATATCTGAATTATGGAATTCAGTAGTGTAAGTTGCCCATTGTGTTTCTATTCTAATTATCATAGTCTTTTAAGTTTTTTAATATATTACCATCTTTATCTATCCAACCACCTTCTATAAAAGCATTTGCTGCTCTACCATAATGGCCTTGTAATGACCATGATGCACCGCTTTTTATTAGATCAGAGAACATTTCTATTATTTCTGCATCATTAAGCATACCTGATTCAAATTCCATCATTTGATCTAAAAAATCTTTTGTTTGTTTCATATTTCAAATATATTACCGTTACTAGTTAATTTACCAAATTTTCCATCAGCTACAACTGATCCATTACTAAACCAAGTATCATAAGCACTTAGTTTTAACATACCTGCATTAATAATTTCTTTACAATTATGTATATGCCCAAAACACATATATGCAGGTTGCATATCTAATACTAAGTTTAGTAATGATTTATCCCCACAAGATTCTATATTATTACCACGATCATAAGACTTGTCTAAGATACCTTTAGGCGGGCCGTGAGTGATAATAATATCACAAGGCTCGTGTATAGCATTACGCCAAAATCTATCAAGTTTAGAACGGTCTTTCATAAATGCCCATTGGCCAAACTGTGGAGTATGAGGTGAGCCAAATATTTTAATGCCATCAATATCTATATAATCATTCTCTAAGTAGTGTATATTATAACCAGAGAAATCTATTTTGGTAACTAATCTTTTCTCAATAGAGGTATCATGATTACCCGCTACATAAATTTTATGCTCAATAGGTAATGATTTGTACCAATGAATAAAGTTTCTAACTTCAGGTTCATTAGTATATGGGTCTCTAGGATTACTACAATCGCCAGAATGTATTACCATATCAATTCCTGTTGGAATAGTTAACAAGTCATGATGCATGTGGGTATCTGATATGTGCCATATTTTCATAATTTATTATTTAATTACTAATACTTCGCTTTGAGTTTCGATCCATACATGCGCACCACAACTTAATGGTTTATCTGGGCTGTAAATTATTTTACTAGGCCCTAATATTTCAACCTCATGCGCATATCTATTTTCTTTGTATGTTTTAACCGTTAGTACAGGATCTTCAACATTATTTTTACGGTTAGCTTTAATCACATGCTGATTAACGTGGATTATTGTTTTCATAATTTATTATCTTTTTCTATTAAACCTAATATGTAAGAATATACTGCCACTTCTTTATCGTGTGCTTTTTCTAATTCAATTGCTCTATCTGGATCAACTTTCCAGTACTTATCTAGTTGTAAACTTTCACGCATTAAGTTAAAGTATATTGCGTAAATTTTATCTTGTGCTGCTTCTTTAATTTCTTTATCTATCATATTAAAAATTATTTTTTACTGAATTCCATATAATTGCTTGGTACTCAAAACCTTTTAAACCTTTTTCTTTAGCTTTGTTAATTGTTAATTCTTTGATCTGCGCATAAACAGTAGGCGTAGGCACGTTTTTTACTGTTTTGCCAAAGCAAGCACGCAAATGCCACACGTCAATAGTAATACAGTTCTCGTCAAGATCAGCAATATTGCGTACAAAGTTAAACGTTTTTAAACTTTGCTCAGTGATTTGAGCTTTTCTTTGGCCTAATAGAAATGCCTTGTACTTATTTTTGTGGAATGTACAAACTTTGATATCGTCGGGCGAAAGATTGCAGTGTAT